>Ga0325403_1003582_pt1 | contig 14219 bp, 2 predicted proteins | sample PopdelMetagenome_19_FD_205665 | JGI IMG/M metagenome (GOLD analysis project Ga0325403, IMG submission 205665) | Populus deltoides microbial communities from Bellville, Georgia, United States - Xylem-PdKOR-R4 | ecosystem: Host-associated > Plants > Phyllosphere > Stem > Wood/Secondary xylem...
GCTGGCATTTTAATGACACTAAGTAAGTTATTACCTTTTCCTTTTTCTTTATTTTCACTCCTTGTTTGATATCAGTAAAAGCATCATTTATTTGACAATGTCACGGGTGATGTAGAATGACAATGACATGTTTTTCTCCTTCCTGGAGGCATTGATGAAGAAAGAAGTTTTGGGTTTAATTATAAAATTATTATTAAGAAAGAAGTTTTGGGTTTAATTATAAAATTATTATTAAGGTTTAAGAGTTGTTATTTATTATTATAATTATTAGTAAATTAGTGGCCTGTTAGAGTCCAGGTAAGAGGTTGGTTGTGTAAGGGGAAAACGTATCATCTCCAGTGTACTCTACCTGAGTTAAGCTGTATTGTTGTTTGATTATTTTTTTATATCAACTTTCTATTCTTATTATTATAATTATTAGTAAACTAGTGGCTTGTTAGAGTCCAGGTAAGAGGTTGGTTGTGTAAGGGGAAAACGTATCATCTCCAGTGTACTCTACCTGAGTTAAGCTGTATTGTTGTTTGATTATTTTTTTATATCAACTTTCTATTCGTTTTTCTAAGATCTAAGACAGATTTTTTTCATGAGAGATCAGTCTTTATCTTATTAAGTTAAATCCTAACTGCTCTAAAGTCTAAATTTTAACATTGTATTTATTTATACTTTTTGTTTTTGTATCTTTAATATTTGATGATATACTTTACTGTGTAGTTTTACACCCTCAAGTATTAAAGTCTACAACTAAACCTTAACACTTTAAATATAAAGTGAACAAAATGATTGATGAAGGGCTTTTAATATTTTGACCAAACCCTAATCGTAAACTGATTACGATACCTATTTTTCATTTTAAAACGTGAGAAAGATACATTTTTTTTTTATCAAAATATACTTGGAAATTTTTTAGGATTTGACCGTATGCATGATAACAAAATATTTTTTTGTTTCTTTATTGTTTTTTTGGAAAGAGGAAATTAATTAAAAAAAATTTGAGATTTTTTTTAATTTTCAATTTTTTTTGAAAATGTTTCAGAGAAAATCGGGTATTTCAATACCGAATCTATATCTTATAGTGTAAGTATACAACCTGATATTATGCAAAATTGGTAGAAAAACATGCGTGAAAATCACAAATATTTTGAAATGACCATGGGAATCGTTTGGAATTTTTTTGTTTTTTTATATTATTATTATTATATTGGGTTGGGCCTGACCCAACCAACTAGGTCGGACCCAGCCGGGTCAGGTTGGACCAACCGGTAGCCAAACAGACTGCCCCTTCTTTTTTACTGAGCTAAACACGACCCAGCCATTTAGGCTGGATCCAGCCCAAACTCGCATGGTCACTGGCCCAACCTAGTGACCATGGGGTAATTATCATGGCCATTGCATATAGAATGTAAGAGCCATGAGGTTTTTAGGAGGAGAAAAAGAAGGGAAAATTTTCCTTGCCGAAGAAGGAATGTTGCTAGTTGCGTTTTTAGTGGTGTAAGAAAGACCGAGGAGTGGTTAGTGGTGGCGCTGGCAGCGAAGGTGCAGTGAAAGAAGAGAAAGAAGAGGTGTCGGGGAGAAGAAAAAAGGAAACTAGGGAAATGACTGATTTTTTTTCCAGACTTTAGCTTCTGATTTCTCCTCTCCAGGCCATGGAATCCACCTTTATTTTGTCTTCAATGGTGCCAAATTTTAGCCCTTGATTCGACTCGGAAGGATCCTAACCGTTGGCTCAAGGTTATCATCATGGCCTGGAAAAGTTACTGCAAAGGGGCTGGTCGGGTTGACCACTTTAAGGTGGTGTCACAACTGTTGTGGCTTTAATCGACCAGAAAGGACCACAATGGGGTGTGGTTAGATGTCAGGTCATAGTTTGCGTGCAAATTTTGTCATTTGGTGGAGAGATAAGGCATTAAATGCCTTGAGAAAGAGGCCACTCAAATAGCTTTTTCTAATTTAAATGGAGAAGAAGATAAACAATCACGAGACGACATGTCGTCTGGTCCCTTTATTTACTATTCAAAACGACACCGTTTTGGACATTTCAGGGTTTTAATTTAGGGTTTTGGCCAAAGTTTAATTTGTCCCTCCATTTTTTAATTTCTTTCAATTGCACCCCTAATTGACCCTAAACTTTTGATTTTATGCAATTTTTCCCTTGTCGAACTTCAATGTCGGCCTCGGATTTCAACTTTTTTTCACTTTAGTCATTGGTTATGGATTTATGCAATTTAACTTTCAATTGACAATTAAAATTTTAATTTTCTTCAATTTCACCCTTGATTTCAATCAATTGAGTCCCCATAGTTTGACACCTTTTTGTAAAATGGTCACTGATTGCGAATTTCTGCAATTTAAGCCTTAATTCACACCAAAACTTTGATTTTCTTACAATTTTACCCTTGATTTGAACCAATTGACTTGGTAAAAATCAATTTGGTCTCCTAAAATTCCAATCTTCTCAATTAAGCCCAAGTTGGGCCCCTAGACTTAATTGTTCACCAATTAAGCCCCTAATAAAATTAATTTAACTCATTTAAAATATAATTAAGTCCTTGCACCTAATTAAATCCTTCAATTGGACTCAAATTAATTCTTAAATATAATTACACTTTAATTTGGCTCATGATTAAATCATGTAACTTGACCTTAAATCTGCATTGTTTCTCTAGTTTTGGGTAAAATGGAGGTACAATTATGCTCCCGATTGCATCCAAAATTACAGATTGGCTTTTCTACATTTGAAATCCTCTCAGCTTGCTTTTTCCAAAATGTTAGTCTTTTTGCTATTATTATTATTATTATTATTATTATTATTATTATTATTATATTTTTATTTTGAAAGAAAAAAAGGTAAACAATTTGGGGAATAACCCAAAAATTATGACAGACAAAACATTGATGTTATTTAAAGCAATGTTTTCACGTAAACACTAAAATTTCAACAAGTCTAACCAATGATCTAAGCTTTCTATGACTAAGAAAATTAAATTTATTAAGTTTGGTTTCAAATTAAATTAAAAACAAACTCATTACAAATATATTTCATGGTTCTTACTTTAATTTCCTTCTAAGTAAGGGTATTTTAAATAATTTCCACATCATTTTTTTTCTCAAACACCTTTTAGATAAAGGATATTTAAGGTGAATTGCTCATAGCTTGTCTATAAATAGACAACAAGGTCACCAAATAAAAAAAAGACAGAAGACAAAAGATGAAAGAAGAAAGATGAAAGGTGAAAAAAATAGAGAAGAGAAGAAAAAGGGAGAAAATACTAGAGACTAAGTATAAATATATGGAAGTTCTTGGCGCACGAGTGCGGTGTAGCAATGATTATCCTCCTGGATCGGGAATGGTCAAGAATGGGAATGGTCGAGAATGGTGTAGGTGAAAAGAACAAGGAATTATTGCTCTTTATCTGTAAACGAAGGGAAATGAGAGTCGCCACCTAGTATTTTGGTCACTAGGAACCCTAATTGGTCTCAAAGTTCGGGTATGAGGATTAGTTACGTAAAGGAAAAATATTAGAACCCCTAATACGCCTTACCTGGTGGTAAGCTGCATTGTTTATTTATTTGATATAAGCTAAGATATTGTTACGTTTTCTAATAATTTGTTTGTCTAAAGTTGAAGAAAAATCCTCCTCGATAAGAAGATACTTATCTTATTAGCTAAAAAAACCTAACCGTTCTAATGTCAATATAAAAAGAAAACGAACTTACTTTTCATTTAATATCAAGAATATATCTTACATATAAATTCATAATCCTAGATACTAACCGAAAACAAAATAATTTTTTTGGTATTTTTTAAAATATAGGCAAGGTTCTCAAGGCTGTAATAAACAGGTTATTAAATTCTAAAATACATGAAAATACATATTCTTGAATTTTTGTATGGAGATACGATATGATATTTTTTATATTTTTGAGAGACTTGTCCATATGCAAATTAAAATAGAAATTGTATTTTTGAAGAAAAGATTTTTTGTTATTTTTTTTTTGTAGAAGAGAATCGATTTGTTTAATATTGAAAAAGCACCTCGCGTGTAGGTCACAATTCCAATACTAAATATGAAAGGGTGAAAACAAAAGTGGAGGAATCAAAATTGATTTGCAAAATTGTCATCGAACTTTTAAAAATTTGACTAAAGCCACGTTCAACGAAACACAATAACATGTTTTAAATCGAACAATATATCAATTTAAAACAAATTATTTACTATTCAAAATTTGACTTAAAAGCAAGCAAACACCGAACATTCACATCGATTTTATTAATATCACATGCTTCATTCAAATTTAATGCTAATTCAAATAAACCAAACACTAACACCAAAACAAACTCATACGTTAATATTAACGTTCACAAAGCAATCATAACCCAGAAAATAAATCCATAATTCAACGCAATGAATCAAATTATTTCAAAATCTAAACACAAATCAAACCAAATTAACAGTCCAAAAAAGTCCAAATATTATACAAAACAATAAACATTTAGTTCCAAAATTCATAATATTTTAGCAATGTGTCCAAGAATGGTTTGAGTTCATAAATCGACCTTTTGAGGCGTTTAGTGTATACGAGAATTACTGGGATTATTGTTGGCACGTGAATTCACACGCCGCCACTGCTGGAGGATGGCTGGCTATTGGATCTGAAACTCCTCTCTCTCTTATTCACTCCAATGGAGATGTTCCTTCAAGTTCTTCGATGAGAGAGATGTGGCCTCCCAAAGCTCTGGTCCCCCTTTTCCTTTCTTTCTCCCTAGGCTAGTGGTGAAGATCAACGTTTTTTCTTCTCTATTTTAGTACTAAAAGGTTATTGGCGTGACTGGGTTTCTGCTTTAGTTAGTGGCAGTGACGGGTAGTTGTGTTGATGACCATAATTGGAATCAAAAGAGAAGGGAAAACATGATTGTGGATGGTGGCTTTGTCGTGGATATTGTGGTGGGTAAAGGCTGTTGGATCTGTGGGTGTTGCCATATATGGGCTGGAGTGGAGGAGCTATGGTGGCTAGTGAGCATGGATTTACTTACATGAATGTCTATGTATGCTCTTGGTAGTCTATTAAGTGAGAAGGGTAAGCATTGCTGATGGTTTGGTGGTGGTGGGTTTTTGTGCTAGTATTTAGAGGTTGGTGTGGGTTGAATGGTTTGCTAGGATTTGGTGGGAGGCTTCAGTTGGTGAGGAGGGAAGGTTGTTGGTTATGAAACCAAAACTGGAGCTTGTGGGCTATGATATGGAGGTAGGGGCATTGGTGATGGAGGGTGGCTGGTAGGATAACCGATGATAGGGAAAGATGGTGGATTTGTTCTGTGTTTTTTTTAATATGGTTCAATTGTTTTTTTATTAAAAAAGTGGAGGGACGTGACACGAGGGAGGGATGGTTTGGTTAAGCAAATGAGGTGAGGGTGGAGGATGGCTGAGGCTTTTTTGTGTAGGTGGTAGCGGGTCTGTGTAGAGGGAATAGATCTAGTGTTTTTTTTATGGCTCCCCCCTTCTTGTGTGTATATAAACACCTATTTATAGGTGAAAATTTTTCCTTCTTTCCCAATTGCTTCGTCCAACATTTGTATTTTGATTTAAAAAAAAAGAGCAATATTAACATTGACTCAATAAGAAAAATCAATGATTTTAAAAATAACGCATTAAAAGCCCAACGTATTGAAAATACATTTGAAATTTGAATCCTTTAAGGCAATGCTGAAAATGTTGAAAACGATGCAAATATATCAAGAACATACTTTTTGGGTTTTCGTTGTTTTTTGCTATTGTTTTTCAAAAATGGGTAGCAGCAGTTCTCTCAAAGAAATTCAAGTTCACTAAGGAAGCAAGGGATCAAAATCCTTTCCCTTATTTAAATCAAATCAAGTAAGGGGTCAAAATCATTTCCTTCATCAAATAAAATCAAGTTAAGATCTCACATGGTTAAAACTTTTGGACTCATGTTAATACTATTTGTCTTCATTAAATCAAGCCAAATTTAAAATCTCACATTGTTAAAGCTTGCTTGTTTGAATACTCTTTGTCTTCATCAAATAGAATCAAATTAAGATCTCACATGGTTAAATATTTCAAGCTCATATGGATATTCTTCATCTTCATCAATTAAAATCAAGTTAAGATATCACACGGTTAAAGCTTTTAGGCTCGTGTGAATATTCTTCATCTTGATTAAATAAAATCAAGTTAAAATCTCACACAGTTAAAGCTTTCAGGCTCGCGTAAATATTTTTTACATCTAAGTAAGATTCAGATCTGACTATTAATTATTGGATTTGTGCACATAAAGAGCATCTCAAGAGAGTTTTCACCTATTACTTGTAATCAAATTCATTATTATAATTGTTTCACCATTAATTTAATGTATTTTTAATACATAGAATTTTATGTGTACAGAACCTTCTAAAATACCTTTGAGTTTTATGTGATTATTTCCACTTACTATGTTTATTTGTTATACATATTTCCCAGGAAAGAGTCTGAACTAGTCCAGGAAATTGTTGATTACATTAGGAAGGAGCTAAAACCTTTATCCTCAAGCAATTTTGGTAACGTGGTTGAAATTGGTTCATGTATTGGAAAGGTTGATGATAGTGAATATTTCATGTAACCAATCGGTTGGTTACACGTAACACTAAAAACATATTTATTCTTAATAAAGGCTTTATTTATCTTTAATATTCAATTATATTTGATTAACGAATCTAATGTTTGATTAATGAATTTAGAGTAAAGATAAAGCTTGTTGAACAAAAAATGTTTGCATAAAAAATTATAAAGTTATTATTATTATGAGATTTCTATTGCATCAAAACGTTATTCCCAAATATTCCTGGTCAATGTTCTATTAAGATTGGATATTAATTAGAATTATTGATATTAATGCATATTATGTTCTTTTCTTTATGAAATGAAGCAACTACTCTAATAAACTAAGGTATGAGGGATACCTTGAACTAATATGGAGGTGCTTGTCAGATAACATATATATTGAATTGACTCTCATAGAATTTTATATGGAGAAATCACTTATTATGAAAACGCTCACGTGAAATTTGTGTAAGTGATCCTTAGACTTGAGATCATTAAGTTATCTTCTATGAAGAGTGTTATGCTTTGATTAACCACACGTTATCATAATCAAGGGTAAAAAACGGGTAGATATTGTGTATAGCATAAACTATATGAAGGTATTTAAGTAATCAAGAAAAGATTTATCACCCTAAATGAATTAGAAAAAATATTATATCTATTATCAAATAGTATTGATTGTGAAATCTTTGACCGGGGTGGAATGAGATTTGAAAAGAGTTTCAAATCTTATTTAAAGAATTAATAACTATAGCGTTGAGAACTAAAATAATTTAACAAAGCAGACATACTTCATAATATAATGTCTAAATTGAAATATTCTTAATGAATGAATAATAATTACACCGAGAAACTGATCACTAAAAGGTTAAGTCAAATAACTTATGACTTTTTTAATACTTGAAGGATCATAATAAGTTGTTAGATATTATACTTGATCTTCAAATATAAATAAATCAATTGTTGAATTGGTGATAAATTAAATTGTTTAATTTATTTAATTCTATTTTATTTAGTATTATGATTTATATTTGGGCCAACTTATTAGGGAACCTAATAGGTGACTCACATGAGAGTCATTGGTAAGAAATTAAAATGAGATAATTAATCAAATATGACTTGATTTGAAATAATTTTTAGAAATTAAGGACTAGAATGTAATTAATTCAGTAGATTACACTTCTATAACTAGAAACAATCAAGTAAGAAATTGATTGAATCAATTTATAAAATCATCTTAAAGTAATAAATGTGATGTTATTTAATGGGTAAATTGATATTGTTTTCATTTATATGGTTTTTAGGTTTTTCTATAAATAGAATATTATGCCTTTTATTTTTTACACAGTATATGACAATACAAGACAATATAATTCAAAAACACTTAAACACAAAAGAAAATATCTAGCACTCTAAGGTATAGCAATCCCTATCTCCTACAAGGGTTTAGAAGATTTCTTACTGGTAGTTCGTGTGGATTGTCGTTCGAGGTTAGACACTTGGAAGACTTGTGGTTTGCGACAACCTATCCTTAAAGCAATTATTCAAAGTAAAAAAGAATATTTAATCTTTAGTTAATATATATAAACCCTAAAGAACTCTAGATTTATCTAATAAGATCCTTGGAACTCCTTAAAATTTTAAATTTATCGTTTTCATTGCGACTACGCGTTCCAGGGATCCCAAGTGTGGAGTCGTTACCATGCATTGGATCACCAGGTGTACGTACGATATGAATTTGGGTATGGGTGGTATAGGCAAGTCAAAACACGTTGAAGCTTTATTTAACCAAATCTCTTCTCAATTTGTAGGTAAATGTTTTCTTTGAAATGTTATAGAAAAATTAGAAAAGCATACAATGGTTACTTTACAAGATGGAATATTTCTTTTTTAAGTATTAAAGAAAACATATTTCAACAGAGGCACTTTCATCTTGTCCCATCGTATTAAGAAAGTGCTCCAGAAGATGCATCCTAATTTATGAGGAGTTATGCATCCTAATTTGGAGTTTTTTTATCAACATCTTCATGTGTATTTAAGTGGACCACAAAATCAATAAAAGATGCGCTTCATGTTGTTACTTATCTTTGACCCAAAAAAATCAAGAAAAGAAAAAAAAATATAAAAAAAATACAAAAATACAAAAGAATACATATGAAGAAAGCCTAGAAGATTGCCCATATTAGTGGTGATGGACCAAAATGACAAGAGGAAAAGTTGGTGACCCAATTTTGATTGATAAAAGACCCATTCGGTGAAAATATTTTTTTAGGATAAAGAAATACAAATTTAGGATGAGTAAGGACTCAATGAGAATTTTGGAAGGTTTAATCAATTTTATTGAGGACTTGATTGCAAGGAAAATTAGTTTTTTTGAGTAAATTCGGGTGTTAATTTGAAGAAATTGAAGTCTAGGGACTAAAATTAGACTTTGAAAAGTTTAATTGGTCAAATCAGGAGTTTAATTGTAAAACAAATAAAGTTTAATAGCCAATTAAAGGTTTGATTGAAGAAATTAAAAACTAAGAACCAAATCGTAAAAGGTGTGAGACTTCAAGGGCTAAATTGTAGAAAATTAAAAGTTTGATGGTCAATTAAAGGTCCAAATGTACAAATCTAAAAAAGGGCCAAGATGAAAATGGCATTAAACTTTGGGGTTGATTATTGAGTTTGATAGGGATGAAATTGCATTAAATTAAGAGTTGATAAGACTATTACAGGTGTAATTTTAAAGCAATTAGAAGAATAAGTACTAAAATAAAATATGTCAGATCCCAAATTAAAAACCTTAATTTCTAGGGATTCAACCTAGATAACGCATCATTCACCTACTGTTCATCTCCTTCCTTGATAGTTTTGGATGATTGATTTGACACCTTCTAAAAGCTTGTTTTGGAGTTCTGACCTCCAAATAACATGAGGTTTTTTGCAAATGGAAAAAGAACATTCCCTCTACAACTATGTTTACATGAAATTAGAAGTTTACATCTTAATTCTTCCATAGAAGTCTCCAACACCTTATCCCTGATCAACCATCACTATAGTTTTAGATTCTGGGTTGATCGGGTTGACATCTTTGAATAAATGAATGTGAAGCTACAAACTTTCAAATTAAGCAAGATTTGATCGAAACAAAAGGTATAAACCTCCTTTACCAACTTCATATGGTTTCTAATGATGTTTACATTGTAATTGCTCTAGTAAGCCTCAACAGTGGTCAACCAAGTTAACCTAGACTGTGACACCCATTTTTCAAAAGCCATCAATTTTTTTGTGTGCTCACACTTAAATCTTGTCAAATGGTTCTTATCAATGGCTTTAAACCTTCATCTCAAACATCTGATTTTGGACTTTTCTTCCTCAAAAATTGAATTTTCCTTGTCAACATGACTCTTACAAGTTAAAAATATACTGTCAAATTTCAATTCTTGTATTTTTGAACCTTCTTAACCAATTTTGGCCTTTTTTCGGCAAATTAAAACCCTAATAAAATTAATTTGACTCGTTTAAAGAATAATTAAGTTATTGCACCTAATCAAATCATTCAATCAAACCCAAATTAATTATTAAATATAATTAAACTTTAATTTGAGCCATGATAAAATTAAATTGGTTTATTAAAAATTTAATTACGTTCGTAGACTTAATTTTTATGTAGATTTGTCAAATAATCATTTAATTTGACCTTGATTCTACATTATTCGTCCAACAATGAGCTTAATTTGAAATTCTCGTAATCGGTCTTTATTTTATTTTTGAAAGAAAAAAGATGAATTTAAAAAATAACCAAAAAATAGGTAATGAATCTCTCATGCCTTTTAATATATTTATTATGTGTGTTGGATGAAGCTCATTGTCGATCCATTTGATATGCAACATGTGTTCATGGAAATCAAAAAAATAATATGTTACATAGATGACAAATCATTTATATAGATGACGATGATATATTTTTCAAGTATTTTAAAACCCATACCACCAGCCTTGCATTCACTTAACGTTTGGAAAATGTAAACTTCCAATCTACATTACTTCACATTACCCCAAGAATTAAAGTGGCTAGTACTTATGCATTTGTTGCAGCTCCTTCTGTATTTGTGCTTCAATTGAGAGTTTCTTGGAGAAAAAAAAAGAAAGAAAAAAGAAATCGATGCTCCATTAATGGACTCCAGAAACCAAGTAGAGATTGCATTGAACAAGAGAAATAAATTGCAACTTAAGAATTGAAACAATATAGTAATATAATAAAGCTTTATAACATCAATTCCAGATTTGCCTATCAAAGTTAAAACTTTTGGATATTTTCAGTAATAGAGAAGTATTTTTTTAGTTTTTACTTTTTTAATAAAAAATTATTTGTTGAAAACAGATAATACTTTTTTCATTAAAGAAAGAAATATATTAAGATTATAACTATTTTTCATTAAAAAAATCAAAGTCATCTTAATATTTTTTACTTATGATAATATATTTGTATAATTTTACTCTATTTCATGAGAATGTTATACTTGTTAATTTAAAAAATGAAATATAAAAGAAAATAATTTTAATAAGTATTTTTTTAGTTTTTAGTTTTTTAATATTTTATATTACATTTATAATAAAATAAATAAATTTATGATACTAACTAAAAATGAAAATATAAAAGAAAATAATTTTAATAATTTACATTGATAAAAATTACTTGTATATAAAAGAAAAATAATGTATTATACATTATAGATAACCTCTAAAACATATCTTTGTGATTAAAAAAAAATATAAAACTAAAAAAACAAGTTTTTGTTTTTGTTGAAAAATATTGTATTTGAATATAAAGTTCTAGTTTTTCCTTTTTCTGATCTTATTTTTCTAAAAAATTAGGGTATCAAATAGTTCCTATAATTTTTTAACATGTCAAAACACTCCAATTTCGTGAAAAACCTTTTGCAAAATCTCATGTATTTTTAACCAAACAAATCTAACAATTTTAATTAAAAAAAATCAAACCAAAACACAATTATTTCTTTAAATAATCATAGCCCATTAAATTTTAAACACCCAGCCCATTCAAATTAATTTTGTTAGCCCAATAGAATGCTTTATAATCTCAAACCAAGTGGTTTTACCTATGGATCTCCCCGCTCTGTTTCGTGCTGCTGCTCCTCCCAGCATTCCCCCTCTTCACTCCGCTCCATCCCCAAGGTAAGAACCACACACTGTCTCTCTCTCTAGCAATTCTTCAAACAGATTGCGGGCTTGCTTATTTTCTTGTTTTTCTCTACTTCTTTTATATTACGTTGTTGATTCTTGTATTTTTTTTTTGCAGGAGTAATTACGTTATTGAGAAAGACAATAATATTGCCATTGAAGGTAGGAATCTAAACTTCTCAATCAAAACAAGGAAAGGGGATTTAGTTCCCATTCTTAAGGACTGTTCTCTTAGTATTCCATCTGGGCAGCTTTGGATGCTTCTTGGACCTAATGGGTGTGGAAAATCTACCCTTTTGAAGGTAACTTCAACTTTTACTTCGTTCATTCAAAAAGGTTAAATTTTGGGTTTTAAGATGCTGAAGAAGGAAAGAGATGATGGGTTTTCTATATTGTGAATTAGACAGATTCTGGCTGGTCTTTTGAACCCAACTAGTGGAACCTTGTATCTGAAAAGGCCTAAGAGCTTTGTTTTTCAGAATCCAGACCATCAGGCTAGTTTTTTCCTCCTTTAAACTAGTGTACATGCTGATTTTGTTCCTTTCTCTGAGCGCTTTAGAAGAGACGTTCTGTTATTTTACATGGAAGAACTTGTATAATACCTGTCGTTGATGTTTGCTTCAAATATATTTTTTTCCCTTTCATTTCTTGATTTCTGAGGTATTTACACCATTTTATTTGGTGACAAAGCTGGATGAGCTCTGCAACATTGTTTCTTTAGAAAATGATTATCTAATGATGATCTCTTACTGTTGTTGTCAATCCCATTTCCTACTACTTATAGAGCCTCTAGTTGTGTATCCTACCTCTTATTTCGACAATTGCCTTTTTTGTTATTAATCCACCAAGGGAAAACATTTTAAAAGTTTTTCTTTCTAAAAATAATTCCCCAAAAGATCCTGTGTGGAGGTTAACATTAGTTTCTTGTTTAGAGAAATATAAATGTTAAACTAAAGCTACTATCTGCCAGTCATTTTTTGTTGATATGCCGGGTTACAATATGTCTGAAAGCCACAACACAAGGACCACATTGTTTATAATTTGCGCCAATCCTAGTTATATTTTTGTTTTAATTTTGACTGGTTTGGCATGCCTGCTCCCTTTATAATATGTGGTTTTGTTTCTCATGTTATGCGCTATATTTTTAGTGAAAATAAACTTTCTTTGTCACTATCTTGCCCTCTTTTTCTGGCTAGCCTGGCTAGCCAGGAAGATAGAAGAAAAATAAATGGTAGAAGAAAATTTGAATATTCTTCTTCTGTTTGTCACCATGAAAGATCATTGGAGGACAAAAATTTAGAAATGAACAGTCTTTGTCTCATTGTCAAAATTTTCACCCATCCATAAAAATCTGTTGTCAAATTCTTACGTATCCATAATAATCTATCTTAAATTTTGACATCTTTTGAGAAGGTTTGTCGCATTGTCTCGGCAGAGCGGCGACCTTCGATTGATTTTGGTTTTTTTGTTTTGTGAATAAGAGAGTCGTCACCTAGTATTATGGTCACTAGGAACCCTAACTGGTCTTTAAGAGATTCTAAGATAAGGGACTGGTTGCGTAAAGGGAAGGTATTAACACCCCTAGTATGCCCCACCTAAGATGAGCTGCTTGGTGTTTGGTTTGCCTTATAATTGCTATGGTGTTGGTGTTCTCTTAAATAGGTTTCCTAGGATAGGTTTGCTATGATGAATGAATTTGAGTTTAAAGTCTAAAAGCAAGAACCCTTGGCCAATATGGATCATACCTTTAAATATGTCTACAAAGTGCCAAGGAGAACCAATGCAGATCTCTTGAAATCTGTGTTGATTCAAACTAAATTTATTAGGATAGAAATCCAAGGAGATTCCATGTGCTTTAAAAGCTCATTTTTCCCTTAGTATTTCAAGAGTTTGCGACTCGTAAGTTGCAAGGAGGATGGACAAAAATTTAGAAATCTAAGGAAATCCAGGGCGCTTTAAAAGCCTATTTTTGGTTTAGTGTTTCATACTCTCACGACTCGTAAACCGTGGAGTAAAAAATTGAAATGTTCTCAATTAAATCAAGGCTTCTTTCAAGGATGTGTGATGACTTATTATTCCTATAAAATTATTTTGGATATTTACCACTTGGGATTTCTTTATCCAAACATTAGCAGTGAATAATATATGAATTCTCCCCAAAATAAGATTTTTATATTTTTTGAAATATTGGCCAATACCCTTTGGAGTTTTACAAACATGTTGTAAAATCCAGAATGTAAGAAAATAATTTTTTTTGTTGTGTTTAAAAAATTCCTGCAGAAACATGGTTTCGAAACTTCAAATATTTTTTTTTATAAAAAAAATTCAAAAAATGTTAGGTATTGGCCGTATGCAACACACAAGAAAACATTTTTTATATTTTTTTGTCAAAAACACAAGCATCACAGTTAGTCGCAATTAAAGACAAAAAAAAAAAAA
>Ga0325403_1003583_pt1 | contig 14217 bp, 9 predicted proteins | sample PopdelMetagenome_19_FD_205665 | JGI IMG/M metagenome (GOLD analysis project Ga0325403, IMG submission 205665) | Populus deltoides microbial communities from Bellville, Georgia, United States - Xylem-PdKOR-R4 | ecosystem: Host-associated > Plants > Phyllosphere > Stem > Wood/Secondary xylem...
GCCGGGCTACCAAATTGCGAGATTCTCAATTATTATTTTGAGGGCTGGGCTGCATTCCATACATCAAGTCAAACCGAATCTTGGATAAATCTATAAAGCCCAAAGATAAACTAAAAAGACGACGCAACTGAAATGAAACTTCCCCTAGCCTCAGACAATGGCAGCTAGTAATTGGAGAAACCCATGTACTCGGTTGTGACGTTAGTTTCGTCCTGAAGAACCGGAACCGTGGGCAATAATAAATTAATAATAAGGCCATGAACCGACCGAGTCACTGACTGAACCCCCATGCTTTGCAAAGCAAAACCCCTAAAACTAAAATCCCAGCCTTGTCTTCCCCTCCCCCTTGGTGCCTACTCTAAAAAACAGAGAAGGCACAAAAACCAGCTCTGTGTTTGCGTTTCTGTTTGCTTGTTTTTAAATCGATTGAAAGAGAAGAAGAACAGAAATGGATGGAGAAGAGGCCGGACCACCCAAGAGAGAACTGTACGCACTTCTCCAAGTGTCACCGGAAGCCACCGATGAAGATATCAGAAAGGCTTATCGACATTGGGCTCAAGTTTATCATCCTGACAAGTACCAAGATTTTCATGTAATTCAATTTTTTTAGCTTTAAAGAAGTTGTTCTGGCTCTGAAAACTCCATAATTCGAGTGTTTTTCTTGTTAAACAAGCTTAATTCAGTGTAAACTTTTGAACATTCTCTGACAATATGGATCACTCTTTAAAAATGGGATTCTGTTGGTTGTCCAAAATAATAAACAGTAAGGTGCGATTTACTTGAACGGAATTTGGTCTTTGATTTTGTTTTTTTTGGTCTGGGTTGGTTGAAAATGCTTGTTTTCAGATGCAGCAAATAGCCACTGAGAACTTTCAACGAATATGCCAAGCGTATGAAATATTATCGGATGAGTATAAAAGGCAAATATATGACATATATGGCATGGAAGGTATAAATTCTGGTTTGGAGCTTGGTCCGAAGCTGGATAAAGTTGAAGAGTTGAAGACCGAACTTGAAAGGTTGCGAAAGAAGAAGGAAGAAGAGAAGATGTTAGCTCATTTTCGACCTTCTGGCACAATACTCTCCCATTTGTCCTTGCCACAGTTTCTGGATGGTGATGGCATTATGCGAGGGTATACATCACTCCCACCCACCTTTTATATTAAAGTTTAGCGTTCATTTGATGGGAAGTTCTGAAATGGCTGATGTATTGTTGGCTGATATCTCTGTATAACCTTACCAGAAACTTTCAACGTATTTTTCCATGGAACTTAGGTCTTCTAGAAGCATGTCATAAATTGCTTGGATCAATTTGAAAAGCTTAATGCTTTATATGATACCGGAGTTGAAAAGTTTTTGTGCTCTCTCACATGCATGCCCACCAAGCAAGCATAGGCCGTATTTTGCTTTTATTATCAAAATGATTTTTCATTTTATTAATGATTATCACGCTAGTCTACAGGGATGCTCATTACTGTTAAATTGTCTGTTTCTTGAACTTTACGATTTCATTTTGTTTCTAAATACTTTATCACACTTCAGATAAGTGCTGTATCTTGTGCCTACTTTTTTTGTTGACTGATCTTTGGACTTCTTCTTCCAGAATGGCTATGTCTAGCGAAGTTCAATCTCAATTATCTAAGCGCACTGCTATTGCTATTGGTGGAAATTTGGAAGTTAATGAAAATTCTGGTGGTGGAGCTGCTTCTACAGTGCTCAGGCACCAGCTTTCTCCAGTTTCATCCATAGAATTCATAGCATCAGCTGGTTTACGAGCACTTATTGGTGTGCAAACAACACGGTAGGGAATTTGATTTTGGAACCTACATGATTACCTGGCATAATTATTGGTCTTTCTATATCTTTTTTTTTCAAATGTGACTTTGCAGTAAACTATCTTTACACTCAACGGCTACAATTGCCATAGCAAAGTCTCTGAGGGATGGTTCAATTAATCTTTCCAATACCTGGACCCGCCAACTCTCTGAAACAGCAAATGGAAATGTAAATTACTTTTGTTCAATTATATCTTCTTTTCTTCTACTTTGTACCTTTAGCGTGATTATATGATTTGGGTGTTTATTTCAAGCATTGAATCAAATTGGTCAATGGCTCTGATGTAATTTATCCCAAGATTTTCAATATAGCGAACTTTTTCTATCAGATAGTGGGTTTAATATAGTCAAATAAAAAAAAAAAATACATTCTAGTGTAATTAGAGACTTGAACTATCAATTACCAGTTTGATTTAGTGGAATTACGGGTAGGGTCAGAAAGTAAATAAAATAAAAGAGTTACATTTGTATATTTCTTCTATTCTTATTCTAAAATCTTTGAATTGTTGTTTTTTGGCACTTTCTATTTTTCAGATACAGCTTTTATTAGGTCCTGAGTCATCTATAGCAGTTGGATGGCAAAAGAAACATGAAAAAATGTCTGCTTCTGGAGAGCTGAAGGTACATCTAATTGCTTTTTCAAGCAAGACATCAATGCCAAAAATGTCCTCAAAACCTTGGGAAATAGTTTTGAGTGAGAAAAAGTAAATGATATTGTGACTGCAAGTAAAGTAGGGTTTTGCCATCATGTTCTGAAATTGCATGCTTTGATCATTTGGTTAAGTGACTAGTTTATTGCTCAACATAGATTAGCCAAATGCTTAATCTTTGCTTTCTGCACTCAAGTTTATTATTTGGTTACAATCAACTGTGAGAGAACATGAACTATATATAAGTTTATCTAACTTGGAGTTGCCCATGACCAACTGATTTGCTATGAACTGTACTTTTGTTCCATCTCCATTCTTTTAAATCTACTTTTCTATTGTGTTCCATTTTCTATCTATCTTTAGCTATTTCATATTCCATGCATGTTACCTTGCTATTACTATTTTTAGAAATTCACACCAAGTTCATGCTCATCTCTTCCTTTTTTTTTTCTTTTTCTTTTTTTTTGCATTTGCTTATTGACTACAGATTGGCACAAGCTCTTTTGCCGCGTCAGCTCATTATACTCACCGCTTTTCTTCAAAATCTCATGGTCGTATTGCTGGCAGATTTGGAAGGTATTTGCTCAAAATCGTAATAAAGGAGTATTCTTTGGCGGTAACTAATATTGTTTATATGATGTCCGCCTTGGATTTACTAGTTTTCCATATTCCCATTTGTACTGGTATATGTGTCTGGAAAGTTTTCAATTTTACAAGATATAGATTATGAATTTGACCAAGTTTGCTTTACATATATAAAAGATATGAACCCATGCTTTAAAATTTCGTATGTCCATAGCATTTAGATGAAACATGTTGAGTGGGAGCACACATTTGAATGAGAGAGGAAAGTTCCATCATAGAAGTCATCACTCTCATGAGGTCTTAACCAAGAAGAAAAAAGATTGAGAGAGAAACGCTCGTAGTTCAGCTCTTCAGTACAGTTTATTAACAACTATTTCTGATGTGCATATTCTTTTATACTTATGTTAAGGAGTTTTTTGCATCACTAATAACAAATGAATGATGCTGTAGATTAGAAAGTCAAAACATTTGAGTTATAGTAATTTTTGCACTGATGGGGGGACAACATCATCTATAAATCTATTGAAAGATTTATTATCTGTCAGAAAACAGGAGTGATGCCTGCTGAGACACAAGTGCACAACTTATATGTGACGCAAACAGTTAATTTCAACAATCAGGAGAAATCTAGGGCATTGGATAGCTTGAAGTTGGCAATAGCTTTTAATATATTCATTTTTCTCTCATGTTATGTGTTAATGCTTCATAAAATATCTTGCATAAGAGTGAATCAATTGTTGTTGCAGCACCAATTTGGAGGTTGAAGTTGGTGGGGGAAGGAAATTATCTAATTTCAGCACCGTTCGAATGCTGTATACAATAGGAATTCAGGTATCTAAAAACAAGAAACCAAATTTAAGTATTGTGCTTTTATGTTATTTTGCCATTTTGCATGTAACATTCTGGTTCTTACGAAACCAGAATGAACCATAGAAGTAGTTCTGTGGAGGTGTATACCAGTATATCATCCAGTTATGCCATCAAGTGTGGGGTCCAATGAGGGAGAGTTTGCACCTCAACATTCTCTCACAGAGCAGCTGCTCTCAAAACTCAAACCTGCACGTGTTACCTTGGCAGCATGGCTTATTTATTTTTATTTTTTGTGCTTTCTTGGATTCTACTAGGAGAAAATAAAGAAGCCACAACTTTTCTGCTAATTAATTTTTATGTAAATTATGTTACGTAAACTAATGTCTAAAAGGCATTGTAATAGCAGAGTGTGGATAAATCATTTGCACTAATTTCTGCAATTTTATTAAGCATGGATGCAATGACCTATGGGACCTTTCGCTTAAACCGTCATAGGTTAAAATGGGAAAAAAAGAAAAAAAATATAAATGTTCTTTTGTAAATTTAAAAGGCAAAGGCATTCATTTTATAACCCTCTCTTAGATGCTCAATGAATGCACCACCAACTTAGATTTTTTCTCCTCTCTGTTGGCAGGGAATCTTTTGGAAATTTGAATTGCACCGAGGAGGACAAAAGTTGATTATTCCTGTAAGCAAAACTTATTCTTTATGCTGTTCATTTTGACAGGTCATGTTTGCTTGACATTGTTCTCTACTAATTTCTGTGTCAAGTGTGATGGATGTGTTATTCTGTTTTCTGAATGTAAATTTTTCCTACTCATAGAATAATGGAAAATGTATTAAATTAAGATAAAAGTATAATGATATTTTTACTTCCTTTTAATTAGGGAAAATAAATCAATTAAACCTAACATAGTTGTAAAAAAATTATAATATAGGCAAAATATATCGATTAGACCTTACATAATATTATGAATGTATTTATTGTTTTTTAATACACGTGGAAAATCACATCTCTTTACATATTCAATTTCCAGTGAGAAACAATTTACACCCCTCCAAAATTTCAAAATGTATTTCTAATCAGTAGATGGGTAGCATGCAAATAAAATAGTCTCTGTTTTATATTTCTCAACAAAAAAATTGTTTCTTTTCACACTGTTTTGCATTACTTTGGCAAAGTGTGAAAAGTATCTAATGGATGGAGAAGACCTCTGTTACAATATATGTCACCGTAGCATGGTTCTATTTACTTGCAAGAAAGCAAGCAAAACTAATTCCATTGGTAACTTGGCACGTCTGTGTTTATTGCCTGTCTGCTTCTTGTTTTTATTTATTTATTTATTTATTTTTTATCATCATGCTGCTGATGGATTGTCTTGTGCAGATGTTGCTTTCCAGGCATTTGAATCCAGTGTTTGCAACTGGAGCATTTGTAATCCCAACATCTCTTTACTTCTTACTCAAGGTTATTATTGATGCCACTCTTAAGTTTTCACTTGCATGCTAAACAATTTGCATGCTAAACAATTAATCACCTTATGCTTCTTTAGGTTTAGTTTCATGTTGATAAGGTGAAGCAGCTGTAATTTATGAGAAGGCCAGCAGAAATAACATCAACTTTGTCTTTATTCTTAGTGTCCAATAAAGCTATCAGCTTGATGTATACATTATACACTCAACTGAACCCCAGGTGACTAAAGAACCAGAGAACCTAGATTAAATCCTGTACCAGGAAGGGCTCATTATACTCTGGTTTACAGTTAAACATCTGACATAAATCTAAATTTTCACAAATATAAACCTTGAATGGTTTTCGAGCTGGAGTGACATTTGATTGCTCTCCATAAGTTGATTAAATTGTGCGACCACAATGGCCAAAAGAATTTTTTTTGACTACTGAAATGTAATCTGTATATTATCTGCTTAACCATGTATCCTTATGATGGCAGAAATTCGTAGTCAAACCTTATTACCTTCAAAGGGAAAAGCAGAAGACTTTAGAGAATAAAGAGAGAAATTCTGCCCAGGTATGGATGCTAAGGTTGCCCAAGGAAGCAGTGGTTTATGCCTGCCTTTTGTTATGGGAACTCTATAACATGTCAATGCCCAATCATAATTATTCAATTTTAAAAATGCCCGATCCTTGATTGCATGGTTTTGATTCACAATTATAGTAGTTTAATGGAGATGATTTCCTTAATTTTTATTGGTCACTTTACTGCAAGGACCTTTAGAGGAGGTTCTTAAGATATTCAATGGGATCAGAATGCTTTATTCTCTTGGTTGTCATTTTCTTTTGAGTAGGCTTTCTTCTCCTCGTTGTAATTGTGCTACTACTAGTAAAATTTCTTCTTTACATGAAAAGGATTTCCCCCTTATTTGCAAATACAGAGCATTTTTAGCATCTGCACTTTCCTGCAATGTCACATGTATTTTGGACAGAAGTTGGTACCTTTTCATGCTTTGTTCTCTTTCTTTTTTTTGATGGTTTTCTACATGCTTCGTTATTTAGCTTCATTAATTGATTTTGAAGACTGTTTCTGGATCATTGTTTAGGTTCAAGAGGCAAGAGCTGCAGCAGAAAAGGCACAACAATTATTAAAAATTGTGGCCAATAGGAAAATAAGCAGGCATTTAGAAACAAATGAACTTGTAATTACTAAAGCTGTGTATGGAAGCAGTAAAGCTTTGAAGAAAGCAGATGAATCAAGAGAAGTAAACAAAGAATCAGCTTCAGAAGTCTTTGATGTTACAATACCTCTTAATTTCCTAATTAACGATTCTGGCCAACTGAAGGTATATTTCTTTTAAATCATGTTCTTATCAAATATACATTGAAATGTGGTTCTATCAATGGATGTGAAAAAATAACACACGTGTATGTGTGCGTGTTAAGAGAGAGCTAGTTGCATGATCAACAAACTTTATATTTTAATTCAAACATGAGTGTAGTGGCTAAATGTTTTAGTTTGAGGTTGACTGCTTGATCTACTATTTGAGTGCTCATTTGCTGGATTATGTAATCGACCTTGAAGAAGAATACATGCGCATAAAATAATGCTGTAAATGCAGGATATTCAGTCTTGAGATGTTTGCAGCTTTCTTCTCTACATTCAGGTGACTGAGGGGATAATGCTTTGAATGTGCATCTGAAGTGTTTTAATGGTCATCCTTGTGTGATGGTACCATGTGTTCCATCTATCATGTTTGATTAATTGCTTTTGCATAGTCATAATTGTTCAAAGGAATGTGTACAGCCCCTCACGCCTTTGCCCAAAGTAATATACCTTGAGTCATAATTGACATCCTGTTACATCTCCTCATGGTGGTGTTAGAGGGGCTGTTGGAATTTCTCTCTCTTTCAAAACTTAAGTAATTTATTGATGTTATATGCCGGATAAATTCTCTAGTCCTGTCGTATGCTTTCTGGTTGCTTTTGATAGTAGATTTTTTGTCAGAGGTTTTATCTCACTTAGCGTTCATGGCACTTGGATTCCGTATTCCATGTTTTTTTGCATGTGCTTATTCTGGTGTCGAAAATGCTGGTGCAGCTTCATGAGGGTGTAAGGAAGTCAGGAATCATGGGCTTTTGTGATCCTTGCCCTGGTGAACCTAAGCTGTTGCATGTGGAATTCACTTGCGGTGGCAAAAGATTTGAGGTACTGCAATTCTATTTCGCTGTTATGATGAAGCTCCCTTGACGAATGCTCTACCCTTTTAACTAGACAATTTTCTTTTTAACAGGTGGAGGTTGATGATTATGCAGCGTTGTTGATACCCCAAGAATCCCATAGAGTCTGAATGCCTCTCACAGCGGTGTAATCTCGAACCAGCTATTTCTCACAATTTTGCTTCTTCACATGCCTTTTGAACTTCAATTTAAAGCGTCTATTTAATAAAACAAATGAAGGATTAAAAGCATTCATAATCGTAAAAAAATAAGTTGTTAATAATAACTTAAAGATCAAGTTTTAAAAGACACCCTAACTAGGCCTTTACTTGACTTGGGTTTTAAATTGAAGTGGATTGGAGCTGACCTTGTATCATTTTCATTTGGTTAAAATCTAATTTGATATATCTGGTTAAAACCTGATTTGATACCAAGACAGAATAATTTCAAGATTGTGTTGTTTTAAGCTTTCTTTTCTTTTACATGCTGAGACGATGATGTTTTTTATTGACTAAAAATTTAATAGTAACAGGATCCCGAATATTTACTATTATGCCCATAATGATCAGCAATTAGAAATATATTTAAATTACTCAGCTTTTCATTGTAGCAATCCACAGTGAAAGGGTGAGTTGTTTCTTATTATTTTTTTTTTGTTTTTAAAGTTTTTTTTTTATACCTTTAGTTTTTTTTTCTTCTTTTAATAAATTTTATTTTGTTTAATTTAGTTTAAGTAATATTTTTTCATTTTTTTTTGATGCTTTTAGCTTTTTTTTTTCTTTCTAAAATGGAAGCATTTATTTATTTATATAACACATCTTATGGTGGGCTATAAATTAGATGAATTTGCTGCTGTTATTAATTTTCGGGGATATGCAAAAAATAATAATAAATCTTCTTGTTAATTTTTTAATAATTAATAACTTGTGAATAAGGTGATGAGTTTGAATAAGTTTAATAACTATTTTCTTGGATTTCTTTTCATGTAATTATACAACAATAAAATTGAAAGCTACCAAATAAAATTGTAGAAAAGAAAACCATCATGGAGGGTTATGAAAACAAAGAGTGCCAATGCTATAAACAATCTAAAAAAAAAAAAATGGCGTTTGATTTTTATTTTATTTTAAATAAAACATAATGAATGATGGTTAAAAAGAGCTCTTGATAATATAATAAAAAAAACTATGATTTCATAAAAAAATTGAAATTTCAATGTATTCCAATAAAATAAATTTTCAAATTAAAAATTAAAACCCAAATTATAAAGAAAAAAAAAAAAAATCAAAAGAGGCTAGGTGCATTTTAGCTGGTGCATCTAGCCTAATAATAATAATAAAAAAAACCTACATCGAGGCTTGCAGCTCAGTGACTTTGGCAGGCTTTGCCTTGTCTATGTGCCTTGGGTTCGAGCCTTCGTGTGTATGCTTGTTACCCCTGCGGTGCCTTACATGTCTACTGGGCTTGCAGGATGTTCAGTAGGTCCGGGGATTAGTCGTGGTGCGCATAAGCTGGCCCGGACATCCCGGGTTATCAAAAAAAAAAAAAAATAATAAAAAAAAAACCTGGCTCGCATGTCAAGCTTTTTATTTTTGTATAACAAAGAGTGTCCAATGCATTGTTTGCCATTATTATTTTGAAATAACATATACGACACGTCATCTTCCATCTCAAAATCAAGTAATCAAAGGGTAACCAAAAAATCAGGGTAAGGGTATTTCATTATTTAAAATTCATTTTTCAAATTACTTTTTTACTCAAAATCACATAAAAAATATCCTAAAAACCTTAAGAAAATCATTTATGTTCTCAACTCAAAATCAGTCAAAAGCCAAATTTAACTTGAATTAGAAAAAACTTTCCAAGACCAAATTTACTCTCTCGGGCAAAAGGAATGACAAAAAACACCAAAGTAAAACTTTGTTAATTGAATGAAACTCATTGACACTAATAGTGATATTTTTATGGCCTAAATCAATGTCAACAATGATTTCTGTTTTTTTATTACTTAAATACCTTGATATAGTTCATGTTATACCTAATATCTACTTATTTGTTACTCTTGATTAGGACAATGTGTAGCATAATCAAAACATTACATTCCCCATATAAAATAACTTAGTAATCTCAAATTTAAAGATTATTTATAAACTGTTACGTGAGCCTTCAATAGACACATGTGCTTTCTTCATATGGAATCATCCTATAGGTCAGTTCAATATACATGTCATCTAACAAGCATCTACATATTAGTTTTAGGCATCTTTTATACCTTAATTTATAAGAACAACTCTTTTCTTTCATAAAGGAAAGAAATTACTATATATCAGTCTTAATAACTTTAATTAATATCCAATCTTGCTAGAGCATTGACCAAGAACATTTATAAACAATATTTTAATGCAATAAGAATCTCATATTTATAACGATTTTATAATTTTATTTATAAAATATTTTTATTTCAATGACTTTATTTTTACTCTAGATTAATTAAACAAATATTTGATAAATATTAAAGATAAATAAAGTCTTTATTAAAAATTAAATATGCTTACATGAATAAAGTCAATACCACATATAAACAATTGATTAGCTTCAAAGCATATATGCTAACACTACCAATGTCTTCAATGCAGCCAATATGGTCTCTAACTTGAAGTTAATTTGTTCATATACCTTCCTTCTATGCTTTTCTAAAGCCTTGATTTTATTGTTTTCTTTTTAAACACTAGCAACCTTTCTTTTACCTTAGAAAGCAGATCTGATACCAATTCTTAAGGATCTTTCTTAACAAATAGTGAGTTTAGAAAAAAATTAAAGAAGAAGTAGAAGAAATTGAGAGAGATATAGAGATAGAACTAACAACTTTAACTGATAAAAAAATTCAGTTTTATTGCTTGGATTCCATGATTCCCATTAATTATTATTTATACAATGAACTAATCTTCTAACTATCTATTGACCTATTCAACTAATTAATCTTCACATGCTAAATTTGCAAATCAACACATGCAAAATATGCTAAAATTTCTATCATACTTATAATATTATGCTGCTAAATTTCTTCTATTAACCCTTGGCACTTAACACAACAACCTAGCTTATGGAGGGATCCATGAGTGAGACATAAACTTCAAAAGAAAAACAAAATTAAGATGAAGTACTATCATATTAGATGTAAAGTTCTGGCCTCAAAAGAAAATCGAGAAAATCAGTCATACTTCAATTATTTAAGTGCCTTAATAGAGGATTGAGGAAAATCTTGTGGTTTGAATGGGTTGTAATGAGAATGTTTATACCACTTAGTCTAATGATTTCAATCATAGTTATTAAACTTGGACCGTTCTGGCAGGTTGATCCGGTGGCTGGACCAGTCCGGGTTTGTTAAAAGACTGGCTGATGCAACAACCTGACAAAACCCAATCAACCCGGCGGGTTGACCCATGACCAGACGATACTCGAAGTTTTTTCTTCTTTAAATGTGGTTTTTCTCCTATACCCCTCTTTTTCATATTTTTTAGTTGGTTATTAACACTTTTTAAAGTTCACTATATAAATATTAGAAAAATATTTTATTTTTTTAATGTGAGATTTGAAACCCTTTAGTATATATACTCTATGTTCCCAAGAAAAAATTTATTTTTTAAATGTGGGATTTGAAATCTTTTCGTATATATACTCTACGTTCATAAAAAAAACGTTATGTTTTTTCAACGTGAAATTTGAAACCTTTTAGTATATATACTCTATGTTCTAAAAAAAATTATTTTTTCAATATGAGATTTGAAGCCCTTTCATATATATACTCTATGTTCATAAAAAAAAAGTTATGTTTTTTCAATGTGGGATAAAAAAACTTTTTGGTTTAAATACTTCAACTTAAAAGGATAATATAATATCTTTTCAATGTGGGATTTGAAGCTCTTTAATATATATACTCTATGTTCACAAGAAAGAAGTTATTTTTCAATGTGAGGTTTTAAGCCCTTTAGTGTATATACTCTATATTCACAAGAAAAAAATTTATGTTTTTTCAATGAGGGATAAATATTTTTTTTGGTTTAAATACTTCAACTTAAAAGGATAATACAATATCTTTTCAATGTAGGATAAATTTTTTTAAAATATATTATTTTAAACTTCATTATTTACAACATGTATAGTCTATATTCACATGAATTTTTTCTTAATTTTTTCATATGAAATATTAAAATTTTAAATATTTTTTTAATTTTTCCAGGTTGATCCAAGTTAACCAGGGTTGACCCATGAAACCCAGCACCCAGTCTCTTAGCTGGGTCAACCCTAGAGCTGGGTTTGATAACTATGATTTCAATCACAGGATAACAAGGCTACGTATGCATTTGGTCGGGGCCTCACATGGATTTCGAAGCAGAGAAACTATAGTTTTGCATGGTTTTCATTTATGATAAAGTTGCTTCTTTATACTTATTTTAGTATCTGAGTCTATTCTATTGCTAGAATTTTATATATTAACGGCGAATTGTTCTGTCAGTATTTAGATAGTAATTCTATTGAAATTTTTTTATTGATGGAATCACAGACAAATATTGTTAGTTAAAAAACTTATCGTCGGTGATTTCTATTTTATCAGTCATTACTTTAGTAATATAAACACTGATGGATTTATAGATGGAAAGAGTGCGTGAAAAAAAAAATTACCAATATCATTCCATCGGTAATTTTATTGATGAGAAAACCATGTCGTATCACCGATGATTCCGTCCGTAACGAGTGTCATTTGGATGGCAACGAAGTTTTAAAAGCCACATGATTCTGATTTATGTTCATTCAAGGTTTTGATTTATCAAACATAATTCTCTTTTAGGTTTTCTAATTAATTAATTTATAGGGAATTAATTTTTCTTTTTATAGATATTAGTAAGGAAACGAATTGTATAATTCATGTTTTAATGTTTGGTATTTACTTTTCTAATAGACTTATAACTGATTAACATGGTTAGGTTCCATAAGAAGTTTAGATTAATTAGTAGGAGGATAATAATAATAATAATAAAAATAAATAAATAAATAAAAGTGGCAAGCGTGTCTCTAACACAAGTTCTGAAAAAAAAGGTTGTCGATTATTTTGGGTGATCCCAACAGAAATTGTGTTTCAGTTTCAACCAACTTGGAGTTTAGAAACATTCTCTGTGCTTCAAAATATGGAAAAAGTGGTTGAATCATTGCAACAAATAAATTAAAATGTTGTGTCATTCCAAAGCTTAAATCAAGCATTTATAAGATGGATATGGTTACTCTTTAAATGAAAAAAGATAATTTATCACAAGACATTGAAATTTGTGTTCTTGGCACAAAAGTTAATTAATGACAATGCTTCGGAGAAGTAGAATAAAAATTGTTTACTAGAGATTTATATGGTCGTTGACTTTAGAACTTGTGAGATTAGTCGAAGTGAGCGCAAGCTAACCCGAACATCCACATTAATAAATAAAAATTGTCGTCTCTAGTTGCAAGGGATGTATATATTTTTATATGACCGAGATGAGATATAGGAAGGCCCTTACCATCACCAACATGCAAATTATCATTACCAAGATACGGTTTTGAAGCAGTCAAGGTGGCAAGATCAGGTGTGACATGTTGATTGGCACCAGTATCCGGAAACCAATCAACATAACCGATTGAGGAGAGGTTGCGCTGCACCAGATTGGTAGTAGACTGTTGGCCATAACCTTGTTGCTAGAATTGCGGACAGTGGGGAGCGGTATGGCCGAAATTCTGACACAGTTGGCATCGCAGATTCTGCCTCCTATTGCGCTGCAAATTGCCCTGCCATGAGCCTTGTCGACTGTCACTGAAGGAGGAGCTTTGGAAGTTGCGTTGATCAGGTTTGGAGCCAGCAAACCAGTTGCCTCTGATGCTGGACTGGTTGAGACGCCAGCCACCATTGAAACGACCCCTACTGTGGCCAGAAGTGCCAAAGGTCTGGCGTTGTGCAACAAGGGCAGACGGTGGAGTGCTGGGTGTGGGCAGCAGAGGAGCATGTATGGCAGCTGAAGATTTGTGAAGAAATTCATGCGTGAGGAGATGACTGTGAAAAGCTGCATACGATAAAGGTTCGGCCTTGGTAATAAGACTTGTAACTAAGTCTTTAAACTCTCCCCGAAGACCACGAAACACATATAAATTGAAATCTTTAAGCGAAACTGGCTGGCCAGCAGCGACCAATTCATCAAACAAGTTTTTGCATAAATTGAGTTACTGATTCATCACCCTGGTGAAGATCCTGAAGAGAGCCATGAAGTTGTATAATATGAGAGTTTGAGGTGGAAGCGAGAGCTCGCTCAAGAGTGTGCCAAGCTGAATAAGAGCTTTGGCAGCCAACAAAAGATGCAGAATTTCCATAGATAGGGAGGAAAGAAGAACACTTAGAATAAATTGGTCCTGTTGTTTCCAGTGAAGAAAGAGCGGATTTACCTGAAGAGAGGTACCATCTCCGACAAGAACATGTGGAGATGGACATATGTTGGAGCCATCAACAAAACTAAAAACTCCTTGACCTAGGAGATATGGTAGCATCTACATATGCCAATATAAATAATTGGTGTTTGTTAATTTGAGGGAGATGACTTGATGAGTGTAAGAGAGGGAGATGATGCTTGTGGCAGCAAAGACAACA
>Ga0325403_1003586_pt1 | contig 14213 bp, 14 predicted proteins | sample PopdelMetagenome_19_FD_205665 | JGI IMG/M metagenome (GOLD analysis project Ga0325403, IMG submission 205665) | Populus deltoides microbial communities from Bellville, Georgia, United States - Xylem-PdKOR-R4 | ecosystem: Host-associated > Plants > Phyllosphere > Stem > Wood/Secondary xylem...
CTCTCTCTCTCTCTCTCTCTCTCTCTCTTGGTGCTGATTCTTCTCCTTTGTATATATGTATTTGTAACAGATTGTTGAATGTTATGGAACTTGTTTCTGGGTTTTTCTTGTTTTTTTCTTCCAAATCAAGATTGAATTCAAAGAATGAATAGTAATTCAAATTTCAAGTAATTTGTTCTTTTTTTTATGCTTTCGGATATTGATGATGATTCTTTATAAATTTGTTTCTTTCACAGACTGTTTCATAGCTAGATAAGCATCACAGACACAGAAATCTCCAACCAGTTTTATTCTGTCTGATTTTTTGTCTGCATGTTTATGTTTGACTGCTCAAGTTGTCTCTTTTGTGATTCTTTTGTCTGTTTAGCTTTCATCAATGCGTGCTGTATCTGTCAACTTATTTTTCTCTCTTCTCAAGTCTCTGCCCAAGTTTCGTGGATGAGATGCAACAAAAGAATGCATTAAATCTACTTGCAGGCAAATCGTGCTTGTGTCAGCCAAGCACAAAGGTGGACTTGGCATTTGAGTAAGGTTATGTCTGTGATTAAGCTCTTTCAGAAAATGGAAATGTGCTTAGTGGATTTTGTTTGCATCCATTCTAACATATACAGGTCAAAAGGGAATCAATTTTTTTGCCACTAACTAGCCCCTTCTCTTCTCTTTTCTATTTTTTCCTTTTGCTAATTTTGAACTTGCTTGAGAGATGTAAAGGGTTTTGCTTTATCTTTGAAACTCCAACAGCTTGGTGTTGCGATGTACAAGCTTTGTTTACAGGCAACTTGCCTTGCAGCTGTGACCACTGTCTCTCTCCATAGGACATTATGATTATGGATGTCTTGCAGTTGGTGGCATATGTGATAAGTGCCATGGTTTCACCAATTTGCTGGTCACCAATTACTGAGGTTAAATCTGGATAGCAAAGCTTCTGCTGGGGTGTCGTGGGGTGGAGCCATGGTGAATATAAGATTGTTTTGGTCGCATTTGATGTTTTCCTTATTTGATGCTGAATTGACGAGGGATTGCTAAGTTTCAAGAATTCCATGTTAGAAGCATCGTGTCCTTGTCAGATATGGATAGCAGTCCCATGTAATGAAATACTTATGGGACTCATTTCTAAATCTGGACGTGCAGGACTCAGTTTATTCTAGAGGAAAAGATATTCAATTAGCTTGAGATGTCATGTCCTAGAAAATCTGATATCATTCGATTCCAATGCTTCGACAGTTATCTGTATCTGATATCTATCTCCAAGTCCGTCTAAGAATTTTCATGAACGAATGACAATTTCTGTGATTTGTATTCATGTGTGAATATGGGTGTGCCTTAGCTGTCAATCCTCTGCTTTCTTATGTTCTTGGAATTTGGTGTGTTTCCATATTGGTACAGTGGTGTGTCCATGTCCTGTAATTGTTTCCGTGCTGCATAGAGGTTGGACCAGACACAACAGTCTTACCTCTAATTTTCTGGTGGCATTTAAAAGATCATCAGTACCCTTTTTAACACCAGCCAAAATATAACTTCATAGTTTATCTGTGATCATTATAGGTGCCCATTAAACGCCGTTAAAACTAAAAACCAGTTTGCTTCTTGCACTATATCTTTGTCACATGTTTTGTATTATATTTGTAGAACGAAAATAATGGACTCCACACAGGAGATGGCTCGGTCGACATTAATGGGATGGCTGTTCTTAAGCAGAAAACTGGAAACTGGACAGCATGCTCTTTCATATTGGGTAGGGTACTGATTATTATATTTCACATTAGTGCATAACCTATGCCCTTTCTGACTTCCATCATGCCACATACAGGAAATGAATGCTGTGAACGCTTGGCCTACTATGGAATTGCTACTAATCTGGTCACCTACCTTACTGGGAAGCTACATGAAGGAAATGTGTCAGCTGCAAAAAATGTTAACATTTGGGCAGGAACTTGCTGCTTCACACCACTCATTGGAGCCACTTTGGCAGATGCTTATTGGGGAAGATATTGGACCATTTTTGTTTTCTCCACAATTTACTTCATTGTAATTATGTGCTGAACTCGTTATTTCTATTCTATGCCTACATCTCTGATCAGTACATTTCTGTTTCTTGACCATAAAGTTCAAAATCTTGCTCACATCTCTCATGTCAATGGAGCTTCTCTGGTTCTAATTTCTTTTCATTTAGTCTAAGGGGTTGTCTACTGCTGCTACACTATATGTTCATTGGTTAGCAATAAAAAAAATTGTTCTAGTTATGCCAATAAACAGGAAAACTTTTATAAAAAGCTTGAATGAAGTTTTGTTGATTATGTGAATTTTTATGTGGTAGGAAGTATAGGTACAAGGTTAAGCAAGGTCTATATTTTTCTACACCTGCATTGGTTGCTTTTACCCAGATATAATCCATATTGTTTTCTTCAAGTGTTGGATTTCATCATGTCGATTGATGCAGGGAATGTGTACGTTGACTCTCTCAGCAACTATTCCTGTATTAAAGCCAGCTGAATGTATAGGTTCTCTATGCCCTCCAGCAACTCCTGCTCAGTATGGGGTATTCTTTTTTGGGCTCTATCTGATTGCATTTGGGACAGGTGGCATCAAACCATGTGTTTCATCCTTTGGGGCGGATCAGTTTGATGACACTGATCCTAAGGAAAGGGTAAAGAAGGGGTCCTTCTTCAATTGGTTCTATTTTTCAATCAACATTGGTTGTCTTGTATCAAGTAGTTTAATGGTATACGTTCAAGACAAAGCTGGGTGGGGGCTAGGATTTGGAATTCCTGCATTGTTCATGGGCATAGCTATTGCTATCTTCTTTTCAGGCACGCCCCTTTATAGATTTCAGAGGCCAGTGGGGAGCCCAATTACTAGAATGTGCCAAGTTGTGGTTGCGTCATTCCATAAGAGGAATTTGGAGGTTCCCCAAGACAGTAGTCTCCTATATGAAACCCAAGAAAAACACTCGACCATTGAGGGAACCTGGAAACTAGCGCACAGCAATGAATTGAAGTATTTTTCTTCTTCTCTCCCCTTACCTGATCTACTTTCCTCAGTTTTGAACTAGCCATTCTATTTGATGTGCGTTTTTGCTATCAAAATTGATTGTCATCCAGTGAAATAGTGGTTTACATATGCAAGAAGATTTGAATCTTCTGTTTTGTTTTGTATCCAAATTCAAGAGCTGATCATCAAATTTTAATAGTGGTTAAGAATGGCCTTTCTAGTTAACACTACAATGCCTTATTTGAGGCAAGTTCAAGCATAACTTATAACTCATGCAAGCATAGTGTGAAGAGCTGTGCAGAATACACAGAAAATATTCATATTCTGTGAAGTTCATATCCTCTCTTATTTTAGTTGTTAACTACTCATGTTTGTGTAAGCTTACACTATGCAGTTATCTGTTTTTTTGCTAACACTATATTAATGTATTAACGCAAGCCCACAGTTGAACTCTGCTCACTCTTCCCCTTCTAATATCTTGTCATGGTTCCCCTCATTGCATTCTTTGAAATATATATTTATTAACCACGCAAAAGAGGCTTAAATAATGGCATGTTATTTTGTCGAATACTTTGTATTTATTCTCTATCTGGCAGCAGGAGAATCGCCGACTTTTCAGTTGAATTGAGTTTTGGCAGTCTGTTAATGGACATATGGTCCTTTATCTGTTCGCCTTTCCTCTGAACTTCGTCTTTACAAGGTCTACTTGCAATTTCATTTGGTGTTGAGACTACATATTAATGGGAATTTTGTTTAGTTTATGTGAAGAGACTAGAGAGCAAGTTTATGCTTACATATTTATTTTTTCTGATATGCCAAAGGAGCACTGGGAAGAAAGTTTCAACAGACCTGTCTCTGCCTCTATGAATTCCTTTTTATTGATTTGTATTGCCTTATCCTCATTTTAGTAAGTTTGTCTCATCATTTAAAAATCCACTAAAATCTTTTCTCAAAAGAACTTAACTAAATTCCTATTTCCTCTAGATGCCTTGATAAAGCTGCTATAATGTCAGAGGCTGAGATAAAAAGTGGGGACTTCAGTGATCCATGGAAGCTTTGTACTATGACTCAGGTGGAGGAATTGAAGATTTTGATCCGCATGTTTCCGATCTGGGCTACAGGCATTGTCTTTTCTGCTGTCCATGCCCAAATGAGTACAATCTTTGTGGAACAAGGGATGCTGATGGACAAGACAATTGGTTCTTTCAACATCCCTCCTGCTTCTATGACCACAATTGATGTTATTAGTGTTATTTTCTGGGTTCCAATCTATGATAGGATCGTTGTTCCAATTGCAAGGAAGTTCACTGGCAGAGAGAGGGGCTTTTCAGAGTTGCAGCGTATGGGAATTGGCTTGTTCATTTCTATGCTATCAATGACAGCTGCTGCTTTGCTAGAGATTAAGCGCTTGCAGCTTGTAAAAGAGCTTGGATTGGTTGGTGATGCTGTTGCAGTTCCTCTCAGTATCTTGTGGCAAATTCCCCAGTATGTGTTGATAGGTACAGCAGAGATCTTTACATACATTGGTCAGCTTGAATTTTTCTATGAACAGTCTCCAGATGCCATGCGGAGTCTATGCAGTGCTTTGTCACTCCTGGCTGCATCTTTAGGTAATTTCCTGAGCTCTTTTATTCTGAGCATGGTAACTTACCTCACAACCACGGGTGGGAAGACAGGATGGATACCAGATAACTTAAATACGGGGCACGTTGATTATTTATTCTGGCTTTTGGCTGGACTCAGCTTCTTCAACTTGCTGATCTACACTGTTTGTGCAAAGAGATATAAAGAGAAGAAGGCCTCCTAAGGTTTTTACAAGAGGGGAGGCCTAGTAGCCCCGTGGGAAAAGGTTTGATTACAATGGTTCTTGCATAAGCAACACTTATTCTACTATAACATTATTTCCTTCCAGGTTTGAAGGAATGTATATTACGTTGGTTTAGTGCTTATAATAAAACCCTTTTGGTTTAATCCTGTCCTAGTAAGATTTGTTCTGTAATGATTCAGGGGATAACAGCCAGCTTGTTTGGGTGCTTTCTTGTTGAAATAATGGATACAGCAGGTGCATGGTACAATCTGCTTTGCGTTTCCACAGACAGATTTCTGTCGAATTAGTAGTTTAATTGCAAAATGGGAATTACCCCACTTCATCTTTTATTGTTTGGGTTAGTTAAGACACTTTTGAGTCCACCTGCAATAGATCTTCCCTGCATTTCTCTGGCCACTAACCACTGCTTATTGTCATACAGTTTTATCTTTCAGGAGTATAACTGATTCTCATTCCCTGAATTGCCTTGTCAAAATACGGTTGCCTTTCTTTTTGGATCTACTCTTGCATATTAGAGTAGTTTGAACAGATTTGTGTATACAACTTACAGCATCCTTATTTGCCAAAGGACTGGCACTGCATTTATTTTAAAGCAGTCTTGGAGAAAGTTTGATTCTGAGAATTGCAATTGCTGCGTCCTTTTTTTTTTTTCTTTCTTGGTAACAAAGGAACGACGTCTCTTGCAAGGAGGGGACTAGAACTACCATTTGCATCTTCATCGAATGGCTGTCTTAAATGACTCCATTTGACTTCTAGTCATTCCCGAAAGATCATTAACTAGAGCCTCAATTTTCTTCTTATGGTTTCCTAATCTGACGAAGATCATGGCTACCTGTTCTTTGAGTGTCCATATTGTAAAGATGTGTCAGGTGCTGTTCTGCACACATGTGATTGTCAAGATACTTAGAAAACCTAGAGAAATCAGAAACAGAGAACCTTGTTTTGGAATGTGTGTCCCTTGAGTTCCACTCTTGTTCTTATATATATATATATATATATATATATATTTCATCTATACACATGGAAGTATGTGTTATAAATGGAATCCAACTCATTCTTAATATTTAGCCTCTATTCATGGAAAAATAAATATTAACAGATTTCTAAAGTTATATACAATAACATCCCCCTCAAATTGATGATGGTAAGTCAACTAGCAACAATTTGCCAATAAGAAATTGATGTTGCTGTAGAGTCATAGCTTTGGTGAAGATATCAGCAACTTGGAGATCGGAAGAGATGTGAGGAAGAGATATCACTCGACTTTCCAAGGTGTCTTAAATAGAATGACAATCAACCTCAATGTACTTGGTACGTTCCTAGAAAACAAGATTGATGGCAATCTAAATAGCACTAGTGTTATCAGCATGAAGAGGAGTAGAAGTAGTCTGGGGAAACCCAAGCTCCTCAAGAAGACCGCGTGGCCATACTATTTCAGAACAAGCAGTAGACATGGCACGATACTCAGCCTCGGTAGAGGATTTAGAAACACGATCTTGTTTCTTACATCTCCAAGAAATTAAGGCATTACCTAAAAACATACACCAAGCCCGTAGTAGATCGACGTGTATCTGGACACCTAGCCCAATCAGCATCGCTATAGGCAACAAGTTGAAGAGATGAGTCTGTATGAAAGAACAACCCACGAGTAGGTGAACCTTGAAGATAGCGGATGATTCGTTGAACTGCAGCAAGATGGAGATGCTGAGGAGAAGACATAAACTGACTAACCTGATGAACAACATAGGAGATATCAGGTCAAGTAGTGGTCAAGTAGATAAGACTCTCAACCAGGCGCCAATAGAGAGTAGGATCATCTAGAAGGTCCTCTTCAACTTTCCTATATTTGACATTTACCTCCATAAGAGTATCAACAGAAGAAGTGTCCTCTAAACCAACCAAAGTAATAAGATCTTGAATATACTTATGCTGGTTCACAAATATACCATTGGCCCGATGATGAAATTCCAATCCTAAGAAGTATGTGAGCTGACCAAGATCTTTCATATGAAAAGCTGCATATAACAATTGTTGAAGCTTAGTAATCAAACCACAGTCAATGCCAGTAATAATAATATCATCCATATAAACCAAGAGAAGGACTTTACCTAACGCAGACGTGTGAAAAAAGAGAGAAGAATCAAATTGACTTTGTGTGAAATTGACGTCAAGAAGTGTATTGTGAAACTTCTCAAACCAAGCCCGAGACACCTGTTTAAGCCCATACAAAGAACGCTTTAGTTTACAGACATCATGAGGAGAAGAAATAGTCATACCAAAGGGAAGCTTCATGTAAATCGCTTATTGCAAATCACCATGAAGAAAGGCATTCTTCACATCCATTTGATGTAGTTGCCATGACTGTGAAGCAGCAATAGCTAAAATGGTTCGAACTGTGGTAATTTTAGCAACAGGAGCAAAGGTCTCCTCATAATCAACCCCGTATTCCTGCTTGTTACCCAGAGCTACGAGGTGAGCTTTGTGTCGGTCCAAAGATCCATTAGAATGAAGTTTTACATAAAATACCCATTTACTCCTAATAGGTTTTACTGTAGGAGGACAAGGAATAATATCCTAAGTATGATTCTCCTCAAGTGCTTGAAGTTCTGTTTGCATTGCATGTTGCTAACACTCATGTTTCATGGCCTGTCTGTAGCAAGATGGAATGGAAATAGTGGATAAAGTAGCAACAAGAGAGACAGGAGAGAAGAAACCATACCAATTAGGGGGTCGAGAAGGACGAGTGGACCGAAAAAGGGTGATGGAAGTAGAAGCAGGATCAGGCGTCGAGTCAAGATTGGAAAGGAGCACGGGGGAAGTGGAACCAGACTCATGTCGATTACGTCTTTCATAAATAAAACCAGGTTTGAATCTTTCCATAATTGTTGTGGAATCGAAAAAGCTAGGCAGAAGAGATAAAGATGCAGATGATTGCTCAACATGAGATGGAAAGAAATATTGATTTAAAAAAAAATCACATTCTGAGAAATTCGTATACGACGAGCATATGGATCATAACAAACATAACCCTTTTGAGGGATAACATAACCAAGAAAAGCACACTTAACAGACTAAGCAGTAAGTTTATGTCGTTCATGAGCAGGGAGATGCAAAAAACAAACACAACCAAATGTACGAAGATCAGAATATAAAGGAGAATGACCAAACAACTTAAAGAAATGAGAAACATGATTTAACGTAGGAAAGGGTAAGCGATTGATCAAATGAACTGAAGTAGAAAGTGTTTCACACCAAAAACGAGGAGGAACAGATGATTCAAGTAAAAGAGTACGTACCACATTAAGAAGGTGATGATTTTTCCTCTCAATAACACCGTTTTGTTGTGGTGTAGAAGGACAAGAACGCTGAGAGATGATCCCTTTGCTTTGAAGAAAGGCATAAAACTCATTAGACATGTATTCACCGCCAGAATCAGAGCACAAGACTTTAATGCAGGCAGAAAATTGAGTCTCAAGAAGTACAAGAAAGCACTTAAAGACTGAGAAAACTTCAGCCTTAGCCTAGAGGAAGTAAACCCAAGTAAAACGACTAAAGTCATCAATGAAAGTAACAAAGTACTTATAATGCGCATGAGAAACAACGGGTGCAATACCCCAAACATCACTATGAATAATGTCAAAACATTGTGAGGCACGAGATGCATGACGAGGAAAAGGTAGAACTCTACTTTTGCCAAGTTCGCATGATGTACAATCAAAAGAAAGATCAAAAGAAGAACATGCTTTATTTCCCAATAATCCAAAATTAATCAAAGTACGAAGTACATCAGAGTTTGGGTGGCCTAGACGTCTATGCCATATCTTATTTCCAGAACCAACAACATTACATGCAAAGGAAAATAAAGGGAAACTAGGAATAATAGTGGAAAGAGAAATGTAAAGAGAAAAGAGTCGGTCCACTTTAGGCCCCTTCGCGATCATTTTCCCTAACACTTGATCCTGCACAACACAACTAGAACGAGAGAAATGGACATCACAATCATTGTCAACTAATTGACCAACAGAAATAAGATTTGTAGAGAGGTCAAGAGACACAAAAACATCGGTTAAGGAAGAGGAAAGATCACTAACACTGATAGGCAGAGAGTTGTCATCAACAGTGTTAATTTTCAGACTGCCCTCATAATTTCTAATATTGAAAAGAGGAACAACAATATTGGTCATATGGTTAGAGGCCCTAGAGTCAAGATACCATGGCTTAGAAGAAAATTTATAATTACCTGAGAGCCCAAAAGCAGAAAAAGTAGAAAGGATCATCTAGTGTACCATTTCAGGAGTGAGTGTGTTCGGGTTCGCTAAAGCTATAGGAGCAGGAATAGGAACAATTGGTGAGGCAACAGGCAATGCAGCAGAACTAGAGGCACTGGTGGAGGCATGATAAGCAGTACCCTGCTTCCGTTCAGGTCGAATGGGACAAGCAGAGATGATATGACCTTGTTTCTTGCAGTAGTTACAGAACTTCTTAGGACAATCCCGAGCAATATGACCAAAAGCTTTACAACTAAAGCACTGGACAGCACGCATGTCTCTACCCTTATTCCTCCCCTGTGCTGTATAAGCCACAGAAACAAATGCATTAACATTAGCTTGATGATCCATGGCAGTCTGAGTGACAATATGTTGCTCCTCACAAAGGAGTTCACTCAAACAGGTATCTAGAGATGATACAGGATGATGATTCATCATATTAGAACGTGCAGTTTCAAAATCAAAACGAAGCTTCATCAAGAATTGATCTCTCTTGCTTATGTCATGCACTGCTTAAACAACAGATAGAGCTGCAACGGGAACATTAGCATAAACAATGTCTAAATAATCAGCCCAAAGATTTTGAAAACCAGAAAAATATTCCTTAATGGAGAGACTTTCCTGTGTAAAATTAGTCATCTCATACTCTAATTGAAAACACTAAGTCGTGTTGTCTTGATTGTAAACTTGATTAAGATAATTCCACATGGTGGCGGCAGTTGTATAAAGCCTCAGATTGAGAATAAGGTGAGGCTCAACTGAGCTAAGAATCCAAGTCATAACCTGAGCATCCTTGATTTCCCATTTAGACAAAGCCTCAACCTCTTGAGGTGCGGGAGTACTCCCATTAATATGACCCCACAATTCTTTGCCTTTAACAAATAATTTAAATTGAAACTTCCAAGCATAATAGTTTTTACCAGTAAACCAGATATGAAATGAGTCAACTTTATCGTATGACATGATGATGCAGTTAAAGAAAATAATCACACGCGAGAATAACAACAGAGGTGTCAAAAGAAAGTAACTCACTAGAATGCTAAACAGATGGAGCTAAAAAGTGATTCCCAAACCAGAAAAAATATGAGCTAAAACAGCCCAACTAAACCGAAGAAAAAATGCAGAAATCTAAAAACCACTAAAACAAGAATAGAACCCAAAAACAAAACGGAAGTTGATGAAATCCTTGATGCTGAACTGAAAAGCAAGGTCTCCAAAAATTGACTAAGACAGTATTGAGAATAGAGAACCCACAAGGAAGCTCTCCTGAAAAGAAAAGAAAATCATGAAAGACAGATAATTTAGTAATTTGTTCTTAATACCATGTCAAGATACTTAAAAAATCTAGAGAAAACAAAAATAAAAAACTTTGTTTTGGAATGTGTGTCCTCTGAGTTCCACTATTCTTCTTATCTATATTTCATCTAAACACACAAATGTGTTATAAATGAAATTCAACTCATTCCTAATATTTAGCCTTATGAAAGATAAATATTAACATAATCCTAAAGTTATATACAATAACAGTGATTACAATACAATAATTGGTCCCTAGATGGTGGAGTTTGAGTGGAACAGTCATCATGTTATATGGAAACAAAGGCCAAGATGGCTCCTATATCCTTAAGGTGTTCCATATAACATGGATATGCCAGATTGTTTGCTGCAGAATGCATAAAACTAAACGACTTGAAGAAGCAGCCATGGATCCTCTTCATTTACAATTCGTAGACAGTGGGTATGAGTTTATTAGTTTATCTAATCTGTCGTGGATTTATGCTTTTGTCTCAGGGTAAGCTCCTATTTGTTTCCATTTGAGCAATGAAACTCTTATCATTTTGTTGAAAAATAATGATAATATTAAAAATAACTCATCTCTTTCAAAACATAGTAATAGAGAGAGAGGATAACTAAATGAAGACATACAAACCCTCTAGCTTCACTAAAAAACTCATTTGGGACTATCTGGCCATTGAAAATATTCTCAAGCTAACTATGCAAAAGCCTTCCATAATTCTTGTAAGAAATAAAGAATTGTTCTTGTCTGTTTATTTTATTCTCCATTTACAGTAGTATATATTACATGAGGAAGGAAAACACGATCCTACATCTCAGCTAACAATTGCTGAATATCTGCTAATGATTCCAAAGATCAAGCTGAAATATATATGCTAATAACTGTACAATAATCTATAGATGGAAGGTGAATATATACTGCTAATACTCCCCCTCAAGTTGGAGCATGGAGATCCGTAATGCCCAACTTGCGTGATAATGCCTGGAAAGCTTCACGGCCTAAAGCTTTTGTGAAGATATCTGCCAGCTGACTATGACTAGGGACGTGCTGTGTGGAGATAAGGCCGACTTTGAGCTTCTCACGAACAACATGACAATCAATTTCTATGTGTTTGGTACGTTCGTGAAAGACAGGATTCTGAGCAATGTGAAGAGCTGCTTGGTTGTCACAATGTAAAAACATAGGCTGGGAGTGGTGGACACCAAGGTCATGTAAAAGTGTTTTGAGCCATGTAAGTTCACAAGTGGTGGAAGCAAGAGCGCGGTATTCGGCTTCAGCAGATGAACGAGAGACCGTATGTTGCTTCTTAGTGCGCCAGGAAATAGGACTGGTGCCAAGCTGAATAAAAAAACCGGTGGTGGAACGACGAGTGAGGGGGCAACTAGCCCAGTCCGAATCTGAATAAGCTGACACTTGAAGAGTATTGGTAGAAGGAAAATATAAGCCTTGGCCTGGAGAAGCTTTGAGGTAACGGAGAACACGGACAGCAGCATTATAATGTGATTGTCGGGGTTGGTGCATGAACTGACTTAAGAGATTGACAGGGAACACAATGTCAGGACGAGAGATCGTGAGATATATCAAACGACCAACGAGGCGGCGGAAAGAACTGGGATCATGTAGCAGATCACCATCAGTATTATTGAGCTTGAGATGTTGTTCCATTGGAAAAGAAGATGGACGTGCACCAAGATGACCACTATCAGCAAGTATGTCAAGGGCATATTTGCGTTGAGTGAGGAAGATGCCAGTGGGAGAGCGAGCAATTTCAAGGCCAAGGAAATATTTGAGTTGGCCGAGGTCCTTAAGCTTAAAGCGTTGAGCAAGCATGGCTTTGAAGTTATTGATGTCAGAGAGATCATTTCCTGCCAAGATAATGTCATCAACATAAATAAGTATTAGAGTGAAGGACTGTCCCCGATGGCGAGTGAAGAGGGAGTGATCCGCTTGTGACTGGGCGAAACCTGCAGTAAGTAAAACAGATGATAATTTGGAGAACCAATTGCGAGAGGCTTGCTTGAGGCCATAAAGCGATTTCTGAAGATGACAAACACGGGCATCCGTCTGTTTGGAATAGCCTGGTGGAGGAGTCATAAAAACATCTTCATCAAGGTCGCCATGGAGGAACGCATTATGGACGTCCAACTGAAAAAGATGCCAATGCCGAGCTGCAGCCACTGCAAGAACACATCTAACGGTAACGAGTTTAGCAACAGGAGCAAAAGTGTCATGATAATCCAAACCTTCTACCTGAGCATATCCCTTGGCCACTAAGCGAGCTTTGTGTCTCTCTATGGAACCATCAGCCCGAAATTTTGTTTTGAACACCCACTTACAGCCAATTAGGGTTTTGCCAGATGGAAGGGGTTGAAGGGTCCAAGTATGGTTTGCTTCTAAGGCTTGTATTTCAGCTGCCATGGCATCACGCCAGTGAGGGTGACGGGCAGCTTCAGAATAGGAGGTGGGATCAGGGTGATGGGAGAGTGCAGAGAGGAAGGCAAGATGTTTATGAGTGAAACGATTATAAGACAAAAAAGAAGAGAGACAGTGAACCATACCTGAGGAAGAGCTTGAAACCTGTGAAGCAGTGGAGGACCTTGGTAAAGAAGGGCAAATATAGTCAGCTAAGTAAGGGGGACGGGTGACAACTCGTTTTGGTCGTGTGGGAAGGGGTGTAGTGGACAATGTGGATGACAGTTCGTGTGTAGGGGGAAGCGGAGGGGAGATAGTAGGTTGTGCAGAAATAGTGTTAGAAGGAATTTCAGGGATAGGGAGGGGAAGAACCGGGGAAGATGTGGGATCTGGGGTCAGGAGATGATAAGGGAAAATATTTTCTTCAAATGTAACATCACGAGAAATGAAAATTTTTTTATGTTCAAGATCGTAGACACGATAAGCCTTATAATGGAGAGGATAGCCTAAGAAAACACATCGTAGAGCACGAGGAGAAAATTTATTGCTATTTTTGCGAGTGGTTTGAGCATAGCATAAACACCCAAACACTCGTAAATGTGAATATGATGGTTGTTTTTGAAAAAGGAGTTCATAGGGTGACTTATGATTAAGGCGGGGTGACGGAGTGCGGTTAATTAAATAAGTGGCTGTGAGAATGCATTCACCCCAAAAAGAAATTGGAAGATGGGCTTGAAAACGTAAACACCGGGCCACATTAAGAAGGTGGCGATGTTTACGTTCAGCAACGCCATTTTGTTGAGGTGTATCCACACATGTGCGCTCGTGAAGAATGCCATGGTCGTGAAAAAAATTTTGGATGTTATGAGATAAAAACTCTTGTCCATTATCGGTGCGCACATGCTTAATGGTGCAATTAAATTGATTTTTAACCATTGCACAAAAATTGGTAAGACAGGTAAAAGTTTCTGATTTCATACGCATGAGATAAACCCATGTAGCACGTGAGTAATCATCCACAATGGTTAAAAAATAGTGGGCACCTGAATATGAAGCTGTAGGATAACCACCCCATATATCACAATAAATCCGATTAAAACAAAAAGTGCTCTTATTTGTATTCAAAAAGAAAGGTAAACGAGTGTGTTTTGCTCTAGCACAAACATCACAAGGCAAATGTGATTTTGGAAAATTTAAAGTTGTTGGAATACTTGAAGTAGAAGGGTGACCAAGTCGTTGATGCCAAAGAGTAGAGTCAGGAATGCGTTGAGAATGAAAAACAGAGGCAGATAAAGGTTTGTAGTGGTAAAGTCCATCCCGTACTTCACCCGTTCCAATCAGCTTCCTCGTTGATAGGTCCTGAAAGACACAAAAGTCAGAAAAAAAAATAGCAACACAGTTAAGAGTACTGGTGAGT
>Ga0325403_1003587_pt1 | contig 14212 bp, 8 predicted proteins | sample PopdelMetagenome_19_FD_205665 | JGI IMG/M metagenome (GOLD analysis project Ga0325403, IMG submission 205665) | Populus deltoides microbial communities from Bellville, Georgia, United States - Xylem-PdKOR-R4 | ecosystem: Host-associated > Plants > Phyllosphere > Stem > Wood/Secondary xylem...
AAAAAAAGAAAAGAAAAGTAAGGCAATCACATGTGGTCTCTCTATCTCCCATATAAAATGGCATTGAGAGAGGATGGGATTCAAAGTAACACATGAGGTGAAGGGCTCGGTTGGCCTAGGTGTGTGTATAACATGTATGTTTGTGGCTGAGATAGAGGGACAAAAGTTGAGGCAAATTAAGATTATATTTGGCGATGGAGAAAGCAGGTGGATTTGAGCCTCACATGAATGCACGAGGGAGGATACCAGCTGCGCCTGCAAGGAAGGGACGCCTCAAGCCACTGTGCCACGAAACAATTATGGACTTGTGGGGACTAAATCTCTCTCCCACTCTCTCTTTCTCTCTCTAACTGACACCAGCACACTTCAATATTCTATTCTTATTAGTTACGTAACTAGTCAGTTGACATGTACTTATTTTGCATCAAATCAATTCTTTTTTTAAAACAAAAAATAAATATATCTAGGCTTTTTTAACATAAAAGTCAAAAAAATAATGCATATATTTAATACAATAAATTAAGAATAAATACAATTTTTTTTTTGTTAACAATGCCCCCACGAGTAAGATATTAAATTAACTTTTAACATGGGAGAAGAATTTAACAATATTACAGTTGTGTTTTATTGTATTATTATGATTTTTAATATATAAACTAATAAATTGAGAAAGAAATGCTAATGATGATTACACGCTAAAATTAAAACCTAATTCTTCTTATAAAAACCAAAGACAAATAAGTATGTAAATATTTAAGCCCAACATTTTATTTTAATTGATATATTTTTTTTAATCTCAGAGGCTATGTTCTTTATCAAAAAAACAAATAATTTTTATTTTTATAAACACATAATCTAACATTTATTTACATCAAATATAAAAGAAATAAATTAAAGATAAATTAGAATAATCCCTTTGAATATATATGTACAAAATAAAAACAAAACTGCTATTTATAAAAGCAAACTAAATAATTTTAAAAATCAAAGAGAGAGGGTATTAGTTTAATGCAAATAAAAAATTAATACAAAGTGAAAAATATATAATAGAGTATTAATTAAAGAAATAATCAAAATCAGGAAAAAAATAAGAGAGGCTATACAGTGCATTTAGCCCATCAAAGAAAGACCACGCGTGTGGGCCTACAAAGCAAGACTTGGTAGATGACATGACATCCATCTCTGTTTTTCTTTCAAAAAATTAAAGGCAGGCAACACATCATCTACTTGTTCACTTTCTGACCATAAGATAGGAGGTCAAAAAATCATGCTGAGGTTTTTTGGTCTAAAAATACAATTTCAACTTGTTTTCACGTAATAACACTTAAGAAACATCCTTATGATGCCAATACATTAATAAAACAACTTAAAACAAATCTAAGCTTGTATAAAAATACAAAATAAAAAAGAAAATCCTCCCTCAACCCCAATATAATTTTTCCAACAAAATAAAGAGCTAAACATACCTCAATGGAATCCCTATCGTTGAATGAAATTCATTGACACCGAGAATGATTTTTTTCATAGCTAGAATGTGCAGCCCAAAGGTCATTATGTATATAAGATTTTTTTTTATGATAACAACATATTAAACACATTCAATGAGTATTTCAAAATATTATAGTTATTGGAATTGTTCTACATTAAATTAAAGCTTTGGACTCCTTGGACGCTATATGGACTTGAAAGATGCCTATGCTTTACATTATGTGATCAAGTTTTCATAGAATATAATTAGGTATCTCAAAATGATTTGCACTATAAATATTTTAATGTCCACTTATAGCTAAAAATCTTATCACATGGATTTTTACACCTAGCCATTTCTAAATTTTATTTATTATTAGTTAAAGTGGCAAACATGTAATTTTAAGAGAAGTGTGCTCAATACTTTTTTTATTCTTGCAATAACTCTTTCTCTCTCAAAATACATTTATCCATTTCTAACAATGGTGGAGAACACTTGGAAGAGTAAAATATCTTATTCCTTTTTATTTCATGTGAATAACGACTAGTATTAAGTTTTACCTTTAAATACCTAGTTGATTTTCATGTAAGATAACTCTTAATTCTTTAATTCTTAGTATTGAGTTTTACCTATAAATAACTAGTTGATTTTCATGTAAGATAACTCTTAACTCTTTAACTCTTCAATCTTAATATTGATGCTTTGATATCTCTCATTCTAAAAGATTTGATTATTCTCTTGAATTTTTTTTTTGAAAAACTTTGAATCTTATTGCATTAAAATCACTCTTTCACCTTTCTGAGTTAGATTACATTTCCATAAAAACTTCAACATAATATTTATAATCTTCTCTTATAAAATGAGATAACTCTTGTGAGAGTTATAATTATTGTGAAAATATAAATGGCACTTGAAACCATTTGGATAATGTTTGGATGAGAGCCATTGAATAGGTTCAATTCTTAACCCATAAAAGGATCAAGTTTAATCTTGAACCCATAAAAAGATTGTGATAAATTTTATTCTGAGCCTATAAAAGGATCGAGTTTGGTCTTGAGCCTAAAAAAGGATTGGGTTTGATCTTGAACCCATAAAGGAATTGGGTTAAATCTTGAACATAGAAAAGGATTGGGAAAGGTTTTCAATCTTTGATCAGTGAAAAAGATTGTGTAAAGGTGTTGTTTTACTCGCTAACAAGACTGTGTGTGATAGTAAATATGTAAATGGACGGTTAAAGAGTGGAGTAGACAACTGTCCGAACTACTATAAAAATTGGTTGTCTCTCTTTACTCTTATCTTAATTTACTTAACATAAGTTAATTGTGCATTGTGGTTATTACCAAAATTAAAGAGACAAATTTTTTCTTAAATATTTTTTTGTGGTTTTTAGCATTTTTAAAGTAATTGGGGATTGACTTTTTAAAGTGCCATACTCTTAGATAAAGTTTTAATTGACCCTTCTTTTAGGCTATTTTAGTATTTCAAAATATGGCTAATCGACAACTTGCTTTCTCATTTGTTATTTTCATATAACTTTCTCTCTCATCTCTCGAACCAAATACTAGAAAATGAAAAAAAAAGTTTCAGACCAAAATATTGAACTGTTAAACTGAAAGGATAAATGATTATTTTTACCAAATTCTTTAGGCTAATAATGCTAAAAAGGCATGTTCAAATTGTAACAATAAAAGACAAACATTGAATTTGTTCATTTCATCAAATTCGTTCCTTGCTCTTTTTTTTCAAGCAATAAAATAATTATTTTTTGCAAAATCAATAATCAATTTGACGTTAAAATTGCCTTTTGACACTATAATAACCTTTCAAAAATATTAAAATAAATCAGTGACAATTAGAAAAAAATTAAAAGGATAAAAAAATAAGTTTATTGTTCAAACAGTAACCACAAAAGAGAAACCTTGTATTCTTTCATTTTGGTCAAATTGGTCCCTCAATTCTTTTTGTTTGTTGTAAACAATAAAATGATATTTCTTTGCAAAATCGAGAATTATCCCGATGTTAGAATGTTTGTTTTGACATCGTAATAACCTCATAGAATACAAATCAAAATAAATCATTAAGTCAAATTTTAATACAATACAATGTCAAATGATGAATTTAAAAAAATATTTAGTGACCAAATTAGAAAAAATAGTAAAAAGAAAAAAAAAGTGCACTCTTGCAATCCACAGTGTATAGAGTCTTGGTACACAATGCATTGCATAGTAAAATCAACACATCTCTTAGATTTTTTTTTAATGTATGTAATTACAATTACAATACAAAAAATCTAAAAGAGGTGGTGATTTTGCTATTAACTACCTCACATAACACGAACACTGTGAGTTTCTAAAGTGTTTTTCCTATTTTGTTTGGTACATTAATCTTTTTCTTTTATTATCAAACGTTTTTTTAAAAAAATTTATCGTTACGCATTGCATTGATTGAGAATTGAATTTGATAATTTATTTTGATTTTCTTTCTAAGGGTTACCATAGTGTCAAAAAAATGTTCTAATATTGAGTTGATGCTTGATTTTGCAAATGAGGACAAAATAAAGGGCCTTTTTTGTATTGTTCATGCAACACCTTTATGAAGACAATTGCCTTTAGAATTTTTTATATTTTTTGGACCCTTTAATTTGATAATTATATTTTGGTCCAAAACTTTATATTATTCAAATTTTGGTCATTGAGTATGAAAGAGGAGGAGTCCTTAAAAAATGATGAAAGAGAGAGAAAATTGTTGGTTGACCATATTCTAGCAACCAAAAAGATAATCTTCATGTCAAAGAGTTTGATTTGATGAGAGAGGTCCTAAAAAAATATATTATGGTTATAAAGGAATTTGTTACCTAGTTTGATTTGGTGTTTTTAGGATGATTTAGGGGTGTTTTGAGTTGAGAAATTGGTTTCTTGATACATAAATGATATTTATTAGGTGTTTTAGGTGAAAAAAAGTTTGAAAAATTGTTTTTTGATGTGAACCTCTTGATCACGTGGTCAAGCAACCCCCAACGAAGCAAATAACAACCCGAAAAGCTGAAAATCATGTTTGATAGAATTTTGATCTAGAGGTAACCCTATATCTAAGAACTAAAGGTATTGAAAAAAGATTTGGACCCATAAATAACCTTGTATCTAAGAACCCTAAGTATGTGGATGATACCATGAAGCTAGTTAATTTTCGATAAGTCAAGAAATGTTGTTTTGCCACAAACAAAAAAACAAAAAACTCATGTTTATTGTCTAACTTGCTGCTGAAATGTTCAGCTAAAAAAACATAATATAGTCTCCTCTGACTAAATTTAATGGATCCCTTTTGAGTTGCAAGCTAATGGGCTTAAACTAGTAATCAACTAACATAAGTTCAATAATAAAATAAATCCCTAAACAATAGCTAATGGGCTAGAACAAATCCAAATAAAATAATTATTCAACATCAAATAAATAAATAAAATAGGATAACAAAAATAAAGTCTTCAAGCTAAAACTTCTCCATGTAGCTCGAATCTCCAATTTTCGCATATTCTTGATAGATTTTCAGTCTTGACTTCAAACATGTCGTTCTCTTCTCTGGATGAATTACTGAGCTTACCATATATCGTTAGAAAGCTTGAGATGTCTAGCTAATAGAACAACTTGAATCATAGAAATAATTTCATTTGTAACTCTAGATATGTACCAAACAGTGCACAAATGTCTAGTTTGGTAGATTTGACAAGATTTTTCTAGTAACTTTAACCCTCTAAAATAATATGTTCCTGAATTATATTTGAACTAAAACTTTAAAAAAATATAGTTCCATGTGTCTAGTATCTCCCTATAAAATTTCAGCTCATTTTGATGTACATATTAAGAGATATGCTCGATCTCGCAAAACTGGTTAACAAACATTTTAAGATCATATTCGGACATGACTTGGTTCGTATCATCCTCCTCTTATTTAAAAAGATTTGACCTCAAATTTGTATCATAGAAAACATCTTCTAAAGTCAACAGTTCAGTATCAAGATGAAGAATAACAACATCATTAAAACCAAGAAGAGCATTGTTAGCAAAAAAGGTCCCTTGATATACATGCTCTTCTTTCAACCATCTTTTCCTTCTTCAATTTCAGTTGCTCCTAATATATTTACTTAGGAGTCAAAGATATAAGAGTTATAGGTCTTTCATTTATCTTAAAGGAATACCTATTTTTCACTACATCATGCATAACTCTTCTATCATATTGTCATGGTCTACCAAACAACAAGTGACTAGCTTGCATTTGCACAATATCACATAACACCATATCATAATATTTACTAAAAGAAAAATTAACCAAAACTTGCTTATTCACTTTGACATTACCACCATCATTCAATCACTATAATTTATAAGGTATAAGATGTTTGGTAGTGTGCAAGCTCTACTTTCTCACTAATTCAGTACTAGCTACATTAGTGAAACTACCACCATCTATAATTAAGCTACATACCTTATGAATATGTTCTCCATTTGACATTCTAAATCATCCACCTTGACATGGATATTCAGTGCTCTCCTCACCACAAGTGTCTCTCTCTTAACTAGATCTCAACACAAACATTATTAGTATCCTAAATTATGGTATCTTTTCCTCTTTATCCTCCCCATCGGTCTCAATCTCACTGTTAGCTTTCATAACCATGACTCTTTTTTTGGACACTATGAAACAACATGATTAGAACCTAGACAACGAAAGCATTTAATGTCATGGTTATGAGAAATAAAAGTAATATTGTTACCTTTAACAATGATCAAGGTGTCTTCTCTCTAGGGTATTAGGCCTTGCCCTCCTCATTCTATTATGATGGACCACCCCTAGTGTTAGCCTTCTAGTTGGGTTTCCAAGGTTTTGAAGGGCCTAATGATTGGTTTGTCGAATGGTATCCTTTCGTTTAAACTGTTTCTCCTTCTTCACAACCATATACACCATCTCTCTCAGCTCCACATAATGATGCAACCCCACAATATGAGCTATATTATGATTAAGGCCATTCATGAATCTAGCCATAGTATCCTCCCTAACTTAGCTCGAATCATATCAAATTTCATCTCCTTCAAGTACTCATCAACACTCTTTGTATCTTGACTCAAACACTGTAATTTTTTATACAATTCTCTATAACAGTGGCTATGTACAAATCTCTTTCTCGTAAGGGATTTCATCTCATCCCAAGTATCAACTTGGCTCTCATAATTTCTCTAGCGGTTTGTCACTAACAAATCCCACCATATAATGGCATAGTCAGTAAAAGCAATCACAGCAAACTTAATTTTCTTGGGCTCCAAATAATTTTAACACTAAAAAATTCACTCTACCTTCTTTTTCCATTTTAAATAACAATTAGGTCATTCTTCCTCTGAAAAGCTGTATTTTCAGATTAATTGTACCCAAATCTTTACCTAACTCAGCATTATGGTTCTGGTACCTATAATTACCCCTCTAACCAAAATTATCATCATATCTTTCCCTTACAAACTAACAATTCCACTATTATCCAAAATGTTCTCTATGTCCCATAGACATATATTTAAAATCAACATCACTCATGTCCATATTATCAACCACAAACTCATCCACATTAGTGTTAACTCGCTTAACAACCCTCCTAACATTAAATTCTCTTCGCTCAGGCCTAGTTAACCCTACCATGACCATTAACATGCTGCCTCTCCAACCTATCTAACCTATCTCCAAATCCATTGGTCATCTGATCCATCCGCTGATTTATAATGCTTAACTGAGTTACAATTTCATTGTCTCATCTTTGTGGTGCTATGTTATTACTTGCCTCTAACATCTTTAAATCTGAAAATTTGTTAGTTGACAAGAAATATATATTCCTCACCCACTCCCTTATGTGTTTAAACGCCTTTCATGTTTCACTCAAAAATAGGTCTTTCACTCAAATATGCTTGTTACGCCTTTTTTATCTCATCTCACCTTTCTTTGACTCTTGCGGAAACAAAATCAACACCAAATATTACAGCGTTAACAACATATCCAAATTTGTGTAGATGACTCAAGAAGCAAGAAAAATATGAAAACAAGTAAAGAAAAAACTATGATTATAATTTTGCGAGTAACAAGTGAATTTGTATGAAAAAATAGATGTTTTTTAAGACGCGAAAGAAAAAATATGCAAATGTTATATAAAAAATTTAAATGACACATAAATATATCAGTTATAATGTTATTATACTGTCATAATTGAAAAATAACAGCAACAAAATAAGTTTAAATTACTGATGTGAATTAGACACATTATGACAAGTTTCAATCCTAATTTTAGTTCCTATAGAAAAAGAACTCCAAATGACCTTATATTTTATATGGAGTGCGATCTGAACCTCAAAACCTAGTATATAAATTTTATAATTTATTTGTCCCAAAATTCCCTTCTGATATGAATTTGACCTATTACAATAAGTTTTAATCATGACCTTGGTCTCCAAATGAGCTCAAATTTTACATGGGGTGCAATTAGAACTCCAAGAACCAGTACAAAAATTAAGAGGTTTCTAAATTGGTTTGGTCCAAATTCTCTTTTACTTGTGCAATGTTGCAGATTTGACAAAAGTGACTTTTGGATTTTTTTTCATTTTTTTAACTATTTATACTATTGATATATTATGAGACAACAACAAACTAAACTGATACCTTTTTTAAAAAAAAAGAAACTTTAGATGCAAACTACAAAGCTCTAGACATAAAATAATAAAAAATTGAGTAAAAAATAATTAAATCTAAGGAAGCCAAAACTAACAAGAAGAAAATAAATGATATAACCTAATTTTTGGAGCCTAACTCTGATACCAACTAATGCAAACCTCTTGATCACGTGGTCAAGCAACCCCCAACAAAATCGATAATAACCCGTAAATCTAAAAATCATGTTACATAGAATATTGACTCAGAGGTAACCTTATACCTAAAAACCAAAGTTATTAGAAAAAGACTTGGATCCATAGATAACCTTGTATCTAAGAACCCTAAGTATGCGAATGACGCCACAAAGCCAGTTAATCTTTGATAAGTCAGTATACGATATTTGTCCCTGTAAAGAAAGGATGTTTTGCGACAATAAAAAAAACTCACGTTTATTCTCCAACTTACTGCTGAAATTTGCAGCTAAAAAATACATAATATAGTCTCCTCTAACTAACCTTAAAGGACTGTTTTTGGGTTAAAAGCTAACGGATTTAAACTAGTAATCAACTAACATAAGACTAATAATAAAATAAACCCCTAAACAATGCCTAATGGGCTAGAACAAACCTAAATTAAAAATAATTATTTAACATCAAATAAATAAATAAAATAGGATAATAAAAATAAATTTTTGAAGTCAAAATTCCTCCAGATAGCATGAATATCTATTTTTTGCACATTCTTGGCAGATTTTAAATCTTGACTTCAAACACATTGTTCTCTCTCGTCTAAGTAAATTACTGGGGCTACCATTTATGATTGGAAAAATTAAGACGTTTAGTTTCCAGACCAACTTGAATATCAGAAACCATTCCATCTGTAGCTCCAGATATATCCCAAACAATACATAAAGGTCTAGTTTGACAGATTTGACAAGATTTTTCTAGTAACTTCAACCCTTTAAAATAATATATTCCAAAACTCTATTTGACTTGAACATTTACTAAAATATAATTCTATTTCTCTAGTATCTCACCGTTGCTACCTAATTTTTGACTCACGTTTTGATAAATTTTTCAAAAATAAAATAATAATAATAATAAGGGTTTACGTATGGCGATAACATAAAAAATCAGGGCTAATATTAAGGAAGCAATGTGTCAAGGAGATAATTATTGAATCATATATAATTACTGCAACATAAAATACCATAGATATATGATTTGATTCGTGCTAGTTATGGAAAATAATCACTGCAATATAAAATGCCATATATATAGGATTTGTTGGTATTGGTTATAGAAGATAATCTCTACAATAATTATTGTAATATTTCCTTAAATAGCATGTGTAGAGATTTTCTATATAAGTGAACCTCCAGCCATATGCATATGGGGAGAAAAATTTACAGGGGGGCAAAGAGACAAACAAAAATTAGGGGAAACACAAAAAAAAACCTAACCTTATTTCTCAAGCAAAGAAGCCGCAACCACTGTTCATCTTTTAAAATAAAAGCAACGAAGCAGAACCCCCATTCCCCTCTCAGCCGTTCCACCATCGCCATCTCTCCTCCAAAACACAGCAGCTCCCCTCTCTGTTAGTTCCCCATCTCCATTCTTCCCTTGCAAAACCAGAGAACCACATTAAAGTCACAACCCCATCTCTCTTTTCACAGACCTTCCCCTTCCCTCAGCAAAGTTTTCCCTTCCTGTCAGTCTAAAACAGCAGCCCATAGCCTCTCTTCAACACAAACTTTCAGACTTTCTCTTTACCACCCACCTTCAGCCGCACACTGTCCTTTCCATCTGCATTCTCAAAGCCAAAACACATCTTCCCTCTATCACCCGAACAATAAGAAAACCAAAGCCTCATCCTTTCCTTCTTTCTTTTTGGCTTATCCCCATCACCACCAGATTCTCCCCTCACGGTCCAACAACCTCTCTTAAGACTAGCCAAAACCGTGAGCCATAAGCAACGTCAGGAGTTTTGCTTTACATTCCAAACAGACAGTTCTTCTCTGAGTCCTTCACCAGAACACAACCGTCTCCAACTTCAACAGCGGCGTCGTCTTCAGCCCCAGCACCCATCGCTGACTCGCAGCCTCTCAACCACTGAAAGCAGGTACTAGCCGTAGCAACAATCCAGTAATGTGACCAGTCTCGTCTCTGCACTAGCAGCTGGTCCCAGTCGTCTCCCTTGCCAATCTCTTCCCCATCGCCAGTAGTAGTTGTGTTTTCTTCTCTGCACCGGGAGCGAGAAGCGGCAGGGGTGCGCGGTCATCACCAGTTATTGCAATTCTTCAGCAATTTTGAGCACGCAAGCTAGCAGTAGCAGAGGGGATTTTCACTTCTGCCATAGTTTGCTCCTTCAGCAGCATCCTTCTCTTCCCTACAGAGGTTGCACTGGTCGTAGTAACACCAAAGGGCCACCATTGAGACAATCATCTTTCAGCCAGCAAACCTGTCTCCATCGGGAACATCGAGGAGGGTCGTCCTTCATGAGCAGCGCCCGACATTCTCCCTCCACTTCTCCTCTAGCTGCTGCCTCGCTAGGTAAGCCGTCTCTCTTATCTTTCAGTTTTTTAAAGTAAAGGATTTGGCACTGTGCGAAGGTAAATTAATTACCTTCGCACTGTGCAGTGCATGCGTGAGTAATTCACGCATGTAAGCTGCAACAGTGCCCAGCTGGGTCACTGGTTTGGGCCAGTGACCCGGCTAGGCTTGCTGGGTTTAGCCCAGCCACATGGGCCGAGTTGGACCCAGCAAAAAAAAACGAGTAATATCGTTGGTTTTCTCTTGTATTTAGTTTATGGTTTTGTTATTTTTTATATTGTTGAAATACAAATCTGGTATTAAAATACCCGGTTTTTCCACAAAATGTTGCATATATATATATATATATATATATATATATATATATATATATGTCAGAAAAACAAAAAATGTTTTCTTGTGTGTTGCATATGGCCAATACTTTAACATGTTTTGAACGTTTTTTATATATATAAAAAAGAAATATTTGAAGTTTTGAAAATGTGTTTTCGCATGGATTTCTTAAACACAATAAAAAATTTATTTTCTTGCATTTCTGGATTTTACATCATGTTTGTAAAACTCCAAAGGGTATTGGCCAACATTCCAAAAAATACAAAAATCTTATTTTGGGGAATTCATCTATTATTCACCGTTAATGTTTGGATAAAGAAATCCTAAAGGGATGAATATCCAAAATATTATTGGGAATAACTTGTTATTATTTGCTGTTAATGTTTGGATAAAGAAACCCTAAGTGGTTAAATATCCAAAATAATTTTCTAGGAATAATAAGTCATCACACATCCTTGAAAGAAGCCTTGATTAAAATCGAGGACATTTTAATTTTTGACTCCACGGTTTACGAGCTATGAGTATGAAACGTTAAGGCAAAAAGAGGCTTTTAAAGCGCTCTGAATTTCCTTAGATTTCTAAATTGTTGTCCCTTCTCCTTGCGATTTACGAGTCGCAAACTCTTGAAATACTAAGGGGAAAATGAGCTTTTAAAGCAAATGGAACCTCCTTGGATTTATATCTTAATCAATTTAGTTTGAATCAAACCTAGAAAAACTGATGGGATCAGAAAACACCAACACTATAGCAATTAAAGCAAACCAAACACCAAGCAGCTTACCTTAGGTAGGGCGTACTAGGGGTGCTAATACCTTCCCTTTACGCAACCAGTCCCTTGCTTTAGAATCTCTGAAAGACCAGTTAGGGTTTCTAGTGATCAAATACTAGGTGGTGACTCCCTTTACACAAAAAAAAAACAAAGACCCCAAAATCAATCGAGGGATCGCCGCTCCGTTCGAGGGTGCGACACTCACTTTAAAATTTTCGCTCGTTTTGATGTACGATTTGAGAGATATGCTCGATCTCATAAAACTAGTCAACATATATTTTAAGATCAAATTTGGACCTAACTTGGTTCATATCATTTTTGGATTCAAAAAACCCTAGCCAAATTTCTGATCACCTCTCTGGTGATCGAAATCTAGACAAACAAGTGACTTGTTTTCTGCTTTATTTTTTTTTAATTGGAGAACAATGTGTTGTTTGCTTATTTTAACAAAAAAAAAAAAGAAGAAAGAAGGATCATGCGTGCGAGCTTGGCTTCCAAGCCCACGCTTGCCTAGCCTTCTTTTATATATGTCAACCAGCTAGCCTAACTAGGACTACGAGCCTAGACTCTGTTTATGAAGGCTTTTATTTTTTTTTTAATTTTTAATTTGAATCCATTAAAATTAAATATATAAAAATATTCTTAGGATAGTATTTTATTAAATACAGTTTAATTTTTATTTTCTTATAAGATTATAACATTCTTTTTTAATATTAGCAATCAATCTTTTTTTACTGCTCCTCATTGTTTTTTAAAATGTTTTACTTGAATTTTATTCACTATCTTTATTGTGCATATCTATTTTAATAATGGTATGGATAAATGAAGATGGATTTCAAAACATTCCCCTAGCTAACATACACACATTATGTTATTCTTATATGCTTTTCAATACATTCGAGTCAGGATTATCAATACATAGTTATTTATTTATTTATTAAAGTTTGATTTTATAATTCATATAAGCTATTGTTTAAAAAATAAATATTTTGGTAAAAAATCCAAAAAAATCAAGATTAATGACATATATATATATATATATATATATATATATATATATTGAATTTTATTGCTTTTGGTTTTTATCGTACTAAGAATCCAAGAAAAAAACGATATATTTTTTGTTGAAAAAATTATATTAATAAGAAAATGAGGAATTATAGTAGAAAATTATTTTTGTTTTTCAATTGAGTTGAAATTATTATTATTTTTACTAGGAAAGCAATTTAATTTTTTTTTATAAATAAAGAATTTTCATACTAAAGAAGCCAATAATACTAGGCAGCTAGTTAGTAAATACAGTACTGTGAGCTATATATATATATATATTTTTTTATAACTAACATTCTCATTTCTAATCTTTGCTTCTTTATTTTATCTCCAATTTAATGCAAAACTTTCATACTAAAATAACGTACAAGCTGATGTATTGGTTTTCAAAGAAAAAAAATTAACCGTACTTGCATTTATATATATAAAAAAATATATATTATATTGCTAAAAAAAAAGTCTCATGTAAATTTAAAAGCAAGAGAGAAAATGCGATTACAATATAAAATTAATTCTCCGTCGAGTGTTTCTCAAAATTAATGAATTTTTTTTTTCAAAATTAATTAAGCATACCACTAAATTGTACTCCTGTGTGTGTGTGTGTGTGTGTGTGTGTGTATTTATATGGCAGTTAATAGGACAGAAGAAGAGTCGTTTTACTAATATAAAATCTGAAAATATGAGTCATCATTCATTGGTATTGTAAAGTTGACGATTTCACAGTGCATAGGGCATCGTTTTGGTCCACACTCCCTAAAGAAGCCAATAATACTAGGCAGCTACTAGCAGCTAATAACCTATCACATGATGATGCATTATCCAATAGGCAAATATAAATTAAAAAAAAATATTTTTTTTATTTCATGTAATTTATAAATGAATAAAACAATTATTATAATAAAAAATATTTTTTAAATATTTATAAATATAAGGTTTTAATTATTGTGTGATTAGATCATAATATATAAGTTATTTTAGTGAGTTTTTTTATTCTATAAATATTTATAATATAAAAAAATACTTGACAATCAACCATTTAAAACTTAATATATCAGTGATATTTTGTTTTAAAATTTTTATAATTAAATTTAATATTTATAATTATTGGGATAAAATTAAATAATAATCATTCAATTTAATTTAAAATATAATTATTTTATTAATATTAACAATGAAAATATTTCTTTATAACATTTTAAATCTATATAAACTTCAGAGAAAAACATATACAAAACAATTTTTTTAAAGAGTTTAATTAGATATTGTCTCTGAATGTCACGTTTAGAGACTTTTCACGCCTCTAAATTAACTATTTATTTATTGTCATCCGCAGACAGTTTGTCTAACACCTTCCACACATTT
>Ga0325403_1003589_pt1 | contig 14211 bp, 4 predicted proteins | sample PopdelMetagenome_19_FD_205665 | JGI IMG/M metagenome (GOLD analysis project Ga0325403, IMG submission 205665) | Populus deltoides microbial communities from Bellville, Georgia, United States - Xylem-PdKOR-R4 | ecosystem: Host-associated > Plants > Phyllosphere > Stem > Wood/Secondary xylem...
GTTCGATGATCCACAATGGGGCAAGAGGGGCAATTGCCCCTTTAATTTATTTATTTTTTAAAATATTTTTTTATATTAAAATATTAATATAATAACTTTCCAAGTTTAATTTTCTTTGTTAGCTACTGATTCATCCAAGCTTTTTTTTGTTTTTCACTATTGCCCATGCCTCGTTTTTTTCTATTAAATTTCTCTTCAAGCCCTAAACTATTAATTAGTTAAGCAAGTAATTTCTTATACTTTATGCTTTAAAAGAGTTTTCTTCATTTTTTTTATTTGTTTCATTATCTAGTTTTAGTTTTATTTCTTTATAATTAGTTATTAAAAATGTTGGGGTTCATAATAATTTATGGATTTGTTGAATTAATATGTATATTGGTAATATCATATGCTAATGGATATGGATTGAAATGAGTTTTGATGAATTGATAAGTATTTTATTATGAATTTCATATGAAAAATGTTGGTGATGAATTTACTAGTGATTAAAAATGAAGTACAAGGCAATTCAAAAAATTAAAGATATAATAGATAAATTAAAAAGAAAATATTTAATATTTATATTTAATTCACTTATACAAAATAACAAATAAGGAAGAACAACATCATTGATTAGTAATTTACCCTTTCATTAAAAAATTTCTGACTCTGCCCGCTACTGCCTTAACCTCGTATAGGAATAATAAAAAGGCATTTCCTAGAGTTGTTTACACTAATTATAACACCAGAAGAACAATAGTTAAATTTCATTTCATCAGAGTAATGTATAGAAACAAAAATAACAGTTCACACATGCATGGGGACAACCTTACCCTTGACCTTGGACTCTCGAAGGCCTTCATAATTAAACAATAAACTAAGTTTCAGCAATACGTCAAATGAGTTTCAACTTCGAATTAAAAAATAATTAAGAAACAAATCATGAACCTAGCACGTTTTATTTGCTTGATTATGAATTTTCTTTTTTGCCCACTTGACTACTGGTTAGTTTATTTTATTTTCTTTTCTTTTTAATTTTTTGGTGATTAGAGAGCAGTTAGGTGATGATCAGAGAATATGTGATGTCTTTCAGCTGAGGCAAATTAGGACTGAAGCCTTTTTTTTCCCCTTGTAGATGATTTAACTTCATTGGTAAAAGAAAGCTAATTGATATGTATGGTTCCTTGTTATTAAAATATTATCTTAAACATAATTAAATAAATTAAAATTACCATTTACATCTTAAAACAACTTCACTTTTCAAATTTAATGAAATGACCAAATTAACTTTGTATATTATCTCCATGATAAGCTAATTATCTATAAAAACCTAACACTTAATTCGTACTGGTTTGAGTCAATATCAATTGGTCAATCGGGTGAAGCTGAAATTCTAATTTTTGTCTAAAAAACCTCTCTCTATCGGCTTTCGAGGTTCCGTCATTTTTCTTCCTAATAAATACAGATAAAGAAAACGATGGAACCCCGGGACCCATGAATAGGTTGTCTGTACATTGTAATCTTAATTACCCCCGCAAGTCAAATTGCAATCATGCATTCGTTTTTCACAGCAACACATGAAAAGAATGGCCTCAGTAGATAAGGACTTGAAATGGGAAAAGACATTGCATATGGAAGAAGTAGGGCCTCTTCTTAAAGTCAGGTGGTCCGACTTTTAGCTGGCTACTTGTCATAAAACGCAAGGGAAAGAAACATGAAAGGTAAAGAATTCTCCAGTGCCTTTGGGATGCATATTCTGTAAAATTGGGGACGAGAGATGGTAAAATTTCTCGACATAGTTTTGGTTTCCAGAAATAGAATGGACCAAGTATAAATAATTAAAATCTTGAGGGACTAAAATGTAAATTTATGCATATCTTGAACAGTACTGATAGGGAAAGATAGTTGATTTTTATTGTAATAATTTTCATCCTTATTCTTTTAATAATATTCTTAACAATAACTAAGAATTATATGATGTGAAATTGACCTATCATTTAACTATTTAGGTAGTGGCCTAGTGGTAAGAGCTTGGGACCAAGATATTTGTTCCCTTTGTGATCTCAGGTTCAAGCCATGTGGTTGCTTATATGATGGCCACTAGAGGCTTACATGGTCGTTAACTTCAGGGCCCGTGGGATTAGTCGAGGTGCGCGCAAGCTGGCCCGAACACCCACGTTAAACTAAAAAAACATTATAACTTTTGATGGTGAAGTTAAAAGAAAATGAAGATTGATGACCAAATTTGAATGAATAAAAACTTGAGAGACCACGATTTTTCACAACAGAACTAAAATGGTGGCTGCGAGACAATAAAAAAGGAATCTTATTTTCACTGATAAGTGGGCTCAAAACAGTGACTAGCAGACATGCATTTCACTTCACTAATAATTCATGGACAGCTCTTCCCTTTTGTCACACTTGTATGGGTCCAGATGAGGACTCGTCCCAACAAAAAACAAATGAAGGAAAGGAAGAGGTTAGACAGGGAAAGTAAAAAGAAAAGAATAAGGATGAACGTGTTTTTGTGGAGCATAAAAAAGCGACCTTTTGACTATGCTAGAGGGGGTTGCCTTGACCGAGAGGGACAAATGAAATAAATTATTGGCGTTTTTTAGTTGGATGATTGCAATGCCAATTGATGCCCGATTTAATGAAATCTGATTTAATGAAGTTTGGGTGGCTAGTTCTGAAATTACTGGCGTTTTTTGGTTGCTGTTTTTGTAAATTAGATGGTGAGAAATAAATTAGAAAACTAGCCAGTTCAATCCTAGTTCAATCCACAGTTATTAAATCCGGCCCGATCTGGTGGTTTGACTTGAGATTTGATTGACCTGGTGGCTGAACCAGTCCGAACAAGATTAAAAACCAATTATAGCAAAAAAGGTCAAACTCGGGCGACCCGCGAGACCCGGTAGATATATACATTTAACTTTTCTTTGAGTCGCTGGCAGCAAAACGAAAGTTGAACAAATAATCAATTAGTCTCTGCCCTAATTTCCTAAGAAGAGCAGCCCGCCCCTAATTTCCTTCTCTGTTATCTTTTACAAAACAAATAATTGGTTGAGATTTCATCGGAGAAATTGGTGTTTATTTCTACAGGTGCTCTATTTTCCTTACGCTGCTTACTTTTTAATGTTTTTATCTTTGTTGAGATTTCCCTCTTTTTCCATGCTTTTTAAGCTCTTCTTCGGATTGGAACAAATAATTGGAAAAAGTATTCATTTGACAACCATCCTTTAGTTACCCATGAAGAGAAACATCTGATATAATTTGCAAACATGAACTTTGTTGTTGTCGGTTTCATTCTTTATTGACATATTCACATTGAGCACTGACTTTGAAGGCATTTCCTCCATGTTGCCCGTATTATTAGTTTTTGATCTTCTTGTTGATTGATTAGCTTTGCAATGGTGAACATATGAGAAATGAATCGAGTGAACTTTAGTTTTTTCTTCTTCTTATGTTTTATGATTTATTGTGATTTTTAAGGAATTTTTTGGATTTGTTGGAAGCTTATAATACCATTCTATTTTTGTTCTACTGCTTAAATTTTAGTTACACAAGTATTTTCTTCTTCATTCGGCTGCTTATGCTAAAAATGGGTAGGAAAAGACAAGCAATTTATCATTGGGTTTTGCGGTTTAGGGATGATATAGCAGTTTGATTTCTTTAATCTTTATATTTAAGGAGAGGGGTTGACTCGGGTTGACCCCCAAGAACCCATAACCTGGTCATTTTACCAGATCAACTACCGGATCGGGTTTTATAACTATGATTCAATCATCATTGTTTTTTTTTTTTATCTAAACCTAAGTGCCTAAAAGTCCACTAACCTGACAAATCTAATCGAACCAGATCGGTCCCCCTAAAAAATAAAACTTTCCCATATATTTTATTTACAAGACTTAAGCTCAAAATCTTATTTAAAAATAACAAACTTCAAACTACCTGAATCAACTATCATTGATATTTTATTCCTCGTATACTTAAAATAGTATCTAAAAATAAATAATAAATAAAGGGTTTAGATTAATTTACAAGTGACTTTCACGTATTAGAGTTTTTTAATGAATGAACATATAATATTTGATAAAAGAATCTGATTTTAATTAATAAATGGGTTAACATTCCCAGAGGTTTAAGCTATTTAGCCAAAAAGAAATCATAAATATCTAATTGTATTTATCATTGCGGTGATAAAACAAAAATCCGTATGTGGTTAGGTTTACTGGTAGTTGGATTTTAATGGTTCATTCAACAATCCCAGCACAAGTATATTTATTGTGGTAGTGCTCTCGTGTCTCGACTGCTATAATGGTTTGTCTCGCGACTGGTGCTTGTTTTTCTATGTATTTATTTATATTTTAAGTTAAAAAATATTATTTTAATGTTTTTTTAAATTATAATTTTCACCGTGTACAAAAATAAACCCAGAATTCAAGTGGCTCAATTTCGAATCTTAATGCTCGTAACTTTCGCCTTGCAAAAATAATTTTTAAATTATTTTTTATCTAAAAATATATAAATTGATGTATTTTTATGATTTTAATTTATTAATTAAAAAATATTATTTAAATACATTTTCAATTAAAAACAACTCATAATATTTTACCAAACACAAAGATCAACCAAAACAAATTTATAATTCAATTGGTGGAGTTCAAGATTTATCTTTCTCTAATTTCATGTCCAGGAAAGTTGCGGCCATAATTGTATTTTGTATTTTTTTTCTTGTTTTTTTAATACCGAAATTCCGTTGTCCGTTGGATTTGTTGAGCTAAACACTGCGTTTGTAATACTTGTGCATGTCTAAAAAAAAATAGGATTAATTTTTTTTCAATATAAAAAAATATTCTTATGACATTAGTTTTTTTCAAAGAAGTAAAAAAAAATTAAGGTTTATGTAATTGAAAGAATCGCATGCACTGAAAGAGTAATAATTCATAAAGCAAATAAAATAAAATACCATGAAATGAATATTTTATATTATATTTAATTATTTAATTTAATTTAATTTAATTTTTTTAAAAAAATTCTTTTAAATAATTTAAATTCAACAAAGGCAAAAAAAAAACTAAAGATAACTCGTGTTATTTTTAAAATGACTAAAGAATTCTATAGAAAGTAAAAAAAAAAAAAAAGCAAAACAATTTTGAAGGATGAAAAAAAGAGTTAATGTGAGCTTTTTAAACCCTAGTTAATCTATCAAACTTGCAATACATTAAATTGTAGACCCGGACTCATTTAAGAAGACTCAACACCTGACAAATTTAATATTAAATAATAAAATAAATTAATTTAATTCAAAAATAAAATACCATGAAACGAGCATTTAATATTTATATTTAATCAATTAATTTGATTTGATTCAAAAAAAAATTTCTTTTAAAAAATTTAAATTCAACAAGGGAAAAATACTCTAGATAACCCGTGTTATTTTCAAAACAATTAAAAAATCTTATAGAAAACATAAAGAAGAAGAAGTAAAACAATGTTAGAAGATGAAACAAAACAAAAGAGCTTAAAAAACACTTAGGTGAGCCTCTTAAATCCAGGTTAATCTCTCAAACCTGTAATTTGTTAAATTCTAGACATGGGCTCATCCAAGAAGACTAACACTTGATCAGTTTAATGTCGCATGATGAAATAGATTAATTTAATTTAATCAAAAAAATAAAATTCCTTCAAAAAAAAGCTAAAGTTAACAAATACCGGAAAAAAAAACTCAAGGCAACAAATGTTATTTTCAAAACAAAACGAACAAAAAATCTTATAGAAAGCACACAAAAAAATGTTGGAGTATGAAACAAAAAAAAAGCTTAAAAATGGCAAAAAAAAACAAGTAAATCTGAGTTAATCTTTCAAACCTGCAATCTATTAAAATCTAGACAAAAGCTCAACCAAGAAATTAAACACTCGACTAATTAGATGTTGAATAAAACTTTTTTCAATGTAAAAGAAATAGCAATAATAAAAAGAGGATTATATTTGAATGGAAAACACTAGAAAAGAATGAAATTATATATATATAAAGACAATTTTAAAAATTATCTTCTATAAAAACCAACAACAGTTAAAAGAATAAAGATCAAATCTAACAAATAAAAAAATTTATAGGGATTAAATTAAAAAAAATATTTAATTTTATAAATTATTTAAAATAAAATAAATAGTAACTAAAAAAACTAAATCTTAAAAAAATAAAATTTTAAAAGGCCGGCATAAAAATCAAAGAAAAAAAAATGGCACACATGCCAAGCCAGAAATAATTAGACCATATACGCCACCTAATCATGCAAGGGTTGCCAGGATGCTTTGGTCGCCGCCTCAGAAGCATGAATTCGACCACCAGACGGTGCCAAACATATTATTTGAAAGTTGTGGCTCCTATCCACGTGCCCTCAATCTTTTTTTATTTTCTTATTTAGCAAATAGACAATAAAGTCCCTAGACCAAGGTTTAGAATTTTTTACTTTTAAGAGTGATGAATTAATTTCATGGTGCAAAATAAAAGTATAAAGATCTTATTGGCCATTTTGAATTCTTAAATGGCTTTTGATTATTTGAAAAAGACTATTTTATCTCAGTGCAAGTCTTTATGATTTGGAAGTGAAAGCTGCTTGATTTAAAAATTAAAAAAAAAAAACAAGAAGAAGATATTTTGTCACATCGAGGTGCCAATAATTGTGTTTTTATTTAATGATGCAAATAATTGTTGATTATATCGCACTACTGTTATAAAATAAATCACTAGATATATCCTAATATTCAGATTTTAGAACTAATAATCCGTTTACCACTCCACTAGTAAAGGAAGACGACGACGACGATGATGATAGAGATTCATAACTTTAATGTAACTCCAAAATTTTCCTACTATTTGAAAAATACGAAATTTCCGACTTCACCACTCGATCGTTGAAGTCTTTTCCATAACATTTTCATAAACCTTTTCTGTTCTTACAAGGATCGATTTCTAGGTTCTTGATTCCTCAAGAAGAGCTCGAAGATGAATACAGCATCGAATATATAGAATCATCTTCACAAACTTCTCACTGCAAATCTCAGAGATATCAGCTACATAGCGAAGTCGGATGGCGGCAGCATCATCATCTTTAATGGCGCTCAAAAGTGTTGTCAAACGTTCTTTTCTTTACTCCTTCTGAATTCGCACTCCGAAAAAATCTTTCATATATCTCCATTTCTGATCTTCCACGGCCTTTAATGCTTTGTTATCATGCTGGCGAATAGGCCCTATTGAAATCACCTGAGGAATAGAGGCAGCTTCGTTAAAATCGCGAAGGGTAGAAGGAACTCTATAGATACATCCATCGGGCCGAAAGGTAGTCACCAACTCTTCTGGAATTCCAATTTACAATATATTTGCATAGTTTTCGACTATTGGATATAAAGGCCTTGGTGATTCAATGTCTCCTATTTGTGGATTTTTTTTTCCTTGAAAATCTTTTAAAGTTAATTTTTTTTTTTAATTTATTCCTCAACTTTAAGTTAGTTTGGTATTGAGTTTCTTAATTGAACTCGGATCTAGGATTTAACGGGGTACGAATTTAAGAAATTAACCCGGGTTTTAAAGGTTCACCCAAATTTACTAATTTTTTTAATTTCATCATTTTTAAAGGTCATTCTTATATAAAGATCACATGACCCATTGTTTCAAAACTCAAACCGACTTGACGGGTCGATCCAGACCCTTTTTCATTCGATGTTTATTTAGTTGGAGATTGGGCCCCATTTTTTTTGCTTTCTATGATAATTTTCAGTCATTTTAAAAATAACTCAGATTATCACATTTTTTTTGGGTTTTTATTAAATTTAGGTTTTTTAAGGAAATTTTATTTTTTTATTAAATTAAATTGATTGATTGAATATAAGCATTAGATACTTGTTTCATAGTACTTTGTTTTATTTGTTTTATAGATTGCTACTCTAACAACGCATGTGATTTGTTTCAATTACTCAAACCGACTTGGTAAGTCAATCCAGACCCTTTTTTTTCATTTTATTTTTATTTAATTGGAGATTGGACTCTATTTTCTTTTTACTTTTTATGGGATTTTTAGTGATTTTGAAAATAACACGGGTTATCTTAGGGTTTTTTTTTGTCTTTATTGAATTTAGTTTTTCTGAAAGGAATTTTTAAAAAATTAAAAGAAAAGGAAAAAAAGAAAAAAAATATATATTTTCACTTAATATCTATAACATGGTTGATTCAGGTCAACGTAAAGATAAAAATTATTATTATCATAGTCTTAAAACCTGACAAGGAGGTCGACTCAGGTTGGAGCAAGGCCCCGAGTCATGGATCGGGTTGACCATTAACCCAGGTCAATATAAAAATAAAAATAGTTGTTATCATAATTTCAAAACCCTACTTATGGGTCGACTCAGGGCTAGGCCCCGATGTCGGGTAGGGTTGATCAGTGACTTAGGTCAATATAAGGGTAAAAGTAATTATTATCATAATTTTAAAATCTGACTCGGGGTCAGGCCCGAGTCACTCGTCAGGTTGATCATTGACCCACATCAATGTAAGGATAAAAGATAGTTAGTATCACAGTTGTAAAACCCTACTTGGGGGTTGACCTAGGGCCAGTCACAGGTCAAGTTAATCATTGACTCAAGTGAATATAAGGATAAAAATAGTTATTATTACAATTTTAAAACCCGACTAAATGATCGATCCAAGGCAAGACCTAGATCACAAGTTGGAGGGTCAACCCGGGTTGATTAAGGTCAACGTAAGGATAAACATTATTATTATAATTTTAAAACCTAACTTGGAGGTCGACGTAGGGCAACACTTGGGTCACTAGTCTAGAGGGTCAACTAGAGTTGATCTAAGTCAATGTATGGATAACAATTTTTAGTATCATAGCTTTTAAACCTAACTTGAGGATCAACTCGGGGTAAGGCTTGGGTCACGGGATAAGAGGGTCAAACAGGTTGATCTAAATTAAAAAAAAAATCAAAACAATCTTATTTTAACCAAAAATAAATCATTGAATTTCTTACTTATGTTTTCTCTAATGTCGGTCGAGTTGCAAGTCAATTATGGTTTTTTATTAGGTTAGGTCTAACCAATTCTTTTTCTATTTTTTTTTTAAATCTGAATTGGTTCAAATCTAAGCTTGACTGAGTCTCGTTTAGTGTCTATCAAATTAAATTATATTAAGACAAATTATTCAATACACACGAGACAATTGGGTTCAATTAATATTCTCCAACATACTAAATAATACATTAAGATTTGTATAAATAACTTGTTTTTTTATTGGATCAGAAATATGAATTTAATCTCTGTGTGAGAAAGTTGACGATTGTTCAATAAAAAGAAAAGGAAAAGAAATATAATGTCACTTACTATCTAGAGTCTAGACTCTAGACCCTAATCCTTCGGAGATATAGTATATAAAGGCATATTCCCGTTTCAAAAGTTGCTAATAAAACTAGGTGAGGTAGTTCGGCTTATTTAAAGGTGGAGCTAATCCTTCGAAGATATAGTATATAAAGGCATATATTCGCTGCAGAATTTATATAATTTAAAGTTGCTAATTTTCTTTAATTTTGTAAGAATATTTAAACATTGTAACAATAGCTAAAACTGCTCGGTGTTTTACTTTAGACTACACAGTACAGTCTACAGTAAAATGCTGAGCAGCTGCTTTCTCTTTTTTTTTTTTTTTTGCTTTTTTGCTTTTTTTAAGTTGTTTTTTTCTAAGTTGTTTTTAATGAATTTTTTTTTAATGTTAAATTTTTTTCTATTTAGTTATCAAACTTTCATGACACGGGTTCCGGATTTGACGGGTTAACCCGGATTTTTTTTTTGTTTTCTTTTTAATTAATTATTTTTTCTAGTGCAGTCCACAGTGAAACGCTAAGCTATCTTTTTTTTTTTTGCTTTGTTTTTTTAAGCATTTTTTTTTTTTTTGCCTTTTGCTTTTTTTTTAAGCTATTTTTTTTCTTTGTTTTTTTTAATGAATATTTTTTTTGTTTAATTTTTGTTGTTAATGTTAAATTTTTTCTATTTAGTTATCAAACTTTCATGACACAGGTTCCGGGTTTGACGGGTTAACCCAGATTTTTTTTCTGGTTTTTCTTTTTAATTAATTTTTTCATTTAATGTAGTTTGTTAATGTTAAATTTTTTATATTTACTTATCAAACTTTCATGACACGGATTCCAAGTTTGACGGGTTAACCCAGTTAATTCTGGGTTAACCCGTAATTTTTTTTTCCTATTCAGTATCAAACTTTCATGACACGAATCCCAGATTTGACGGGTTAACCCAATTAATTCAGATTTTTTTTTCTTTTTCTTCATTAGTTTTTTTCTTCATGTAGGCTTTTCTTTCTTTTTTTTTTTAAATTAATATTTTTTTTGTTTAGTATTTTTGTTTTTTTTTTTTTTGCTTTTTGCTTTCTTTTCCTTTTTAATTATTATTTTTTAAAAAATTAGTTTGTTAATATTAAGTTTTTTTCTATTTAGTTATCAAACTTTCATGACACGGATCCCAGGTTTAATGGATTAACCTGGTTTGACGGGTTAACCCAATTAATTCAGATTTTTTTTCTGTTTCTTCATTAGTTTTTTTCTTCCTGTAGGTTTTTTTTCTCTTTTTTTTTCTTTTTAATTAATCTTTTTTTTTTCACTTTAGTTTATTAAAGTTAATTTTTTCGTATTTCGTTATCACACTCTCATGATATGAATCTCAGGTTTGACGAGTTAACCTGATTTGGTGGGCTAACTCAGTTGATTCAGATTTTTTTCTTTTTTTTATTAGTTTTTTTCTTCCAATTTCTTCTTTAAATATTGTAATTAACTATAACTAAAAGACATCAATCTTTTTTCTTTCAATTTCATGGCACGAATCCCAGGTTTGACGGGTTAAACCAGTTGATTCAAATTGTTTTTTCTTTTTCTTAAGTAATTTTTTTCTTTCAATTTCATCTTTTAATATGGATTTGATTAAAAATTAAACTTTTTGATTTGTTTTGTTTACTGTTTATTAGATTATTGTGATCTCATAAGGAGATTTTACAATACCCCTCCTTGCAAAGCACTATTCATCGGAATAATGCTTTGCTTTATTGTTTTTTTCTTTTCAATTAATATATATTTTTTTAATTTCATTCTGTAATATTAAATTTTTTTCTTTTTAATTATCACACTTTTATTACAAGACTCTGCAAGCAGATTCATATCCAAGGCTCCGGTTTTGATGTTGCAACCAAACTCACTTACATTTGAGTCATGCAAGTTTAATATTATTATTAATATTATAAATATAACTTTTGGATTAGGAGTACCAAACAGACCCAATGCTCTTAGGTATAACTTTGTAGAAAGAGCTAACACTCTTAGATTTTAACTTTTTTTGATATTTTTATATAAAAAAAATTAACCCGCAGCTTAGCGCAGGCAAACTTTCTAGTTAATATTAAAACAGAAGTGTGTCCTTGAGAGCTGGCATCCGTACATTCTATATACATAATTGATATTATCACAATTCGGGTATGTGTGTACTTTAATATCTCTGTATAGTTGGCGTGTATATTTTTATAATATCCAATTAAACTCTTAAAATTGGCAGGTTGTTTCTTAGGAACTATAGAATTTTAAGTCAAGATAGTTTATGATTTTAATTTAAAAAATCGTCTCTTATTAATAAAATTGGAGATTTTAGTTATAGATAATTTTTATAATATTTTTAATTTTGAAATTAGTAGGTATTTTCAAGGACTTTGTAGTTTAAATTCAATTTTTTTTTTCTTATCCATGAAATTGAAGGTTTTAATTCTAGCTTTTGTGTATATTTTCATAATATTCAATTAAATTTTTAAAACTGATGGGTTATCTTTTAATTAGTGACTTTAAAATCTTGATTCAAAACAGTTCTTAAGTGGAGAAATTATTTCTTACCAATATAATTGTTAATTGTTGTTTTTATCTAGACCAATTGAAATATCATATTATAATTTTTAATTTAAGATGTATATTGAATATTTTTATTTACATGTAATATCAGAAGGAAATAGGAAATATATATATATATATATATATGAGATCAATTCTTCTTGAGGTCCCTAAAATTGTTTAAATTTTGTTAATAACGTATTAATTAGTTGATTATATGTAATTTACATCTTTATTGTTTTCAAGTAGTTATATGTATTAAAATGTAAAATAGATTGTATGTATACACGTTGTTAGGTTTTCTTATTGTTTCTTTATCTTTATATACTATCTAGTTCGGCTAACTAGTGCTAATATAAATTATATAAAGGCATATTCCCATTTCAAAAGTTGCTAATAAAACTAGGTTAGGCGTTAGCAGATTCAGCAGCAGTGTGCGTCAACGATTCAATAGGGCATGGTTGATGTTCGGCAACGAATCCTGACTTGGACAGCAGACGATCCAAAGCATGCAAGGCAGTTAAGCTGGCAGCATGTGTGCTGGGTGGGCAATTGGCTTGTGGGAGAACATGTCAATGCAGTTGTAGAAGTTTTGGGAGCAATTATCGGCAGTTGCGGTAGTTTCTTATGTGGGAAAGAAAGCGGTAGATAATGGGTGCTACAGCTGTGCAGGAAGTTAGAGGCAATTTCTACTTGTAACTTCCATTATCTTGTAAATAGATAGGCTGTAAAAATGTGTAGCATGCAGAGGATGGGAATGGGCATAGCACACAAGAAGAACTTTGTGTAATCCTTTAATTGAGTTAATGAAAAGGTTGGGACTTGTTCCTACAATTTGCTTTGTTGTTTATTTTGTTCACATTCATTAGTGTTATTCCGCTTGCTTGTGACATTGAAAGAGTGCGGGGGGATCTCTTGGGTTTGTGGGACAAACTAGTCGTAGACAAAACACGAGTGAATCGGTGAGGAAAAGGCTGAGTCAAGCGGGACTAGATTATCGTGCGAGGTCTGTTTTTGGGATGAAAAATTCATCCTGTTACAGATACTATGTCATGGGGGCCATTTGATTATCATCGTTCACAAAAATCCAAAGTCCCATCCCCACCACACTCACTGTCGTTTCTTTGTGGTGTATAGAATAGAAGAGGGGAATGAACAGGCTGCCAAAGGACGAAAAAGAGAGGAACCCACATCGGAGGATACAGACAACTTTACCTTCCTTTATCAAATACTTTGTCCTTGATTACACTCGCGGTTGCTTTTACGCCTGCATGATGCTGTTGTCGATTAGAATAACAGTAGCTTTAGCTCCTGCATGATGCTGTTGTTTGGTAATTTTAAAATCAATTTTTATTTAATTATATAATAATTAAAATCAATATTTGTAAAAGTTAGAAAGATTTAGATTTTAAAAGAAAAAAAATGTATTGTTTTGACAAAAGATTTTTATTAACAATGTTCTTTATAACAAAGATTCTCAATAATTTAAATAAAGAAGTAAGAAAAAAATATTATTAACAATGTTCTTTTTACGGGCATAGGAGGCCAGCCCCGTAGCTTTTTCAGATCAAACGACCTCCGGTGGGGAGGGAATCTTTCAAGGTAAACAGATATGAGATAGGTAGGGTTTGGGTTGTTGGTTTGTCGAAGAGCATGTTGAGGATGATGGTTAAAAGGTAGGGTTTTGTGAATGGGTGAAGGAGGGCAAAACAAATAACATAACGGAATAAAACTTAAAAGTAAAAATCTTTGGATAGGAGATTTTCTAGAGAGTGTTGACCAAGAATGACTTTAGAAGCAAAATAAAATCTCAGCAGAATCTGAATTTATTTACAGTATTAGAGTTTGTTTCTTGTTGCTAGTCTAATGGCTATTTTTATTCCATGTAACAGAAAATCAGATATCCTAGGAGAATATCTTGCAATTCTGTTTTTCCATATTGTATAAATAATCGTATTGAAAATCAATAAAGTAGTGTGTTCTGCTGCAACTACAACAGCAAAGTTTTGTTTTCTCTTCAATATATACAACAAATTGGTATCGGAGCTGATTTTCTTGAGGGACTTGTGAGATTGAGAGATCCTAAACACAACTTTCAAACACTTGTGAGATTGAGAGAGCCTAAACACAACCTTCAAATACTTTTCATCTAAACACAACACATACAGTATGAACTCAGAAATGCCATTTACTGCAGTTGCACCTCCAGTATTTGATGGGATCAATTATCAAGTATGGGCTGTTAGAATGGAAGCCTATCTTGATGCTAATGATCTATGGGAAGCAGTTGAACAA
>Ga0325403_1003590_pt1 | contig 14210 bp, 8 predicted proteins | sample PopdelMetagenome_19_FD_205665 | JGI IMG/M metagenome (GOLD analysis project Ga0325403, IMG submission 205665) | Populus deltoides microbial communities from Bellville, Georgia, United States - Xylem-PdKOR-R4 | ecosystem: Host-associated > Plants > Phyllosphere > Stem > Wood/Secondary xylem...
AAATATAAAAAAATTTTAAAAATAATTTTTAGAAAGTTATTTTCACACAAACGGGTCTGAGCTGTTGGGATTTTGCTTTTTACTCCTCAATAGCTGAAAAACAAATTCAAAATTCTAGATATATTAACTGATTTTGAACAGTTTTCTCTCAACTATCTCACAAAAGTATTTAAATCTTATTAAAAAAAATCATAAACGAAATGAAAACGAGCGGGCTATTTAACAATTGACAGTCCTTTGAGAAAGTTTAAACAATATTTGTAGAAATGAAGCATTCGTGAATCCACAGGGACAAAAATGAAGATAATGTTTCCAAAAGTGGTTGAAAAATTATGTGTTTTATAAAATTTAAAATTTTTATTTAAAATTATTTTTATATGTTTTTGAATAATTTTAATATGTTGATATAAAAATAATTTTTTTAAAATAAAAAAATATTATTTTAATATATTTTCAAACAAAAAATACTTTAAAAACAATTATTATCATACTACCTAAGACTTTAAAAATTTACTAAACAGATATATATAAAAAAAATCCCTAGACTGTTAAGTGATGCATTTCAGGTCTATTTTATATATATTTATTTTAAAAATATTTTTTATTTTAAAATATATTAAAATAGTTAATAAATTTTAACTTTTTAAAATTTATTTATAATATTATCATATTTTTTTAACACAATAAAAAAAATCCCAAACTTTTTTTTAACACCGCAGTTACAAACTGCCTCTCGAATGCCTCTCAACTCCTACATGGACCCCACTTACTCCTTCTCCCCTCTATACCTTACCTGGCGGCAACTTCGTCATGGCCCCCACCTCTTTGACCCTAGGCCTAGCTAGAGAGTAGTCATACTAGAGCACTGTAGAGACCGCGCGTGATTCCCACTTTGTTCCTGGGGAACTGGGATTTAATAACACCCCCTTGCCTTGCCTTACCCTTCTCTTTATTGCTTTTCGGCTCTACAGAAGACGGACTGCTCCAATCTCTCTCCTCCTCTCTTGCTCTCTTTTAATTCAATTTGTTCTCCCCTCTCTATTAAGTTTGCTCCCACACCCCCCTTCTCTAGTAAGTTTCACTCACAATAAAAGATAGAGATTTTTGTGTTGCGATAAGGGCCCCGAGAGGGAAGGGGCTTGCCTTTGATTAAGCACAAGCACAGGTTTCTACTCTTTAGCCCCTTCTATTCTTCTCCCTTTGGCTTTCACTGGGTCCCTATTCTCTGCAAATCCAGCGAACCCCAACTAGGATTATTATCATTAAAGCTTAAGCTAGCAGCAAAAAAAAAAAAACAAAAAAACTCATCAAAAGCCTCCCCACCTTCGCTGATATTTTTTTCTCTCTCAAGGTGTTGGCTTTTCTGCTTAAATATGACTGAGAGCTTAGATGACGGCGAGTTTTGGCTGCCTCCGCAGTTTCTTATAGACGACAATACAGTACTCATGGAACAGAACAGTGAAAATAGCTTGAACGGGAGTGCTAGGGACGTGTTTGGCTACTCTAAAACTGACTCTGGGAAATCTTTGTTCCCATTAGAGTTTCCTTGTGGGTTTGGTTCCTTTGGTTTCTCTTCGGATCTCAGTTCTCCTGTTGAGTCTGTGGTAGGCTCTATTGAGACAGAGAGCGACGAGGAAGATTACCTTGCTGGGTTAACTCGCCAAATGGTGCACTCCACTCTTGAAGATGGTTTCAAGAGGAACGACCTCACTTTTGGCACCGAAAAATCAAAGGTATTGCCCTCTCCTTTTCTTCTTTTGAAGTAGTACAAGCCTACTCTGGTTTCAGCGATTGTGCTCTTTGGGACTAACTTTTGGGTCTTGGTGGTTGTCTGTTTGCAGGGATGGGTTGTTTCTGGATCGCCTCAATCAACGCTGTGTGCAGTTGGGAGCGGGTGCGGTTGTGGACAAGGGTCAAGCCGTGGAAGCCCAAGTGGATCTTCACCACCAGCAACCTGGGATCTTCTGTATGCGGCTGCAGGAGAAGTAGAGAGGATGAGAATGAACAACGAAGAAGGGTGTGGCTTTAACAATCAAAGTAGAGGACTATTAGGTCCACCAAGAAAACCCTCTCCAGTCTCGATTCCGTTGAAAAATCCCAAGTCTGATGTTCGTCTCTACCAACAGCAGCAGTCCCTATCTTACCAGAAGTTGCAGGCTTCTCAAGTAATTAGCCAAACATTACCTTATTGTAATTTCTTTTTACATCAAGAGAAAGAAGATCCTCTTTCGCTGATTACTAATTGGGGGTTGTGTTTTGTTTGTTTCTTATACAAGTTTCAGCAGCTGAAAGTACAACAGCAAATGATGCAGCAGCAACTGCAACAGCAACAGCAACAGAGTGTTATGGGAGGGAAAAACAAGGGGACAGGAGTATTGTTTCCTCAACAGCCGCAACAAACTCAGCCAGTGGTTCAAAACAGAGGGAGGAATGTTACTAGTGTGAGTAGAGGACCATTGGGTTTGTCAGCTTCTGCTTGGCCGCCTCTACGAAACAGCGCACAGCAACAGCATCATAGCAACAGTCAGGGCGGTTCTGGGATGCGGGCTGTTTTCCTTGGTAATCCCGGAGGAAAAAAAGAATGTGCCGGTACTGGGGTTTTCTTGCCTCGTCCAATCGGTGCCCGAACTGAATCTCGAAAGAAGCCAGGTCTGTCACAGTTTGCTTTATGTTTACTGAGTTTTTTTGGGCTGGGTGTGAATTCACTGTCACTTACTCATATTTTCCTTTGCTAGATCTGGTCATTAGAATGAATTTGATTAGTGCTCATTTCGTTTATTTAATTACTGTTTGGAGTTATTTGTGTATTGGAATCGGTTTTGGCTTGTACCGATCTTTTTTGTGATTCATATTATAATAACAGGGTGTTCCACAGTTCTGCTCCCAGCAAAAGTGGTGCAGGCCCTCAACTTGAATTTGGAAGGAATGGGTGCTCAGGCCCAGTTCGGGCCTCGGTATAATGGAAGTTTCGCAACCTACAGTGGTAAATATATATATATATATATATATATATATATATATATATATATATTTTCCTTCTCATTTGGATGCAAGTTTTTCGTTTTCAGTGCAAGATTAACCAGATGATTTGACAAATTATATTGGTATGGTTTTTATTTGATGCGTAGATGCTGCTGTAAGGGTTCGCAATGATAACATTCTTTCTCATCAGAAGCAGCCGCGCAACAGCAGGCCACAACCAGTAATGAACAATGAAGTCAGATTGCCTCAGGAATGGACTTATTGACCCCCCGAATTATTCTGGGTTTTGTTTTTACAAGTAGTTTTTTTTTTTTGAGGAGTTTTATGAAAGCTAAAGGAGATTTGGAAGGTTAGAAGAAAAAAGAAAAGAAAATGAATGACGATAATTTTAGTAAGGTCACTGTAGGAAAAGGTTGCACAAAAAAAATAGCGAAAGGAGAAGGGAAAAAAAGAAATTGATGAAAGAAAGTATGAAGAAATGTTCTTTTGGGATAGAATTAGGAGAAATAAATTTCTGTTTTCAGGGAAATCTGCAGCAGCCAGCCTTTTTGTTCGTTTTGTGTGGCTCAAGGGAAAGTGGTGGACTGGGGATATACTATATTTTGTTGTGTTTTGGAAAAGAATCAATAAATTCAATGTTTTTGCAAGTGTTAAGGGGATGATCACTGACTCCTACTGAGAGGGTAGAACCATGTTTTTGCAGGGAAACTTGCAACCTGTAATGATCAAATGTTCTATGTTGTCCCTGTAGAAGTTCATAATTAATTTCAGCCTGGCCACCCACTCCGAAGGCCATCAAGTAATAAAGGGAATATATATTCTCAGATTGATCTCTGTATGGCCTTTTTCCAGATGGTATAAACACATCTTGTTATTAAGTATAGTAATTGGAGCCACCATTGCTCTTGTTGTTCTTGACAAGAGGAATTTGCAAGCTTTGTTTTCTAGAGCAATGCGCTGCCATCGAATGCGCAGTTACTTCAAATGAGGAAACCAGCTCGTTCTTCAATCGTATTAATAATCAAACCGGGTCTCTTCTTAAAAGAGTTGTTTTAAATAAAACAAAAAGTGTTGTAAGAATTAAATTAAGAAGAAAAAAAAAATTCTAATTTCACTGGTTATTTAAAATAAAATAAATAATAAAGATTAAATTTTACATATATAGAAAAAGGTGTGATTGAAAGATAAAATTAAAAAAATAAATTTATAAATAGATTTAAATAAAATAAATAATAATAATAAAATAAAAAAATGTTTAGTCATTTCACTTTTTTTAAAAAGTTTTGTAAAGTGTTTTTAAAGAAAATAAAAAGAAAAAGAAAACGAAAAAGAAAAAGAATTTTTTTTTAAAACTAGTTTTTTATTTGGACATGTACTTTTCTTGATCCAACTTTTTTTTAATGTTACCAATATTGACCGGTTGAGTGAAATCAATTTTGTATTGTAATTAAACTTAATTGTAATATTTTATTTGCATTTAATTAATAAATAAGTTGAAATTAAAAAAAGATAAAAATTATTTTTTTTATTTTTTATATTATTCTCGTTAATTTATCTTATTTTTTAAAAGATTTTTAAACAAGATGAGACATTTTAAGAAAAATTAGTTTTTACACTATTTTTTCAATTATAAATCAAAATAGTTGATATTTAATTTATTTTTATATTATTTTAGATATAAAATTATATTTAAAATTCAATTCTTAATACGTATAAATGTTTTTAATTGAATTGAAACAATAAAATGTTTTACCGCAAACGAACGGGGGTAAGGAGTACACTATTATCTTTTTTGAGGGCAACGCGTGCGGTTGCCATTTACACGTGTCAAACAATAAAATGTCCTCTCTGTGAAGATCTTTTCGTATCTCTTGTCATTTTGAAGGCCTGATTTTTTTTGTGATCTGCAGCCGACTATAAACAGAAGGCAAGGCAAGGCAAGGCAAGGCAAGGCATGGCAGGTTGCTTTCAGACTCCAGAGTGGTATGTGGATGGCCAGCCAGCACGCTATCATGCCGGCAAAGGTGGTGGGTTTGTTGTACTACCAGGCACAGGCCACGTCGCTGGCCATGCACTTTGGATTAACGTGGTGCGCACTCCTTGCTTCTTGTGTTATGTTGGGTGGTGAGGGGGTTAACGCGCCTTAATAGCGCTTGGGGAGAATGTAGGAGAGGAGTGTTTCTTTTCTTTTTGCCTTTTTACGTGGCTTCGTCGGTTGATGTGTCCTTTGTGATGGTCGTGCATGTTGTGGCGGTGACTGGTGAGTGTGCTCTGATCGTGTGTGCATGTTTTGACCATCATGTTCATGTGCATGCGCCTCTGCCGCCCCTCCTCTTCATTCTTTTCTTCCAGAATCTTTTCGGTTTTCTTCTTTCCATGACTCTCGAGGGATGGAGCTCTTTAACTCGATCAAGTTTATCTTATTTTTCTTAATTTTGATTCTTTTTATTTCTTTGTTTACTTGTCTGTATGGATCTAATGCCAGCAACATACATTTACTACGGGTTCAATACCCTTAAGAAAAACTTTGAAATATTATATGGTCCCCGTCCATACTGGGAAAAAGTTGATGGAATTCTAAAAAAAAAATTAGTATGGTCCAACACTATCATTAAAAATTGATCCCGAAACCCTAAGGAAATTGTTAAATATTTGTATCGGTTCTATGATCCATACTTAGAAAAGCATTTATTAAATTTAAATTTTAAACTTTATTTAACCTTAATTAAGATTTAGAAGGGATCTACCCTATACTTGGAACCAAGAGAAAAAATCTCAGTTTCAGATAGATTCCTATTTATTTGGATAGTGCATTATTAAAAAGCTGCTAGGCAAGAGGTTAAGATTGATGTTATTGTCTTTAGGCATAACATTGTTGTTGAGGTAGTCTACCTGATCCTTGAAGATATGTGTCATCGCCCTAAGAAGATCAAGCTAATTCTTTTCAGATAAACTGTGCAATCACACCAGTAAGACTAAGTTGATCAATTCTAAGGTAAATTATGCAATTGCACCAGGAAGACTGAGTTCGTCCCATCCTAAGAAGGTTGTGAGGTTGTTGCCCTGAAGAGATGTCATGTGAATCCCGTATTTGAAGAGTTATGCAATTGCATTAGAAAAACTTCAGATCCATACCTTTCAAAGTAAAGTATGCAATTGTATTAAGGAGACCAAGTTAATCCCTTCTAAGGTAAATTGTGCAATCATATTATGGAGACTAAGTTCATCCCATCCTTGAAAGGTTGTAAAGTTATTACCTTGAAGAGATGTTGTTTTCAATCTCATCATTGGAGAGTTGTACAATCGCACCAGAGAGACTTTATATCCATCAATTCCAAGGTAAATTGTGCAATCGCATTAGAAAGACCAAACTAATCCATTCTACGGTAAACTGTGCAATCACACTAAGAAAACTGAGTCCATCCTATCATTAAAAGGTTATAAGGCCATTGCCTTGGATATCAAGAAAAGAAAATATTATTACTATGAATAATTTAATTCATATATAAAAAACTTACATTTCTAGTCATACCATGATATATTTTTATTACCTTTTGATGCATAATCATCTCGATGTCATTTATGTAGAGATCATCATCTTGGCTTCTAAGAAGGAGATAATAAAGTTTCTCAAAAAGATATTTTATAGGTGGTTGAAAAACAGACATCACATGTTTTACAATTTGAACTAATATTTTACTAGTACTTGTTGAAAACTTTCTTATATCTAGAGGCTCCAACTCAATTCGTGAAGTTAGCAAATAGCTAACTTAAACTTTATTGTCTCATTATGCCTATGGACAAGTAGAAATATAATACTGACCCAGGGCGATCAAATTACTGCATAGCCTTTCCATCTTATTGAAGAGTTGATGATTTAATGGAACAGATGTGCCAAAAATTGAAGAAAAGCCCGTGACACATCCCATTTCCAAAGTGTTTTGATTATTTGCCTTTGATGGTAATTAGGGATGTTGATAAACCAGTTATGGAAAAACTATTCTATTGATGGCTTTTTGATTAGATTTCCACATATGTAGATTAGTTTTTTGCCTCCTGCAGCGTACAAAAAAATCATTATCTAATATATCCTTCCCATCTCCCACTTGATGTTTTTATTTTTTTTGGATGTTTGAAGAATTTGTTAAATCTAAATGTTATTGCATGCTACCTTAAATTATAAAAATTTAAAAAGTCCATTGAGACACACAATAAAGTATGTTCTTGATAAGGTTCTAAAAAATTCAAGTAGCTTAAAAACAAGACTTATGTGTTTGTTGGATAATCGATTAATCTTTTAGTTTTAACAATCTGATTCATTCTCCCTTGCTAAAGTTGCTGGTGGCTGATGCTTAGTACATGTAAAAGTCTCATTTTGTGGGTTTAGGACTTTTCAATGCTTAAGTAAGTATATTTTTTAGAGAAAATATAATAATATTTAAAAAAAAAGACTCTGAAAATAAATATTTCATGAAAAATAGATATTCAGAACCCTCTTCTAAGGATCCAATGAGTCTTTATAGTCTATCCTCCTCACCTTTTTATCTTGGTGAGGACTAAAATATTCTTTTTTTCTCGATCACATCCCAAACTCTAAAGTTTCTAAGAGAAAATACCTCTGATTATTTAGAAGGAAAAAATATCTTTGATTTTATCAGATGAAAAATATCTCTGTATGCATATGAGCTTAGAACTTGGCTGAGTTCAGGGATGTTGAGTTATCACCGTATCTCTAGTTCTTAAAAAATAAGAATTCAAACAAAAACAAAAACACCATCAGTTATAATTCAAATTGTTTCTGTTTTCTTACATTGAAATCATGTCTAGCAAGAGTCACTACTAGGTGTTAGCCGCACGATACTGGAATAAAATGTCATTGATGTTCCTACAGTATTTTATTGGATATAGGTGAGAAGACAAATTATCTAGGGATGCAATTGTATATTATCACTCAAAGTCGGTTACCAGGGATTCAGGGCTTTGTAAGTATATGTGACGAGGAATTTCATGAGAAGAACAACCGGCAATACACAAGAGATTGAGCTCTTGTATAACATGACAAGGTCCAAACTCCCAATGGCAGAACACTTCGTGCAGAAAGCAGCTAGTCATATGCTAGCCCCACTTAATTGATTATGACTTGTTAAGAGGTCGAGCATTGAAATGGCTGTCAGCTAGCAATAGAGAGCAAACCATAGGATGATATGTGATGTTCTTGTCAAAGATTATCCTTCATAGGTTCCCAGGACGAGCACCCTGAAAAATTACAGATGCCAATGAGGCGATTGAGCAGAAAAGTTCCCCTATCAGGGAAGTGGGAGCCAAAAAAATATACCTTGCTTTTCAATGTCTGTGCTTTTTTACAAGTTAATTTATCCTAAAGGCCTTTGCCATCCTTCAGAATCTGGATGTTGATATTCATTACTGATAAATTCTGCAGGTTTTGGAAGCAAATGCTGCACATGTCAAGGCCCTCTATCACCGTGGAATGGCCTCCCTGGAAGTTGGAGATTTTGAGGAAGCAAGGGGTGATTTTGAAATGGTAACGCCTGTAGTTGATTTTAGTGAAGAGCTTCAAATTCTTTGACATCCATTATCTGAATATGCTTCTGGATGTTAGATGATGAAAACCGACAAGTCATTTGAACCTGATGCAACAGCAGCTTTTAAAAAGCTGAAGCAGAAGCAGCAGGTGGGTAACCTGCAACCATATTCTTTTGCAATTTGTGACGGTGATAGACATTTTATATCATGCTTTGACGAGCAGGATGTGGAGAAAAAGGCAAGGAGACAGTTTGAAGGACTATTTGACAAGATGCCCGGGGAAATCGCTGGTGCTGTAACGGATAACAGAGGGGAAGAGCAGAGTACAAATGAAAACCACCAAGAGAAGGATGGTTCTCTCTCCTGTGGCCAACTGGTAGAAGATTTTTTTCAGCTCCTGGGCTTCAAAGATGCACGATATTATGACAAAGCTTTAGGGTTGGGCGTAAGCAGCATTGTTTCTATCGTCTGGCTGGCAAATTCAGACTTCGAAAGCAAAAAAACATATTAAAGAAGGTTCAGTAGACCCTTTTCAGTGTAGCCCCACAAAGAAAATAAATTTTTGGGCTCCGTTTATGACGATATATATCCACGGAAAAACAAAACATATCACAGGAGGTTCATTATACTATTTTCATTGAAGCATAAAATGGACGTTGTTGAATTACTACATTTGATCTCAATCATGTGACGGTACATTTATTTTCAACCTGCCAGTCAGAGCAATCTGGTGCCTCGTGCTCGTGGGGGCTGTCATTTATATAGAACCTTGAAGAGAATGGAAACAGAGTGCTTGGACCTGAGTCCGTGCAAGGCTAGGCAAGCTTGCCAATCTTCAAGCTTCCGATTTTTTTTGGCTAGAAGGTCTAGAAATCCACCCTTCATCCTAAGGTCTTGAAAACTCCCTTGTGGGGGCAACTGGGAAATAAAATAAACTTCTCTGGCATTTGCAAGTGTTAAGCCACCCGAAACTTTTGATTCCGATTTTTGTCTCGTATTGATCCTTTACTCAACTTGTGTAATAAAGCAGTTCCACCAAATTAAAAACCGCAAGTTGTTTGGAACGATTACCATGAGCTGCTGGGAATTCGTTGTTAATACCACTTCGTAATAAAAGTTGCCTTTTTTTTTCTTTTTATCTTGCAAGGTACTTCAGTTAAGATTGAGATGATAGCAGCAATTAAATTTCAATGAAAAAGAATGAAGCCTTCATTTTAATTCTTTCTGCAATCATATTAATGATCTGCTACATATTTTAACTTCGAATTTCAAGATTAATCAATAAGTGTAAACTACTGAAAACATATAACATGATGTCATTAATTTCTTATTTATTTTATAGCTTAGTATACTTTAGTTTTCATCGGTCATTGGGGTTTTATTTGTTTATACGTGAATTTATTCCTGGAAGCTATTTATATTTATTTTCCTATTATTAAATTAAATAATTTGAATAGCATTTCCGAGTAACAAAAATATGGTTCTAGTTTTGTTCTTCGTTCCTCCCCTTTATTCTAGCAAATAAATTCACATATTTTTCTATAAATATAGAACTTATTTTCCATATTACCATATAAATATTGATGGACTTCCTAACTTAAACATATTAAGTTAAGTTTAGAAAAACTCCCGTGTCTGAATTTCAGATTAATGCTCGGCAAAAATGATCCACCATATGGATTGTGGATTCTAGAGGTACTCTTGCAATCGATCCCAACGTTGACAGATTCGAATCCGAAGGTTAAAATAAGATTCCTGAACTAGGCAGGCCAACAGCAAAATCCAAAAACAAACTCCCATAAAATTATTTACGGTAAAGTATTTTTCGGAGAAAAAGTAGCTTTATATTGAAAGATCAAAAACTTACAAAACCATGTTCAGGAAGGATGTAAGCAATATCAACACATTCATTCATATTGGAGCAATCGACTCATGTTCAGGATACGATCATTCATCATAATTCATAGGGTTATATAACCAGAAGTTTAACGGCACACTTTATATTAATTTCTGCAGCTTGAACCACAAAAGAGGGTGAAGAAAACAAAGCACACGCATAAAGATGCTTGATCAAACATGCCGGACAGAGGAAACAGAAGAGAAAATACATGGTCAGTGAAATGCATACTGAATCATCATCAAACTTTGGGAGCGGTTTCGTTTTTGTAGGCAATAGCAAGAGCACGAACCTTCACTAGGAAGAACCCAACGGTGTGACCAGCCACGGCTGCTATAAATATTCCAAGATTGAAAGACATGACAGCAAGCATGACCATGTAAGCAAAACCCATACGAACAGCATAAACACAGGTTTGAATAAGAGCACCCACTATGGGATTGTGAGTGCCTATTTTAGCTGTTGGGGAGACCGAAAAGATCTCGATAGCAGCAGCCAACAAGAACACACAGAAGAAAGCCAACATGTACATACCGAGGCTGCCGTTTGGCCATCCAGAGAACAGGATTATAGCATCTTTTCCCCAGTAGAAACTCATATGCATCATCATGTCTGATGGGCTCATATGCATGCCACTATCAGACATGGATCCAGGATCCATGCTATCGTGATCATGACCCTGAGACATTTTTTTTTTTTTTGAGAGAGAGAGAGATCAAGTATCAAGATTAGCAAGGGTTGATTTTGTGATGATCGTATTCTCTTGGGTGCATCTAATTTAAACAAGAGAGGTCAAAACAAGAAGGCCTTGTTTTTTCTCTTGCTACTAACAAAACAACATGAAGTGTTAAAAGGTGATTGGGACAAGGAGAAAGAGACAAGCTTATAGGTCAAAACGCGCGCATGACCAGCTTATACCTTTTTTAAAAATAAAAATAAAAATAAAAATTAGCATAATAAACTTAAAATCTTGATACAATAATATGTTTAAAAAATAATGCATTTTAAACTTATCACACTTCTAAAATATACATTTAAATAATATTTAAATTAATATCCTAGTTTAGGACCACAATATTTATTATATCTTTTCAACTTTTTAAATAACACACACTGTGTTAATTAGTTCTTATCAGAATCTAGTATGTAAATTAAGATAATCACTTGTCTTAGTGGATTTAAATCTTCAAATAAAAATATTAGAAAATAAAAAACACGACTAAAATGAATCAAAAAAATGATGGCAGAATTGAACATGTTCTCCGCAGGTTGTAATTAAGCATGAACGATCAATCCTAGGCCAAAATATATATATATATATATATATATATATATATATATATATATATATATATATAAATTAGATGTGATAATAACAAAATTAAGGCATCACTTTCACTATAGTGCCTAGTAATTTATTAATTTAATGAGCCCTCGAGAACACAAAAGAGTCCGAATAATAGTAGCCAAATTTTATTTTATTTCATTCGAACTTCACCGCCAGCAACGTGTAGGTCCCGCTAAGTTGATTGTTATGTTCTAGTTGATTTCTTTTTTCTTCGGTAAGGTTCCTTTGATGTTTTTTTTAATAATTAATATAAATTATATTTTAAAATTTTATTTTACCGTATAAGCTAAGATATTAAGTTGAATTTGTTTTTTAATAAAATATCAGAATTTTGTTTTTTAATAAAATATCAGAATTTTAATAATCAAATAGTTACATGTTTGAATTTTATTATATATATTTATTTGATAAAAATTAAATACAAGATAGAAATAATATAAATATATATAAATTTTAAATTTAAAAAGTTTTTATTTAAAAAAAGCATGTTAACCTAAACTATTAAATTAAAGTGACAGCTTTTAAGATAATTTCAAGATTGAAGTTCATTACTCTTCACGCCTTCACCTTTAAGTTTCTCGGCTAGTTTAGCCACGTCCACAATATGCTTTACACCCAAATCTTCCAAGAAATATATGCATTTTTTTTTGGCCTAAAAAATGTATAAAATTAGACTCTTAAACTAAATATATAAAATTGAGAATGTTAAACTTATAATCAAACATGCTCTGCAAAGTATAATTACAAAGCCAAGCACAAATCATTAAAATTAATCTTGAATCACGCACGATCGATGAAGTAGAGACTCGGGCTCTCTATCTTATATTATTTCCGTGTTATTCACACAAATCCGCACCATAAACGTCGGTCAGCTCTAAAACGTTATGCTCACCAATCACACAATATCACTCAGATCAATTCAACACCATAAACGGTCAGCTCTAAAACGTTATGCTCACCAATCACACAATGTCACTCAGATCAATTCAACATTTCGAAGGAGGAAGATCCGGACCTTTTTCAGACCCATATCAAGAGCCACCAGACTTCTTAGCCCGACTCCCAAAAAGAGCGAAGCCAACAGCATGGCCACCCACTGCCGCAAGAAAGACACCTCCATTAAACGACATGACAGCGAGCATTACCATGTAAGACAGCCCAGAACGCACTGCATACATTCCAGTTTGAAAGAAGCCTGCAGCAGCCTTGTTAGTTCCTGGCTTGATGACACTGAAAAGATTGAACACCTCCACAAGGACTGCAAGAGCAAAGACAAAGGTCAAGGCCACAGCATACATCCCAGTGCTTGAACCAGGCCAACCTTTGAAAAGAACTTCAGTTTTATGGCCCCAAAAGAAGGTCATGTGCATCATCATTTTGCGGTGGGGATGCGTGAAGCCTGTGGTGTCCCACGCTTCTGTCAGAGAAGAAGATACGGTGGTACCGAGGTGTGGCATCATCATCTCATGATCTCCCATATCTCTAGTGGCTGCGATGTTGGTATACTTTGGGTTGGCTAAACTATTCAAGACTCTGTGTGTGTGAGAGTGAGAGTGAGAGAGAGAGAAGTGGAGTGGAATGAGATTCTATCTCTGTGCTTGGGTTTTTATATTGGTTTATAGGAGGACAGTAAGATTACGTTTCAGGTAGATGATGCAGAAATTACGGTTCTTCATGAAATACCTTGCTTTCTACTTGTTCATTAAAATGGGCACCACTTCTACAAGTTTCTATCTTTCGAAAGGGCTTATAGTTATATAGCAGGGATTTTATGCCTTCACTTTTGGTGATATGGCTTGTTTAAAAAATGGAATGAAATATACTTAATCTATATTTCAGTTCCCACAAATATGCAATTACTCGCTTGGAAGCAATCCATGGTCGAAAGTGAGCAGGAAATCAGGATGCTACTGGAATTGGTAGGTCAGGCAAAAAGAATGATGCCCCGTAAAGAATCGGCTTGTGCGGCAAGACGCCTGCCAAGTGCCACAGCTGTTTGGTTTTAGTTCAAGAAAACCATGTGCCTGCAGGTTCCTGACTTTCATCTCAGATATTCGTTTCCGGATCGATGCCAAAAATAAATGAGAAAGAGGAACGTAGGTTGTGTATAATAGAAATTAAGTTTGGACCAAAATAATTCTGTTAATTAGATTCCTCCTGATTTTGGTTGGAAAAATTGTACAAATTTTGCGTTGTATCTTAATTGTTAAAAATCAGGTTTGGTTATTAGATTCAGAGAAATAATAATCTTAGTATTTTTTTTTTTAACAGAGAAAAAAGGTATTTTCTTTTATTCATCAAAACCCTTCTGTCTTGTCTTTGAAATCTTTTCTTCGTGAAAAAAAGACTACTTGTTAGGATGGTCTTGATTGATTGTTGAACTAATTTCATACTAAACTGTACGTGTTTTGTTTTACTTTAAATTTAGAATATCTTCTT
>Ga0325403_1003591_pt1 | contig 14208 bp, 9 predicted proteins | sample PopdelMetagenome_19_FD_205665 | JGI IMG/M metagenome (GOLD analysis project Ga0325403, IMG submission 205665) | Populus deltoides microbial communities from Bellville, Georgia, United States - Xylem-PdKOR-R4 | ecosystem: Host-associated > Plants > Phyllosphere > Stem > Wood/Secondary xylem...
CAACAAGTACTCATACAAACATCTATTTAGCACCTTATATTAAAATCTCTATTAACATAACATCTACAATATTAATTTTACTGATAATACTTTTAGTTTTTACAATATCCAAAATAAAGTTATATAACTGTCCATATTTTAACTACCGATCTATTTACATTCTCATTTAATAAAAATCTATCATTTGATAATACTATATTGTTTTATCATAACAACTAGGATGATCATAACCCTACACTATATTAATCCTACCTGACCTGTGATGGATCTGTAATTAAACAAATAAAGCATAAAGATTTAATTACTATTTAAATCACAAATCTTATTGTTCATAATTTATTCCTACATTTAATTTAACACCAACATTACACCTTTAATTTTTTTAAAACATCATTCATGTTTTTAGCAATCCAACACTAAATTATCATATCACAATGGCAACCCTTCATGATCATCATAACTCCAACAACTCATTTAATTGTCAACAAGCCGGCTATCCCTTCACGAATGCCAATAAATTTGACAATCCTTCTGAATGTCAATAATTTGACTATCCTCTCCCGAATTCTAATAAATTCAATAACCCTTCTGATTGTCAACAATTCGAAAATCCTCTCACGGATATTAATAAATCCAATAAACTTTTTCAATTACTAATAATCCACATCATTATCATTTATTTTGTTCCTTCTTTCACAATAATTATAACACATCTAATAACCAAAATATTGAAATTAATCATTAAAATAATTTTATAAATTCAAGTGTAGTAAAGAACACCTACTTACTAATCAAGAGGATCTTTCTCCACCTGTCTGAGATCCTACTCTTATGATCTCCCCTGAATTAATATGATTTTACCACATTAATTCATATCCATAAGGTCTAGGGTGCTTAAATTCTAATCACACACAATTTCTTTATTCTCACACTACATACCTAAAATCCCATTTAAATTCATCTCATCATCATCATCATCAATATTTTTATATGTATTAACTACATACAACTTGTATTTATTCATGAAACTTCACAATTCCTTATTTATATTCCTTTGGTTAACCTACACTTTTCAATTAACAATATAGGTTTCTTTTTTCATTTTCACCTTATTTAAGCTATTTTTTTTCCTTTCTCTATTATTAGTATATCTCTTTGTATCGATTATATATAACATCTCCATTATATAATTATATCAAACTTTCCTATTTATCACCTTCCATGGTTGGCCCTTCCTCCCTATAAATCACCATGATCCCTTCTTCAATTCTTTTTAATTTAACATCCTATATATATTCTCACATGTAAACACTACATCAAATCACCCCTAATATTTCCTTCTATCATGGTCGGCCACTACCCTTACAGCAACACCATGATTTCTTTCAAATTTCTTCATAAGTTCACAAGTTTGTCAATCAAACACAATCTAATTATAATAAATCTGTCAAGAGCCCTAATTCATCAACAATAATTCCTAACTAAAAGTTAAAAATTTTCAACTAAAATAAATATAAATCTCATGTCAACTTGTTAAAATCGACATAAAACACCTTTCCAGACTATTGTTCAAGCTTTAAATGCCCTCTAAACAAATTTCAAGGATTTCCCTTTTCTTTTTCCTTACTTGGCCGAATTTCCTCCCTTGATTTTCACCCTCTCTCACTTGTTTCTTTCTTATTTTGATGTTTAGATGGATTGAACTTTACAAACTTTTAATATCTCCTCTCAAATCTACTCTTACCTCATGTTCTTTTTTTTTTCCCAAGTTTTTCTCTCCATTTCTTTAAAACATTCAAGAAAAATCACCCTCTCTTCCTCCTCCTTTAATGGTCGACCAACACACAAACGCGCACACATATATTGATAATAATTTGGTTAATTCCTATTACATCCCACCTTTATACCTTTTCATGTTCTCGAGTAAATTGTTAACTGCTTGAAAAGCCTGTTTATGCCATTTTTTGAATGGGCGATATCAAAATTCATTAAACTTTATCCCATAACCTTATTTTCCCGATACATTATTTTTATTTGGTTTTTATTCACATTCTGTACTTTTTTATTTTTTGGTTATTTTTTGTAATTTATTTTTAAAAAAAAAACCCATACATAAAAGTTTTATTTTAATTTCTCTCATCTATCATCATCCCCCCTGAGTTAAATATTCATTTCACTTACCTAGTGTAATTTTTCCCTCATTAATTTTGTAAATTTTATCTCAAAACCTCTCAGTAAGGTATATGGTTTAGCATATCCTTTGTCATTGGTGTGTTCAAGTGATGCATCATTCTAAATTGCATCTTGATTAGCCGACCTTGTTGCCATTTTCTTCCTAGTTCTGGGAGTGTTGGTGATCTCTAGCTAATTCATCATCCTTATGTTAGGCATGACATGCCCAACCTTACAGGGCATACATCCCACCACCTCATGGGCTTGGGCTGTCACATTTGAGTTCAACAAAGGGCATACAGCGTATCTGAGCTTATTATTTTTTTTTTTTACCTCTAACGGGCTTAAACAACTCGTCTGAACCCAACACTCCCTTGGAAAGTTTTTTACGACCCCATGCGGGTTTCTCGGTATTTTATATTCATCCAACATATTATTTTGAATAGAATACAACGCAAAATATCATAAGAGTGAAATGACTATTCAACCTCTCTTTTACACAAAAGAATAAGATTCATGGGCTATAAATATTGCATGAATCCTTGAAGTTAAAGGCTCACAATCTCTTCATTCTCTACATTTTTAGCACATATATTTTCATAGCATCTCTCTCTAAAATATTGTCGCACATGGGCTCTTAGTGTAATGGGACATCATAATTGAGAAGTCGACACCTAGTTATTTGGTTCAAGTTCACTAGGAGACCCGGGTATACCGGTCTTATCAGAAACTCCAAGGGTAAGGAACTTGTATTATCACCCCTAACACACCTTACCTGAGGTAAATTGCATTGTGGTCTAAATATAGTTTAAAGGTTTTGATGAGTTCCTAGCCAATGATGTGTCTATGGCTCAGAATAAAAATTTACTCTCATGAATAAATCTAGCATCTTGAATTATTATAGGTTCGTATGCCCAGATAAATTTTTATAGAAAGAATCCATATAGGTTCCCTAACAGGGTTCATCTATCCTGAAAGGCGAAAGTGTTTTCCACTCTTATATTATGGTGAAAAATACTCCCAATTAAAATTGGTGAATATTAAAAAATTCTGAGAATTTTCTAGTCAACCCCTGATATTTAAATATCAGCTTACTTGTAGGTCCAATATTTATACCAAAATATTGACCATTAATTTTCAAAGAAAAAAAAAAAGAAAACTTAGGGTTATTAAAATATTGGCCAAATCTTTTAGAAATTTTATAAACTTGTTGTAAATTCCATAAAAATACAAAGAAATAAAAAAAATATTCTAAAACATTGCTAAAACAATTTTCTCTTTTTTTATAAATAAATTGCACTTTTGTAAGGATTAGGCAGCATGCAACAAGTAGAAATACTTTTTTGTGTCATATGCAATTAAAACATTGGATTAATTAATTTTTTTCTTTTTCCCTTTTTTAACAATTATTTAAAATAAAATAAAATAAAATGCAAACACACACGCTTTTTTTTTCCACTAATTACTCACACACCCAAAACTACACATGTTTTCAAACCACCAAAAATTCAAATTCTAACAATAATTTAACACATACTAAAAATTCAAAAGTTTGCAAAATGGTCTTCCCAACAATTGAAAAAAAATTAGAAAGATTGTTGGAAACTCAGGGAGCATATTAGAAGATTCTAAGATAGTTGAAACAGTGGCAACGCGTGGGTCTCACGCGCCGCCACCACTGGCGGCGCGTGCAGGTGATGGTTTGTTGTCTTGAGAGGTGCGTGGCGGTGTGGATCGGGCAATTCTTCCTTTCCTCTTCACTCTTATATCGATGGTGTAACAAGGGGAAACTTGTAAAAGCACAAAACAAACACAACAAAATCCAGTTATTTTTCTTTATTTTCTCTTTTCTAGATTTGGTTATCTCTCACTATTTTTTCTTTAAATGGTCATCGCCACTACTACCATATTTGGAGCATTGTGTGTGGGGAGGGCTAGTTCGGTGGCTGTTGATAGGTCATCAGTTCACGGCTAGAAAGAGAGAAAAAATCATTGGTGATGGTATTTACAATGACAATGTTGCTGGAGCTGGCATTGTCAAATCTGTTGTTGACAAAGGTTGTTGTGATGTTAAGGAGCTGGTGCCTGCTGGTGGAGGAATGTGTTACTTTTTTTGCTGTGCCCGGTTAGGAAATGAGATGCAAGGCTACTAGATCTTGGATTGATGTTGCTGTTCATGACTTCAATGGAGTCTAAGGACTCTTGGGTGCTGAAAGGGAAACATGTTGTTGTCGTCAGGCGTACTTTTTTGTTGCTCTCAATTAGATAAAACAAGATGCAAAACTATTGGATCTTGGATTGCTGTTGTTGCTACCACTGCTCATGGCTTTAATAAAGATTAAATGCACTTGTACGTTGGAAAAAAAAATTGCATGTTGTTATTGAGATATGTTGGAGTGGTCGACAATAGGTGAAATGAGAGAAGTTGTGTCAGTTCGGTGAAAGAGGTGTTATCATAGCTGGTATAAATAGGAGGAAAGGTTATTGAGCTTGATTTTGTTAAGAGTTGTTGAACGATGGTTCAACCAAATGAGGGGTTGTTGGTAGGGAGGCTAGACTGTGGTGTTAGGAAGAAGGAGACCAATGTTGGTTGGCGGCTAGGTTTAGGTATAATAGGGGCTAGGGTTTTTTGTGTGGGAAATTTGAAAAGTGTGTTAGTCTTTTTATCCTCTCTCCTAAACATTTTCTTTTTTTGTGTATGTGTATAACCATCTATTTATAGATAAAAACTTGTCTTCCTCCCCTTAATTGCTTGGTTCCCAAGCAATCTAATTTTTCTTTGGTCCCTTCATTTTCTTCCTTTTCATTTATGGTCTCTGTGTCCATTTATTATAATTTGATTTTTATTTTTCTTTTTCATAATTTGAATTGTTTTAGTAAAAAAAAAGCAATATCAACGTTAATTTAAAAAGCGCGTTAATAACTGAATGTGTTGAAAGTAGATTTTTTTAATTTTATATTCTTTAGAAAAGACGCTAAAAATGATGAAAATATATCAAAAACATGTTTCTTAGGTTTTTGTTGTTTTTTCTATTTGTTAGGTTTTTTGAAAAAATTCAAAAAAAAAGATAAAAAATCAGGTAGCAACAAATATTATTGCACTTTTTTCTCTTTGCAAATATACTTACTTAAGTATCTAAAAGTCTCAATCTACTAAAAGAGTCTTTTTGTAGGTATCAGCTACTAACTATCTTGACTTACCAATTATTGGGCACCAACTACTAGCCCTCTTAATTAAAGAGAATGGATCAGATTGCTAGAATTAAAAGATTAATCAATTATCCAACATAAAAGCCTTGTTTCTAAGCTACTCGGATATTTTAAGACATCATCACTAAGGTCGTGATGTTACCAAATAAAAGGCAACGATCAAGGCCTCCAAACAAACCCCACTATTTTACAATCTCTAAAGTTTCCTCTGCCAGTCAGGGTTTTTGTGAGAATGAAATGCTAGGCAACATTCCAAAGGTATTTACTATATATAGAAACTTCAAAATGGTTGTTGAATGGATATTAAATGTCTTTTACTCAATTTTTGGAGTTCAGAAACTGGATTGGATAGATGAAGTTTGCTCAAAGAAATCAGTATTGTTAGTTGCGTTCAACACTAAAGTGTGGTTCCTATCATAGGATGGTTACTTTGAACGTAACCCATGTAGTTAAAAATCCACCCATGAACTATTGAAAAAACAGAGAAATAGAGGAACCCCATATAACAAAATCTTAGTTACATTTAGGTTTGTAGCAGCAACCAAGAGTCGTTTTTAGGCAAGTAGTGTAGTTTGTTAAGCAATGCTAACAATATAAATAATATGCTTGTAGAAATACTTCAATAAAGCTATTTTGTTTTTAGATGAGAAATCTATGAACTATTCGTGAATATATTTTTTGAAAGTGAAATTAAAACATGAAATTTATTATAAAACAAGTGTATGAAAGGTGTGGTTTAAAACCCAATCAATTTAACGTCAAAATGCTTTTAAAGTATGCATACAACATGTTTGTTAAAATGCTTATTTGAAGCACCACAATATGTTATTATTGGGATTTAGAAGCTCTTTATAAATTAAATTGAATATAATGGTAAATCTATAAATATCTAGATATTCTTTTTACTTTTTTTTAGAATGCGGGGTTAAGGATATAAACTGTTATTAAACATGTAAACCCAATGATGTAAAACATAATTTCTCAAAGTACAACGGAAAAGTAAAAACATGATCAAACAATAGGAGGTGTTTTGTTATTATTTATAAAATAAAAAAAATTAGGGCCATTTAAAAACTAGACGCTCTTGGGTTGGAAAGATTGGTTTGTGCACCTAGCCAAAATTTATAAAGTCGAGGCAAGTTTGGAATTAAAATATTAGGCTTGTGCACTAGAGGTTTTTTTTTTAGTAACAAACATGATGTCATCTTCCTGCAATATTTTTTATCCGTGCAACTAGCTTTGATGGCTGGAAAATCAAGATCAAAGTCTTTGCACTCCAAAAAACACAAACTTCAATTTTTTTTCTTGCATTAAAAATATGAAAAAAACCATTATATATATATATATATATATATCTCAAAAACACAATTACTAACCACAAAACACACTTTAATTGACCAAAAATCGCAAAATCAAACCAAATTAAAAGTTCTTTTCGGCCCCTAATCTATCTCATTAAATATTATTGAAGGTAAAATCCGTCGTCGTTGAGTTTATTTCTAAAAACGGATGATGCAGAGACACTTGAATCATACTTGTTAGTGGTCAGGCAATCTAAAGCTGTATAGCAGCAGAATGTGTAAGAAAGTCTGATACTTGTAAAGCTTCCTCCTGAAATTGTTGTGCTGATTATGGAGTTTGCCCCAAAGAAAGTCAAGGATGCACGTCACACCACGTTTTGCTCTTGTCACTCTCTCTCCAAGGAGTAGAAGATGACCCCAAGATGATACTTATCAGACTTAGCTGTACTTTACAAGCTTCCATTTAACATTTCAAGATACAGTTCAGTACCTTCTGGAATCGTGGAGCCCAACCAGGTCCCACAAATCCTCTATAAAATCAAAATCAGGACCCACACTTCCTTATCACATTCATAAACACCCACATCAGAGGTCGCTTTAAGAACATGCAATCGTGAGTCTGTGACCTCCTTTCTTTTTTATTTTTTCGAAAAAGTCAATGATCTCATTGGCAGCCAGGGAGCTAGATTGCTATAATTATTGAATATTAACCACTAGACTTCATTAAAAACGTTGTGGGATTTCTTTTACAAAGGATAAATAAACCGAAGAACACAATGATGTTAAGAAGCCACGCAAAACTCCGATTGCAATCATCATTCATCGTTGTTTCCGCCAGTTAGGGCTCTCTTTGGGCTGAAAAACATAGCCACCGAATCACCCATTTTTAAAGAGAACGAGTTCAGACAATGATCATGGGAACTGGACAAAGATAGCAGCCAGCATGGTAACTTTACAGTCTAGAAGGGGTCAGATGAAGATCAAGAATATGTAAAAGATAAAACTACTAGCTTTGTAAAAATTAGACTTATTAGCATTTCTTACTATTCTTGGCGGCAAGCTGCTCTACACCTTTCTTGCTCTCTCTCTGAACCCTGCACATTGTTCTACTTAGCCATCTAAAGCAGACTATCTTACATTTTTTTTCCCTTCTAGAGAACAGTAAGCTCTCTAGATTGCTTTCTGTGATTACATAAATTTTTTTTGTAAAAAAAAAGGCTCTGAAACCTGTAACATATTAACTTTATGTATCTGTCGTCTTTGCAATCTCCACCAAGTAACATGGAGAACAGTTCTAGCTTCTCTCCTTCAGTTGGTATCTGACCTATGACGCTCACCGATTAAGTTTAGGTAATATTTTTTTTTTTTTTTAAGAAACAGAGGTCCTGGTGTCTGAAACCCTCGAAAATGGTCTTGGAATTCAGTCCTCTAACTCTATAATTCTTCTGTGCCTTACTCTATGTAACTGTTGAAATGCCTTTCCCTATTGCAGATGCAAACGGGCTCTCGGGAAGATTGACTCCTTGGTTGCTGCGTAAACAAGCAACAAAAAACTCATATCAGAGATATTGCGCAGCAATTCTTTTGTGAATAAAACTAAGATGATCCCATCCTTCCCTGAGAAAGCTAGTCACTGCTGCATTTATACAAGGTTTCTAATTTTTTCTGATCATTAATTAATATTATATAGAACAAAATGCATATCCACTTGTACCTATCCTGCTCACTGCAATTGGTCCTTGTATGCCTATGCTTTTCCTCGCTGGTGGAACCATTATTCAAAACGTCAAACCAGTAATTGAAATGCTCAGCAGATGGGAACTGATCTGCTTGTTCTGCACAGGCTAAACCATTAAATTAGTAAAGCAGAATAGGTTTAAGGCTTACAATGTTATCAAGGCACCCACATAACAATGAAAACAAAGAAGCCAGTGTATTATAGACCTTCTGAGAGCTTGAACTCATCCATAGAGTGGCCATGATACGCATGACGAGCCAGGGGTTTAGGCGCAAGCTGAAACTCAGAGAGACGCCTTCTCTCAAGTTCAAGTGCCTGCTCATGTTCCTCCATGAGCTGCTTCCTGAGTAATCTTGAATTATCACAAACTCTCGGCACTAAGAAATTAACAAGAGAGAATGTTAGCTACATAAATACAACACCCAATCGAGGGGTTAGCAAGAGAAATCATATAAGGATTCTACTCACCAGAGTGAAGCTCAGAATCTCCATCCATGAAGTGCTGGCTGTAAAAGAAAGGGTGCTGTATTTTCTCAGCGTACTTCCTGCACAAAAATTCTCTTCAAATTATCACCTCTACTTGAAAAATATATATAGCAGATAATTTGATCATAAAAAAAAAGACATGAACAGAAGTTCCAATTTAATTTTATCAACATCTTATAAGCAGCACAAAAATTTTTCTCGCATTTTAAAATGGAAAGCAGTACATATGAACTTGTGGAAACGATGCAAGAGTAATTATTTTCAATCCAGTGAAAAGAAAAATGAACAACCATGCAAAAGATCCATGCTTTCCTTAAATTCAGAAGCACGATCATAAGTACAGAAAACAAGTAGTATGCTTTGTCAATAAAGGAACAGAAGCCAGCTGGAATCATTTTGTAATTCTTTTGTTTATATTTAATTTTGATGATTGGCAAGAGAAGCAAGAATGTCAAAATATCAAAAAACGAACGAGGTGACCCATTCAGACTGGAATCATTTTGCTTGCAACAACAGGAACACATACAGGTTGAAAATATCAAATATTTCATAGATAGGATAGGGATCCAACTAGGCAAACTTCATGATTGATGGATTATACAAAACAATGGGCCTACCACCTCATACGCAGTTTCACCAATCTATGGAAAGTGGGCAAGGAAAAAAATTATATTTTAAAATGAGCAAATGATCAAATCCACAAAAGCAAACCATGAAGGAAAATGTACAATATTGTATTCAGATAAAAACCACTGGCACCACCTGTCAAACGATAGTGTTAGCGTACATTACAGTAGCTAATTATGGACATGATAGCTGAAAATGACGGACAATAACTACATAATAAGAAGAGATAAGGTTTAAATCAGTCACAACGATTCATTCAGAATCTCTTTTGCCATTTGGGTCAGCAAACCATCCAGCAATAATTACTCATCAGAACTCAAAGACGAGATAATATTTTAAACCAAAAGGAATATTAAAGGAATGATAAGAGGGAGAGGCGAAGCATCATTCTATAGCAGATAATAGGGCAGGTTATCCTTCAAATATTTACCTGTCAACAAGCCTTGATTTTTCCCTGTAAGGTTTCACAAGAACACGAGCCCCACAAACATGATGAGGATTCCCCTTTGATAGTATCTGCTTTACAGTCTCCGCAAAAACAAAAGTCACAAATCCAAACATCCTCTTCTGCTGGCATGGAATCCTAACATCTTGAACGGGCCCAAATTTGCTGCAGAAATAAAGGACCAAAACAAAATGGAACATCTTTAACGAACAAACACAGAAAAAAAAATAAAATTGAGGATCTCCATAAAGAAACATTCAGATGTACTAACCTGAAATAGTTGGAAACATCTTGCTCTGTAAAGGTACTTTCAGCTGGAAAGGTAAGATAGATCTGCCTAGAACCAGCAACAATTCCACCGGGATCATTCCTCTCACCAGCATACTCCAAGTACTTTGGAACATCTTCTGTCAAAATCACTGAATGCTGCCCATGAGGCCTGTCCCAAACAATAAAAAGTTAGAGAAGTTAGACAGATCCGTGAACTCGGGTAAAATTTAATAGGAATTATAAACACTGTGAATATGCACATATTGCACCTGTCAATGAGACGAATGCTATTCTTCAATCGAGCTAGGAGCTTTGTTAGACTATAACCTGCCTTACCATGTCTCTGGCTCTCCGTAAGATACCCCTCGGCCTGCAGCATCCTCCCATACTTTTCATAATACATCATTGGCAAAGAGGCAATTGAAACTGGCACCCCTCTTCTTGATTTCAAAAGCTCAGTGAGCTCCAATTCAAGCTTTTCAAGAGAGCCAGGTGAGATAAAATGTTCATCGTTTGCAATCTCATTCGAATTCAGACTGAGAATCTGAGAAAAGCTTTCTGGCATGGGATGGCCATGGAAATACCTACAGTTGTTTCCATGCTTGCAGAACCCTTTATTGAAGTAATGGCAAATCTTAACAGGAAATTCAGGCAAGCTTGGAGACCTTCTACTAGTCCTAGGACCTAATGCGGGTTCTGGGTAAAAGTAACTGCTAGAAAAGTCAGAATTAACAAACTCTAACTGATCATCCGAAGTCAAGAACTGCATTTGGTTTTGAAGCCGGTAATCTTCAGGGAGCATCTCTGAGTACCCTGGTGGACCAAAATCCAGGTTGTGCGCCTGTTGCTGGTCACCAGTCACTTGGGCATCCCAGAAAGAACCTGCAGTCCTAATCTTTATTGGAGAGGAAATTGGGTGTGATGAAACTGCTGTGTTAGGAATGAATTGCAGATGAACATCTGAAACAGGTGCCGGGTTCACCTGAGAAGGTGAAATTGGATTCGGAACTGGTGTTTTGTTTAGCCCCAGATCAGATTTGGCTTTGCTAATCGTAGCGTAAATCAAATTATCAGGGCTAAAGGCTAGCCGAATCATTTCTCTCTCACCATGGTTTTGTAACAGAATATAGCCAATGATCTTGCCGACGAATTCAGGCTCTATCTCCTGGATTCTATTGTACACAACCTTTGTGGACTCTGAAAAATCCATTTCAAATTCTCAACCCTACCAAAGCAACACGGTAACAACATAAGTGGCAGGGTCAGTAGAAAATACACAGAAATACCGTTAAAATTCCAAATTATAGTGTGGACAAGGACAAGTACATTTCTTTCACAAATTGCAAATATAAGTAAATGCAGATTCAACACCCCTAGAAGATAAAGACTGTGAATATTAATAAATACATCGTCTGCCAACACTTTAACCCTGTTATGGATAATCTAGAGAAAAGAAAAATCACATGAAGAAAAGCATTGGTTGTGACATAATCATTCCATTTGTTCCATTGTAAATAGAGAGGCTTAGCATTTATGACAACCAAAAAACCTCCTGTAAAATATTGCCAAAAAAAAAGTGGAAAAATTGAAGAAATGAAAAATTGACAGCAAAATGTGAGGGGGAAATCACAAGAAGTGGAAAAAACTGGAAAATTTACCACTTCAAGAATAGCAACATCAGCAAGAAATAACAAGGTTTTGTTTCTTTATTTGAAAAACTATGACCCAAACCTCAATCCCCTTTCCCTTCGTTTTCCCAGAAAAAGAAAAGAAAAAACCCTTAATTCTCCGTCCAAAACAAGAACAGAGAAGTCAAAATCTTTATTTTAAAATAACCCAACGCCGAAACAATTTTTCTTCTGCACCTTACCAATTTCTTCAAGAGAGAGTTACAGGAACCATAAAATAAATATGAAAAAGAAATCAAATTTTCTTTTCAGTGCATCTTACTAATCAAATTTTGCTCAATACCAAAATAGTCAGCAGCAAAAAAAAAAAAAAAAGATAGGGAAGAGAGAGAGCATGAAAGAGTACATGAACCATGAAATAAACCAGAATTAAAGTTCTGCAAATCATCACGAAGCCAGTAGAACCAAAGTTTTAGCACATTTTAAATATAAAAAAACAACAGCACTTCCAAATTCAAATAAGAACCCACGCTCTAAAAGTAGAAGCGGGAAAAAACCCCACAAAACCAGCCTTTGAAGCCATTTTTTAACACTAAAAACACAGCTTTTGAACATTTTGAATAAGACCCACATCCAAAGACTCAAAAACTTGAACTGTAATTCACCATTTAAACAAAAAAGAATCGTAACCATACTTTTCTTAAAGAAAGAAGAAGAAGCAAAGATCTAACATACCCACCAAGATTTAACAAGCTTCTGTGTGTATAATAAAGGATGGAAGAAACAAAGTCAAACAAACCAAACCAAAGCCTCAAACAATCTTCCCTCCTTCTCCATGGCCATGTTTGATAGATCACTATGTCTCGCTTTCTCTCTCTGTGTGTCTCTATTTCTCTGCCTGCCTGTCTTCTCTGTTTTTTTAGCTATTTTTATCTTCTTCTCTAGCTCTCCATTCTCCACAAAAACGACACCATCCTTGAAACAAAAATAAAATAAAAACCAACCCAAAATGACAGAGAGGATATTGCTTTTAAAGGCGCCTTTGTCTTTAGTTCAAATCAACTCTCCCACTCCCACACACATAAATAAATACACCCACTGGAAAACCCTTTAAAAAAAAAAAGAAAAGAAATTGAAGAAACATTAAAACGCTCTCTTTCTTGATAAAACTTTCTTAAGATTTTAGAAAATCTTCTAATATATTATTCTAGAAACTGTCAGTTCAGATAAAAATGCGCGAATTAGTTTAGATTTCGAAAACTGAATTCAAGGTCTAATGTCAATGCCACCCTTCAGCCCATTTCAATATGTCAACTGGTTTTTATTTATTTTATTATTGCCATAAACAACAATAAATTCTTAATTCAACGTCACTTTTTTTATAAAATAATTTTTTTAAAAATAAATAAATCCGTGTTGTTTTAATAATAATAATAGCATTGGTGTTTCGGAAAAATCTATGTGGCCTAGCTTTTTTTAGAAACATTTCTGTCTCTCTTCTCTCTTCTCTTCTCTTCTCTTCTGTCCTATGTACTCTGTAGAGGCAAATCTATGGTGTGAATAGCTTAAACAAAAAAGGAGTTGTGTGTGATTAATCAGTCACCGTTGAATCAACTTCTTTTGTTGTTGAGCGCTGGAAAACAGCTACTGTTAAGCGCGAGCTTGGGAATTGATGCCAAACATGCAGTTAATTATGGCCACGTGTACATGATTATCGGTTCTGATCTTGTGGTGCATCTCAAACGCGTACTGTTTTCTGTCCTGTAGTTAGCTCATTGTGTGCCTCGTATCTACTTGTAAATCTTTGCATGCAAGCCACGTGTCGGTCTGTAGTGGTTTACAGTCTGGGTTTACAGGTACTTGCTATACGGAGTATCTGTAACTGCAATCGAAGAGGGAGGGGTTTTTCTTCTTTTTTCTCTTTTCTTTTTAACCAAGCGGGGCCCACAACATCCATGCTGTGGCTTAACGTGGGTCCCACCCTGAAGTCCCAGTTCAGTCCCCGTGATTGGTGGCTATAAAATCACCGGATCTTTTGGGCAGAATCAACCTTAAAAATATTTATTTTATGGATTTTTTATGGTAGAATATATATATATATATAGACACACACACACACACTAACGTTGACATGGATGCATGGATGTGGGAAAATTACTATGGTAAAGAAAAAAAAATAATTGGATAAGTTAATAGTCGAGAAATAAATAGTGAGTGACCTATTCAGCCGGCAAGAAATAGCAATTCTGGAAGGGAATTTGATTAAATTAGAAGAATATTTAAATTTATAAGGAGAGAAAGAAGGCAATAAAGTCACAATCACGCTGGCTC
>Ga0325403_1003594_pt1 | contig 14200 bp, 7 predicted proteins | sample PopdelMetagenome_19_FD_205665 | JGI IMG/M metagenome (GOLD analysis project Ga0325403, IMG submission 205665) | Populus deltoides microbial communities from Bellville, Georgia, United States - Xylem-PdKOR-R4 | ecosystem: Host-associated > Plants > Phyllosphere > Stem > Wood/Secondary xylem...
TTGCTAGTACCAACTTCATGCATGGCTTGTATAGGTTTTTAGTAATTTTCTAGTATCGTCCCAAGTGTAGTTTAATCCCAAAGATGTTGTCCTCAAACAGGCTCTGATCATTTGTTGCCGTTTTTTTGCAAGAGCAGGGACAAGTCCAAAGATATTTAGTAGCTCTAATACAAAGGAACGCCCAAAAGATGCGCAGCAATATCTATGGGCAAAAGGTGCTTGTTTGGTTGAACAAGAACATGAGGCCGCTACAACTGTAGGCATGTGTAAACTGAGGGAGTTGTTCTAACCAAAATTTTCCTACAGATCTGGGTACTGGGCCTTTTTTTTCGAGTTTTACCCCATTGTTACTGTTGTTCAGTTGTGCTCGTAACTGACCTCGTACGCTTCATCACGGTGAATGGCTGTGCGAGTGTCTGTTGTTTGTTGTTGTTTAGGTGTCACCTGTTTTCTGGTACGTACTGTTGTAGCATTAGAACGAAGGAATTTGGAAATTGTGGTGACCCTGTAACTGAGTAGGAACTAGCTAGCTTGAATTACCGGCAGCAATCTCCAAGAAATTAGAAGGTTAAACTGTATATTTTGTGATTGTCCCGCCGTTTTACTACTTCCATGTTTAGAGTCTGTTTATTACTGCAGAAGCTCCTGTAGATGTAGTTTTTTCAGCTTTTAAAAAACAGTTTAATTAAAGTTTTAATAAAGAAATTAAGTGATGTTGATTAACTACTTTCAATTAAGATAAAACGCAGTCTGCAACTCAACATAATCTTTTGTTTTTGTTTTGTTACCATGGGTGCCTCAAGGCCCAGAACCCAGAAAGCCTTTCTACTGATCTACATGATCTATTCCTCTAGAACCCTTCACTAGCAACTCCCTGATAAAAGGAGCTAGAGTGGAGTAAAATACAAAATCCTATTTTTAACTCCATGAAATATTGGCCTTCCTGTAGACATGGCAGACACAGCCTCCAATTTCTTTGAGTGTTTGGATTTGCTTCGACAATATTGCGATGAGAACCCATCAACTCTTTATTCCCAGACACAAAATTAGTGATAGCACACCTCGAAAGCTAGCCTTTTTAACGAGGCAAACAAGCACAATTGAACCAACCTCGAGTTGACCACTGACAAGGGAAGAGTAAAAGCAAACGTGTCTCCAAATTCAGATGTCCCTTCCCACAGCTCATAGTCATACGATAGATTGGCAGGTAAGATCGTTAATTCGAACTCTCTATTCATGCACGGTGGTTATCACATTATAATGATATTGACATTCAAAGGGATACTTAAATATTTTTTTTATATATGTAAAAAAATAAAGCACAAGATTAACAATTTTTTTTAATGCCATTAAATTTTGTAAGTGTTTGAAAATATAATAGTGGTTACTTTTAAAGTATTTTTTATATAAAAATACATGAAAATAATATATATTTTTTATTTTTTAAAAATTATTTTTAATATCAGCACATAAAAACGATCCAAATACACACACAAAAATTAATTCCAAGCAATTTTTTTCTAAAAATTACAAAACATGATTTTTACCACAAAAACAAACAGGCCCTTAACATGGGTTGAACTTGAAACCTTTCGATTATACTACTTGTTTAGTTCGAGTTTTAAACTGTATAAAAATTATCTCAGTATAACCCAGTCGGCTTGACAGGTTAAAGAAAACCTGGGTGGCTGATAAAAATGTTGTTTGACTTTAAAAATATTTTAAAATGATATTTTTTTCTTAAAAGATATTAATATGAGAACATCTTTGATAAACCTGGATCAACCTAAATTAACCTGTTAAACTCGCGACCTAGATTATGAACCCTATTGAGTTTAATAATTTTGTTTTTTTAAATCATGTTATAAAAAATAGATACTTGCAAAATCGAGCACCAACTTAATACCATGATATTTTTCTGAGACCACGATAACTTTATAAAAATAAATTAAAATAAATCATGAAATCTAATTCTCAATAATTATGTTTTTTCTAAAATTATTTTTTATTTGATAGTATAATAAAAATAGATGCTTATAAAATTAAGCATCAATACAATACCAGTATATTTTTAAAAAAAATCATGATAAATATGTAGAAAATAAATAAAAATAAATAATAAGATTTAATTTTCAATAATTCACATTGAATTATAAAAATAAAAAAAAAACAATTTGTTATTCTAACGAATAATAACATGTGAGAAGAAGAATGGTGATTTTCCATGCTTGATTAGTTATTGTTAATATATAAAAATATAAATATAAGAATAAATATTAATTTAAATAAATTTCTATAAAAAAAAAATAAAAAAATATTCTCAATATCTTCATCTCTTCTAAATATTCTCAAAATATTTGAATAGAAAATATTCAAATAACTTTATAAATATAAGAATAACTATTAGTTATTGGTGATCGTATTAATTATATGCTTCGTCTAGTTGTAATTATGGATGGCTGTCGTTTTATTTCTCCGAGTTTTACAGAAGCACGATTAGCCTATCTTTAACTACGAGTAGAGTAGGGAAATAAATCCAGTAAACCAATTTTGTAAACTTACAGCAATCGAATCGAAGGTGAATATCTTGATTTTTTTTTTAATTTTTTTAATCAAATTATAAGAACTTATATTTTTGCTAAAAACATGAAGTAATCAACGAGTTCGAAGAGATTGCAGCATAACCAAAGCAAAAACAAAATGGAAAAAACCCTAATGAATAGTTAATTATTTGGTCAACTGTGAGGTGTGGATAGTTAATTGGTTCGTTACATTTCCATTAAATAAATCAATATAGAAATAGCAAAAACAGAAACAATCGTAATTATTAAAAAAAAGTCTAAGCAATTGCTTCGAAAAATTTAAGATTTAAAATGTAACATGTACAAGCCAGAAATAGACAAGATACTAATTTTTTGTGTTTTAAAAATATTTTTAATTTTTTTATTTTAAATTAATATTTTTTTTGTATTTTCAGATCATTTTGATGCACTAATGTCAAAAATAATTTAAAAAAATTATTTTAATATATTTCGAAGTAAAAAACACTTTGAAAAACAATTATAACAGCACTCCCAAACACGCAAACTCGATCAGGTTTTAAAATCTAATCTAAATAAAATTTTAAGTTGAAAAAATAATAATCCGATGAAATGAAATTTTTAATAACTTTATGAATTCTAATCAAAACCTAATTAAATTTAATTTTTTTAAAATAATTAATTTAGTAATTTTATTTTTTAGTTGAAGGTGTGTTTGGTAATGTGATATATAATTTTTTTTTAAATATTTTTAAAATAAAAGTATATTAAAATGATATTTTTTTATATATTTTTAATTTTTATCCCCATATATTAAAATCATAAAAAAAATTATATTAAAAATATTAATTTAATATTTTTTTTTTATAAATTGTTAAAACAGACAAACCTTTAACCTTTAAGTATTCAAATAACTTTTTATTTAAAAATATACTACAATAATTGTTTTTCAAATTTTGTATATTTATTATGAGCATATAAAACTATAAAATACTAAAAAATATAAATTTAATATTTTTCCACAACAAATCAAGGGTGTTAATTCTGTTCCGTTTTGTCTGGAATGACCGAAACATTCTATATCAATTCAAAAAAGGAACAAAACGGAACAATTTTCATCTCATTTTAAATCTCGATCCGTTCCGGATTTTTCGGCTAAATTTCAGTTAGAACGTTCCGGTTTCATTCCACATGTTCCGTTCCGCTCTTAAAAAGTCATTGAATCAAATTGAATCTTGTTTAATTTAATTAACGAAACCACCCAAGTATAAAAAAATCTTTTTCATTACTATTTTTAATAATAATGATATTAATAATAATATTGAAAATTATTATTACTATTTTCATTAATAATGATATTAATTTTTTAAAATTAGATTTATCACTAATATATGGTTTATATTCATGTTGTTTTTTTCATGTTTATATTTTGTAGGAATTTGAGCAAAATAAAGGATACTTTAGATTCCATTAGCCTTGATAACATTAACCTAATTTTATATTTAAAATATTTATATTAAAACATTTTACTTTCATAATATTTTGATATTTTGTTTAAGTTGAATTACTTTAAATTAAAAATTTATTTAATCTTGACTATTTAAAAATATTTTAAAATTTTAAATTATATTTATTTAACATTGTGTTTATATTGTATAATTTATATTAAATTTAAATTATATTTATTGAATATATATAAACAATACAATCCCGACAAAACACTACAAAACTAAAACATTTTATTTTAATACCAAAATAAAATTAACAACCCAGCAACAAACACAACCCCAAACACCCATTTAATCTCGAATCGGTCTGACATCGCTTTCCATTTCTCTGGCGAGAGAGGAGAGGAGAGGACTAGTGTGTATTACTTGTATTTTATCTCTGCTCTCTTCCTCTTCCTCTTCCCCACCCCCGTTGACCATAATGGCTAACTCCTCCTCCTCCTCTTCCTCCCTCGTAATCTCTTACTCCTTAATTTTATTAAATCTCTACGCCATCGTTTCTTCAACTTCCGATTTCAACAATCGCTACCATCCCATGATACTTCCTCTCCTCCTCTCAACTCCTAACATCTCCGCTCACCGGATGCCCTTCGACGGCCACAACAGCCGGCGCCATCTCCAGAATTCCGAGCTCCCTAACGCTCGCATGCGCCTCTTCGACAATCTCCTCTCTAACGGGTATACACACTGTATTTTCTTTTTTGCTTTTGTTTCTTGTGTATTGTTGTACAATTGAATTTCGTCGTTGATGAATTTTTTTTGCAGTTATTATACAACGCGGCTGTTTATTGGGACGCCTCCACAGGAATTTGCTCTTATTGTGGATACAGGAAGTACTGTGACATATGTTCCGTGCTCTAGCTGTGAACAATGCGGCAAGCATCAGGTTTGGCTTTGTTTTCCTGCTTTGCTAAGGTTCTGCTGTATCTACACTTCATCCTGTACTTGTTGACCGTATCTTTTGTTGGTTTACAGTTCATCTGTTTACATGTTGATTAATTGGTGCAATGTTTTTACTTATTAAATGAAAGGATTTCTTTTTAAATAATGCTTAATTTGAAATGGGGGTTTGAATTTTTAAAACTAAATCGAACGTGGTGGTTTGAGAGCTGTTTTTTTGCTGGTTTTATATAGGATCCGAGGTTTCAACCGGATTTGTCTAGTACTTATCGGCCTGTAAAGTGCAACCCAAGTTGTAATTGTGATGATGAGGGAAAGCAGTGTACTTATGAGAGACGCTATGCAGAGATGAGCTCGAGCAGTGGTGTGATTGCTGAGGATGTTATTTCATTTGGTAATGAAAGCGAGCTTAAACCTCAACGTGCTGTTTTCGGTTGTGAAAATGTGGAAACTGGTGATCTTTACAGCCAACTTGCTGATGGGATAATGGGTTTGGGTCGTGGTCGGCTCAGTGTTGTTGATCAACTTGTTGACAAGGGTGTTATTGGTGATTCGTTTTCGTTGTGTTATGGTGGGATGGATGTGGGTGGGGGTGCGATGGTACTTGGTCAGATTTCTCCTCCCCCCAACATGGTTTTTTCCCATTCCAACCCTTATCGCAGGTAGGATACTTTATCAACATGGTTATCGTCGATTAATTTTCTTGGTATTCATCTTAGTACATCTCGCACATTTAATTTAGTTTTTGGATGATGACAGTCCATATTACAATATTGAGCTGAAAGAACTACATGTAGCTGGGAAGCCATTGAAATTAAAACCAAAAGTCTTTGATGAAAAGCATGGAACAGTTTTGGACAGTGGAACTACATACGCTTACTTTCCAGAAGCAGCATTTCATGCGTTAAAAGATGCTGTAAGACATCATGGCTCTAATTTCAATCTCTTCTACCATGGTTGGTCTAGAAGTTGAGTTGTAGCTCTGCTGTGACTGTTTTATTGTTCTTCTTTCTGCTTACCAACTTTCTTTCAATTATAACTATTAATGTCACTGTTTATCATACCAAATGAAGTTTCACCTAAAAATTTATTGTGCTGTTAGTTGAATTTGCGAATAAACCATTATATAACGGTATTTTTTAAGCCTAATCACACGAATAATTACTCAAACCATCACTCATCATGTTGTGGGTATGCTCCTTGAATACCAATGTTCTCCATGCTTAATTTTGCTTCTATGTGAACTCATGATTAAGGCTTGCATTAACCAAGTAAGAACTTTTTATCCTATGTGGCTATCTCATAGTCAAACATCAAAGCATCCATATTCTACAGCCTTACTGTAGGTTAGGTGAAATATTCTTTTGAATGCTAGTGAGGTTATTTTTTTAATTCCTTTATAGTTAGGAGAGGGTTTACCTTGCTAACTAGATTTGGAATCCATGTTTAATATTCTCCATACTCAACTTTAGCTGTGTACTTATTTTGTTACTTCCTTGCAATTGCCAATTGATTTTATAGCAAATTCCATATATTAAGTATGATAAGGTTAACAATTTGGATGATGCATCTCAATTTTGAGAATTAATCTCCATCCAATAAGATTGGGTTTTCGACGGAATTGCTTGGCTCTAACTAGGTTAATTGCGGCCGATTGCAGAAGTTGTCTATTAAGTGTGAGATTATGTTTGAGTTTGGCGCTAAATCTCAACTTCTTTCGGCTTAATTTCTTTACTATTTATTCCCATAACCTGTTTCCTGTAGTTCTTATATCTTGTGCTTTGATTGGAAAAAAAACGTCTCGCTACTGTTTGGTATAAAGATTGGTTTCATTTTTTTCAGCTATGGGAGAATATATTGTTAAACTGGACTGTTATTTCAAGGTTAACTTTGTACTGAAATGCAGATTATGAAGGAAATCCATCATCTCAAGCAGATCCCAGGCCCTGATCCAAATTACCACGATATTTGCTTTTCTGGTGCTGGAAGGTGTTACCTATAATAAGAACACAATTTTGATGTCTAGCATCATTTTCTTTATAACTTGTCCTGGCTGTAAGATCTTTTGAGTGCTTATTTTATTCTTTGTTCGTTTCTTTTTGGTTTAGGGAGGTCTCTCATCTGTCAAAAGTTTTTCCAGAAGTCAATATGGTGTTTGGCAGTGGTCAAAAGCTGTCACTGTCTCCAGAGAATTATCTCTTCCGGGTAATTTTGGCTTTTGTTATTCTTGTTAAATTTCTTCTTGAGAACAAAATAAGCTTGGGATTCTAGCAAAATTACTTCAGTATGGTTCAGGACATCTCCTTCTGTTTCTTTTCTTGTTTTCCTGCATCACCTGCTCTATTGTGGTTTCAATTTATTTCTTTTATTTACACAGCAATATATTTCTTGTCCCTCCTTTTCTGTCTCTCTCTCTCTCTCCTGTCTTATTTGTTTCTCTCCTTCCTTTTCTCATGGCATGGGCTAAAGCACACAAAGGTCAGAGGTGCATATTGCCTGGGTATTTTCCAGAATGGAAATGATCTGACTACTCTTTTAGGAGGTATAATACATCTTCTAGCGTGCATGTCTCTGAAATTGACAGTTGTTAGAGTTGAATTCAATAGTTGACGATCTATAATATGCAGATACATTTGACAGATCTCTCTTATCTTTTATCATTCGTGGCAGGGATTGTTGTCCGTAACACACTAGTGACTTACGATCGAGAGAATGATAAAATTGGCTTCTGGAAAACTAACTGTTCTGAACTATGGAAGAGGTTGCAAGTTCCTGTTGTGCCTGCTTCAGCACCTGCACTTTCCCCTAGCAGTAATAGAAGTCAAGAAATGCCTCCTGTGCAAGCTCCAAGCAGTATGCCATTTTTCCATCCAGGTACTTTGATGTAATCATTTACACGGCCTCATGCCAAGCATGCATCATAACAATGTTGTGATTTTTGATGATTTTCTATGGTATTTAGCTTGTAAAGAGCTTACATGTAAGCTGTTTATTCATGACAATGTTGTGATTTTTTTCATTCATGATTTGGGTTTTATATAAGACTTCTTGAGTGCTTGATTTGATGGTTCATAAATTGGTTTGCTTTTGCAAGCTTTGGAAATTGATGTAGAATAAATAGGAACAACTTGGGTTCTTGACTGCTTAATTTCGTGGGGGTGCTTAAGCTGAACAATGGTGGTGGGATGGGATTTGAGCTTTTTTGAGATGCTAATGAATTGAACAAAAATGAGAACTGGGATAGGGTTTTTAAGTAGAAGAATCTCAAAAATACTCAATGGCCTCATAAAACAATTTGATTGGGATGGAATGTGTGAGTATAATGGTGTAGCCTCAAAAGTGTCTTATGTGACAGTAGAAAAATAGATTGCAGCAGCTTAGTGATTTTGCATCAGTAGTTGGCGATTGCACGCACAAGTGTGGAAAATTGAGGTTTATTTCGTGCTGGATTTCCTTTGCATTTTTTTCTAACATCAATCTTTAATTTAATAAAATAAATTTATTTCAAGATTTTTATTTGGAATATCTTATAATTTTTTTTTTTATTTTTGTATTCATAATTTATGCTTATCACAATCATAAACAATCGTACATGTGGCATGATCAATACCATTCATTTGAATCAACTAACATTGTTAATCAAACATCTATTCTATCACTAATGGAGATGGATGGAAGGCTTAAAACCCACTAAAGTTGCTAGTAAAAGGTTTGTAATAGACCAAAATGTTGTAGAGCACCAAAAAATAAATGTAGAGGGGCACCCAGTGATTTTGAGCCAATTATTGACTTTTATTGTTTTCATTCGTTTGATGCTTACTTTCAGGTGCCCTAAATATGTAACTGATATGGTTATGATGATCGTCTTTTTCCAACTTCTGCTCTTAACATTCTTTTGGTGCATGTTTGTACTATAAAATCTATCCATTGATGTTGCGTTGTTCCATGTGATATTTAGGTGAAATTCGAATTGGAATTATAACGTTTGATATGTTGATCAGTGTCAACAACTCAAACACAAAGCCCAACTTCACAGAAGTGGCAGAGTTCATTGCCCATGAGTTGGAAGTTGATAATTTACAGGTACAATTGAGTTACTCTGGCTTGACATGGCTTTCTCTAGTGCAACAGGTTCTTAACCTTATGGGCTGGGTTTATAGCTCATGAATTGTTACCATTCAAATTAATCTAACATAGCAGATCATCGTAGTTAATAACATTTGGTGCATTCAATTTGTTGACATGCAACAATATCTCAAATATTGTTCAACATTAGCTGATTGAGATTAAGCATAAATTTAATCTGATACCCTTGCAATTGCTGATTTTCAGGTTCACATGTTGAATTTCACGTCGACAGGAAATAATTATCTTGTTAAATGGGCCATCCTTCCTGCTGAATCTGCTGATTACATTTCCAATACCACCGCAATGGTAATAATACCATTGTGCTGTTGTAGTTGTTGCATACGCAACTGGCTACGTTTTCACTTACTAACTGAAGTATCATAACCAATACTTGTTTCCTGTGTGCAGAAAATAATTCAGCAATTAAGTGAGCATCGATTACACTTTCCTGAGAGATTTGGAAGCTATGAGTTAGTCAAATGGAAGTTTGAGCCTCAAAAGAACAGGTATGTGTTTTCTTCCCCTCTCTGAACTCCATTGCCAAACTTGATATTTGCTTCTGATTTCACATTTCTTTGACTATCTCAAACAGTGCTGTATATTGTGTTTTCCTTGGTTCTTGAGTGTGTTTGTTTGGCTGTTTGGCTTTGGTATTGTGTTTGCCCTTCTTTTGTTTTTAGCTGTTATACTAGGGTATCTGCCTTATTCCAAACTGTGATGCATTTTGCTGCTTTCACATTTGATTCTTTCGGTGTGTTGTAGGACATGGTGGCAGCAACATTTTGTGGCCGTGACTGTTGGAGTTGTGGTTACCCTGGTTGTTAGTTTATTAAGTATTGGCCTGTGGTTGGTCTGGAGACGTCAAAAAGCGCTTGGAACGTATGTGCCTGTTGGTGCTGTTGGTCCCGAGCAAGAACTTCAGCCTTTGTGATCTTAAGTTTTTGTTGACTGCACGAGGATGATAATAAACATCTTCAATACTAATCAATCACAGTGGTGACAAATATGCGGTGATGAAGTTTGATTCCACTCTCCTGCTGTACAATGAATAGAATTGAAAGGGGAAATATATAGAAGAGTAATCAGAAGCTTCTTTTTTTTTTTTTTTCCCTTTTCTTAATAGAGACTGGACTCTTATTGTTTAGAATATCATGCTTATACGTTCATAGGTGTACACAATGGGGGTAATTGTTGAGACATTGACTGGATAAAGATAAAGGCAAAATTGAGTTCTGTTTTTCCTTTTAAGGCATCAATACTTACTTCTGGGCTCTTGCCCTTGTCTCGTCGGTTCTAGTGTATGCTATGACAAGATGCGACAGTGCTATCCCCCCAAATCACAAGGGCCTTAACTCAAATAATTGGAGAGACTGATCCGAGAAAGACTCCCTGTCGAGGTCACCTGGTAAATTTAGGGTTATTATTTTTAATTTTTAATGTTGATCTAATCTTGACGGGTCAATTTAGTTAAAAAATCAACTAAGTCTTGTTAGGTTAATATTTGATTTGATTGGATTAATTGGATTTCGAATCCTGAGGTTAATGCGGTTGGGTTTAACGGCTAGACACAACAGCACCAGCCCAAACCTAAACAGAAACTGAGAATTCAACCTCACCCACCCAAGGGGAATGCGGTTGCAGTTACCCGGACAACCTTTGGCATGAGCAGCTACCTTTTTTTTTGTTGAGTAATATCGCGGCCCGCGGAAAGCTGCTTTTGGCATGGAGCAGCGGGCAAGCAACCTGATGCTGGGCCCAGTCTGCATTAAGGACACATCTCCATATTTTCATCCTTCGTCAAAGCTTTCTCGAGTTTTCTTTTTCTGTTTTTTAACAGTAGTGAAATTACGTTAATCATTAAATAGCCACCAGTAGAATGTAAAAACCTAACACAGTAAATTACGAATAAAGAAATGATCAAATTCTTGAAAATATTAACGGCAGTTTGGAAACTCATTTGAAATTGTGTTTTTTAAGAACTTGAAGGTTTTTTAATACGTTTAAAATTATTATTTTTTTATGTTTTTTTTACGTAGCTGGTATATATCTTTTTTTTTTTCTAGCACGTGACATTTCGATATATATGCTACTAAGTTTCCAATTTCTTCTCCGTTGAATTGCTCTGTGATTGCTTATTTTTCAACTGCCATGGAAGTTTCTTACATGCAAAGCATGTTGTCTGAAGATTATTATTATTTTAACTTTTTTATTTTTTTATTTTTTAATTTTTAGATTTGATTTATATTATTTTGATTATTATTTATTTTATTTGAGATAATTTATGAAATTATATATATTTTTTAATTTCATTCTCATTCAAATTTTTAATTTGTAAGATTTATTTCTTATTATTTTAATAAACTTGAAAAAAATAAAACATTAATAAGTTATTTTCCAACTTATTTTCTATGACATAATCAAATACTAAAAAGTATTTTTTAATTTATTTCTTATTATACTATCAAACATTAAAAAATAATTTATTTTTTTAAAATTTATTTAAATAAAAAATTATTTTTCATTAAACAAGTAAGGGTTAGAATCTAATTTTTTTTTTTTCCTTCTTTTCAGGACAAATAGAAATATTCTCTTGCTTTTCAGGACAGGTCAAGTAGGCCTTTGGCTATCTGCAGCCGATAGTCTCAGACACAGGTGGCATAAATCAGGAGGCTATGATAATGAAACGGGGACATTTCATGCCCCAAGTGTCTGTTATATCGTACACTTCACATGATTACGCCGCGTAAAAAGTTAAGTCAACCTTGAATTCTTGAAATAATAGTTATAAAATCCTATCCGAATAATACCTGGGTTACGGGTTAATTAGAAATATCTATTTAAATTAACTTGAATTTTTAATTTTTTTTTTAAATTTTTAAATAATGTTATTTTGAAAACAAAAAATAGCATCAAGTTCAGATTAATTAAGTGAAGATATTTTTTTCAAGCCAATTAATTTTTGATATTTTTTTCAATTTAAATTCATTCAAATTCTAATTAAATTAATCAAGTTTTAAGTGGATGTAAAGATATAAAACAATATTTCAAAAGACATCATTGCTATTAAACACTCGTAATTGTCTAATATGTTTAACAAATTTATAATCATTATAACTTGATTCGAATTGAGTTTTAAGTTAAAATTTAAAAAAAAAAGATATTAATTTAGTAATATAGTTTTCATTCCAACTCATCAATAAAAGATTTCTTAAATTTCCTCACCTCATTTATTTTTAAAGGAATAATACAGGGGACACAAGAAAAAACAAAATAAAGGTAATGATTTTATTTTCCCAAAACTATCCTCATAAACATATTAAAATCTTAAAATCATCCTTTCTCATAAAAATAACATTATTCTCCAGTTTTTCTACGCTAGTCTACATATATACTACCTTAAATTAATACCATGGAAGACTGATACCACTTCCTGAACTTGCATATTACAAGAGCTTGTTTGCCGGAGTAACAATACATTCCAGGCACGGCATGTTAAGCAATATTGTGCAGCCACTATTCTTACTGGAGATCAATTCATTTATATATCTTACCACATGAATGGCGAACATTTTGAAGAAGACCCTAATTGAAGAGGACGGGCCAGGAGAGGAAAAGGGGGTGATCTTTGAAGTTTTGCCTAATCAAAAGATGCTTGTACTCTTGGTTTTTATGTTTTTGAGACCTGACCTTGAAAACTGAAATGATGTTTTAGATAAATATTAAAACGTTCTTATAATTGACCGGCAAGATCTAATTCGAGTTTAATTACATCAACCAAATTATATGCTGACTTGCTAGTTCATAAGGGTGGTTTGGAATTAAATCTGGTCTCGTTCAAACCCTGAGTTACTGGATCGACTTGTGAAAGCCACCGGGTTTAATAACTACATATTCTAGAATCAGAACCAAAACGATGGACTGATCTTACGTACATTCACTGTAAGATCAGGAGTTGAGAAACGGATCGAGAAGGATCACACGCAATTAAGCATTGTTTGGAGGAAAAGGGAACTGCTGGAGAGTTTTATAAATATAGATTATTATTATTATTATGAATAATACTGCTAATTTAACCGGAACGGTATTCAGGTTGTAGGGTATTCCGGTGGCAATTACCGGAATAGACACAGATCATCCACGTTATTTTCCCAGCTGATTGATATTCTAGCGACGACCTAATTACTAGTAGTTTTACGACCCAGCTCAACATGCAGACATACATCTGTAACACTCGGCATCATTATACAACATCAAGGGCACTTGGGTTTGCCCTTGGAGTTCTTCATGTCCCTGTAGCAAGGGCACTCGTGCTTGTTCCCATAAGTCCCAGATGGCACGCACTTGCACTTTTCACAGCAAATTCCACAGTACTTCAAGCACCGGTCTTTAATTCCTGCTTTGGAGCACCTCACTGAGCACTTCGAGTCACAGAATCCTATTTTGTAAAGCCATACACCATAAATTAACAGTTAGTTTTACTAAATATGTATTAGAAACAAAACAAAGAAGCAAAAATACAAATCCAACTCATATAATTATACCCGAGGCAGCCATTGTGGCCTCAAACAAAGAGGAACTGAAAACAAGGCACAGAAGAAAAATAGCTGCAAAAACAGGCTTCATTTCTGTTATATGATCTGAAAGTATGTATGGGAATTCTCTCTATATAGCAGAAAATTTAACAAAGACCTGTATACGAGATTTTCCCAGGGAGGAGTTGATATGAAAGAGCTTGGGTATAATACAGGGTATTTATAGGGCCACATATATAAGGGTAGGTGAGAGGTCAGGAAAGTGCTTGATTCTATAGAATTTTTTTTTAAGAAAACAAATTACAGACTGTCATGGGGTTTTGGTGAAGGAAGCATCCAGGGTGGATTAGTGCTTTCCAGTTTCCAGAATCTTTAAAGCAACGGGCATATCACCATGATGACGACCAATCTTATTACATGCAACAATGACTGTAATTTAAAGGGTTCTTCCTTGTTTTCCCAGTAACTGCTTTGCTTAAGTGGCATCCATCCATTTGTGTTTCTTACTTGCTGACTACTGACGCTCCTTATTTCGGGCTTGCTTATTACCAAGATATTACGTGTAGCCTGTATCGAGTGGTTGTCATTTCTG
>Ga0325403_1003599_pt1 | contig 14189 bp, 9 predicted proteins | sample PopdelMetagenome_19_FD_205665 | JGI IMG/M metagenome (GOLD analysis project Ga0325403, IMG submission 205665) | Populus deltoides microbial communities from Bellville, Georgia, United States - Xylem-PdKOR-R4 | ecosystem: Host-associated > Plants > Phyllosphere > Stem > Wood/Secondary xylem...
GGTAAATGTCCAAAATATTGTTAAATAGGAATACAACTTGTTTATTCTTAACATAAGGGTAGATTTATGCCTAAAATTTTATAACAATCTAATTGCAATCCTTGAAAGAAACCTCAATTATAATTGAGGACATTTCAAATTTTGATTCCACAATTCATGAGTCATAAAAATATGAAATACTAAGGTAAAAAAGAGCTTTTAAAGCACCATGAATTTCCTTAGATTTCTAACTTAGTTTTTTTTTCTTCTTCTTTTCCTTGCGATTTACGAGCCGCGAACATTTGAAATACTAAGAAAAAAATGAGCTTTTAAGCACATTGAATCTCCTTAGATTTCTATGTTTGCTATAAATTAATTCTGAACTTATTTTCAAACCAAGCATAGACTTCAGGAGATCTGCATCATTTCTCTTTGGCACTCTATAGACATATCTAAAGGTATGATCCATATTGGCCAAGGGTTCTTCCCCTTAGACTTTGAACCCAAGTTCATCCATCATAGCAGACTTATCCTAGGAAACTGACGAGATTAGAGAACATCAACACCATAGCAATTATAAGGCAAACCAAACACCAAGCAGCTTACCTTAGGTAGGGCGTACTAGAGGTGCTAAAACCTTCCCTTTACGCAACCAGTCCCTTGCCTTAGAATCTCTGAAAGACTAGTTAGGTTTCCTAGTAACCATAATACTAGGTGGCGACTCCCTTTTTGACAAAACAAAAACCCCAACACCAATCCCTGCTACCAGGAAGGGTCGCCGCGACGTCGAGCTCTCGAGAGGGTACGACAAATATGTTGAAAACTATCTCAGATGTATGACTGGGGGACAACCTAAATCAGTGGGCAAGATGGTTATTATTGGCCAAATGGTGGTATAATACGAATTTCCATTCTTCAACCCAGCTAGCCCCCTACGAGGTACTGTATGATTTCTCTCCTCCTGTACATGTTTCTTATTTTCCTAAAGACTCTACAGTGGAATTAATTAATGACCTTCTAACTAAAGGGAAGAAATAATTAAGCAAATCAAGTGTAATCTTCGAACCGCACAACACTGGATAACACAAATTGCCACTAACAAACAGAGTTTCTTTATAGGAGACTGTGCATCTTAAGATACAACACTACAAACAACAATTAGTGGTTCGTAGAGCATCATAAAAATTATCAGCTAAGTTTTTCGATCCATATTCAATGATTGACATGGTCGGTAAGGTGGCATACAAGCTGGAGCTTCCACCCTCCTCTGCCATACATCATGTGTTTCATGTTTCCCAAATCAAGAGGCATGTCAGGCGCCAGCCAGTGCAGAATACCTTGCCAAAAATGCCTTAAGCCTCATAATTACAACCACGAGCAACAATGGATAGAAGAATCACAAAGAGGAAGAATCAAGCAATTACCCAAGTGCTTATTCATTGGAAGGGCCTCTCACATGTAGATGCTACCTAGGAGTTTACGGACAAAATAACAACGCATTTTCCTGACTTTAACCTTGAGGACAAGGTAGTTTTAATGGGGGAAGACTTGTCACATGCCGCAAATACTAGCATAACAGAAGATGATGAACAAGCATTAACAAGAGACGAAGAACGAGCACAGACAGAGGGGTAACAATTTGAATCAGTGGTCATAGTAGGGAATCACCAAGAGGACCAAAACACACTATTTTACTTTCTATTTCATAATGTGTTAAGGGACACATGTAATAAAGGCTATTATCCCTACCATTCGGGACAAGCAATTTGTGTGTTTAAATTGGTTTGTAACATAATAGAAAAGCAGAGAAAAACAATACACAATGAATGCGTGAAAAGAGAAATTCATGTGAATTACTTTCATTCTATCCAAGTTTCCTTCCTTTCCTTCTTCGTATGTTGATCTTGATATTTGTTTTTTATTATTCATCCATCACTGTTTTCAGTGGTAGTTGGCAGCAATTCTATTCGAATCATAACAGGACGCCTTAGAAGCATATAGTCATGGAGAAGAATTTAAAAAAGTGACAAAGATGGGGTTTTTGGAGAAGAAATAGAAAAGGATATATGGGTTAATTAAGGTTCTTTTAGAGAATGAAAAGTTTTTCTCTTGAGATTGTTATTTGCTAGTGTGAGCATTTTTTTTTTCAAGGTATACATGTGCCAATTAATTATTAACACGTCATTATTATTCATTTGTTTTTGCATAAAAATTAAAATCTAATCTATTTTTTTATCAGCTACAAGCTTTTTCATTCTAAATTTTATGCAACCATATTAGCAATGGAAAACTCGTTACTAATTCTTAATATATTAATTTATTTTTTAGTAATTGATTTTGTGTTGCTATATTTATTGCCAATATTAAAAAATTAACATACATGCCATTCATTACTAATTTATTGTGAAAGTTGTATTTCAATTATTCTGTTACTAATATCCGATGCTAATGACCCTCTTGTAGTGATCTATTTCATTTTCTAGCCACACACTCCGTTAAAGTTTTTTTGCAGTGCAAAAGGGTAAGTTTAGTATTGTTGTTCGACCTTGACTTTTTTTTTAGTTTTTTTTTTAGATTATAATTTAAAAAATATTATTTTAATTAATTTCTAATAAAAAATAAAGCACCTTGGCATCCTAAATAATACAATCCTAAATGACACTTATTTACAGGCAAAAAATCACCGTTGGTCCGTGTTTTCAGAATTTGGTTAGATTAAACTTCTACTAATAATTTGGTCACACCATCTTGTATTTCCGTTTATCGGTCATCTGAGACTCTCATTGATAATTTTCGATTGTCGACCATGAATCTTCAGTTGACCTGAGGAAGGCAAACGACACGCTGATAGTGCTGCATGTGAATAAGAATGTGGAGATTAAATAATAATTCTTAAAATCACAAGAACTAATTAATTATAAAGAGAAGTTGCTTTCCCTTGCGTTAGGTTGGGAGGGGGCGCTTTCCCCCAGCAATGCGTGACGATGTTGGCTCAATTTCCATGATGAGCCAGGAGGTATATATCTTAATTATTATTTATTGAAAAATATTTATATATAAATACTTTGTTTATCAAGTTTTAAATATTCTTATAAATATTTATTATTTAATAACATAAAATAGTAATATATGTGTGTGTATATATTATATTAGTTTAAAAAAATATAAAAGCTCTATGAATATATCAATATAATAAAAAAAATATTTTAGGTTGGATTTAGGTTGATTATAAGTGGGATAATATTTATCTTTTATTATTTATCTAATGAAATAAAATAATTAACTAATACTCTAAAAGGCGTGGGGAAAGTACTGTAGCTTTCCCCACGCCACATTCTCTGTTTTTTTGTTTTTTTTTCTAATTGTTCATTTTTTTTGTTTTGTATTTCATTTTTTTTGGGCTTTACATGTTTTTTTTTCTTTTTTTTTTCCAAGATTGTCTTCTTTTTATCTCTTTTTTTATTCTTTTTTTTTGTATTTTTTTAAAAAATTATCTTTGTTGATTTTTTTTAATATTGAACTAGTTGAAAATTTAGTTACGTAGTTTTTTTAAAAAATATTATGGATTACTACAATATTTCCCTACAGGGCTTTTTTTATGATTTTTTTCTTCCTTTTTTTTTTTTCCAAAATGATCTTTGTCGATTTTGCTTCATAGTTTTTTTTCTTTAAAATACTATGGATTGTTACAATGTTTTCCCACATGATTTTTTTTGCTACAATATTTCCCCACGTGTTTTTTTCTAAAATTATTTTTGTTGAATTTTATTTTAATATTGAACTGATTGAGAATTCAGCTTTAACTTTCCCCACATGTTTTTTTCCCATTTTTTCCCATTTGTTTTTTTTCCAAAATTGTCTTCTTCTTCTTTTTTCAATTTTTTTGTGTTTTTTTTTTCAAAATTGTTTTTGTTGATTTTTTTTTTCATATGGAGCTGATTGAAAATTTAGCTTTGTAGTTTTTTTCTTTAAAATATTGTGGATTGCTACAATATTTCTCCACATGGTTTTTTTTTCATTTTTTAATGATTTTTTTTTCAGAATTGTCTTTGTCAATTTTATTTTTTTTCATATTGAATTGATTGAGAATTTAGCTTCGTAGATTTTTCTTTAAAACACTATGGATTGCTACAGTGTTCCCCCACATAATTTTTTTTAATGATTTTTTTCAAAATTATCTTTATCGATTTTATTATTTTTAATATTGAGGTGGTTGAGAATTACAACTGTAGATTTCCTCATGAAACACTATAGATTGCTACAGTGTTTTCCTGCATTATTTTTTTCCTTTTGTTTTTTTTGTTATGATTTTTTTTAAAATGTTTTTTGTTCATTTTATTTTTTAAATACTAATCTGGTTAAGAATTTAATTTTATAGTTTTTCTTTAAAAATATTATGAATTGCAATAATTTTTCTTCGTATAATTTTTTTTTATAAATCTATAATAATACACAAATATACCACAAGCTCGTGGCATCGCGCGTACATGGCATCTAGTTATTTATATAATACGTGGAAATCGGATTGATTCTGGCCTTGGTCCGAATCGAAGAGGCGGATTCTTATAAACCATTACAGATATACAGAACAATGTTGATGTGGGAAATCATAAACCATTACGGATTCAACCACGTGACATTAATTGGATCCCAACCATCGGACGGAGGAGCCTTCCCCATGACAATATCCCGAGTGGCTCAAAAAATCCTACGTGTTGGCATCACCTTAAATTCCATGTATTTATGACATACTTACTTCGGCCAAGTGGCCTCCTTGTTTTACATAGAATGTAAGATGAGTTGTCGAAGTCGTGTTTTTTAAAATTTAAATTTATTTTTTGTTTTTTATATTTCTAATTATCTTTATATATTAATATTAAAAATAATTTTAAAAAAATAATAAATATTATTTTAATATATTTCTAAATAAAAAAACACCAATACCTTCTAAACAATATCTAATTCTAATTCACATCCATGATACAATCAATTATTGGGGACAGAAGCTTCCTCTCGTTATTATTATACTCTTATGAAAACCCTAGATGAACCACTAATCAATTACATATATAGAAACGTATTGAACTCCATTAAAATTGGCCTGACAAGTTTACAAGATTTCAGAATCTGTACAATATAAACTTAATTCATTAATTTTTTATTTTATTTTTAAAGTTATAAACTTGTCATTAACCTTTCTTGATTTATACTTTGTGTTCCAATCAACAATTTAATTTTTTTTTTGTTTTTTAAATTTAAAATTTAACTATTCAAATAAGAGAGTAGTTGTTTTTAATGATATTGGTTCATTTTTAACACTTGATGTTGAAATTAAACTTCCATATAATTTTATTTTTTTAAAACAAACTTCCATATAATTATTTTCCGCATAAGGACAAAATTAAGGATTACCGAATGTCATTTGTTTTTTTGAAATTTCGTTTAAATATTTCTATAAACATTTTTTAGTAATATGTTAATTTTATATTCATCCTGACATAGATCATAGGTATAAAAAAAATGTGTCTGTATGTAATTTCTATTTTCAAAATTTATTATAAAATTATTTAAAAACAAATTTATTTTATATTTCATCTCTGTTTCTTCGTGTTTGTATCTTTTTATATGTATTTTATCCCGCAGTACCGATAAAACACAACAATATATGTCATATATATTATGTATTCTATCCTGCAATATTGACCAGACACATCGATAAACGCCAAGAAAGAGTTGACGAACTTACCGAGAACAGAGATCTTTCCAGGGAGATGCTGTCGGAATTACAACACTATATAAGCTCTTCAAGCAGTCCATACAAATGACTCGGTCCTCTCTTTACTGAAAAAGAAAACAAAGAGATTGAAGAATGGAGGGTGGCAGGCAACCACTTCTCTCCCCGCAAAACGATCACCAGAATCGAGACCAGCACTTACGATCAACAAACTCCTCCATCGCCTCCTCCTTCACTCCTGATCCTGATGACATCCCTCTAATCAACAGTGTCCGTGATTTCTCTATAGAATTCTGTAGAGAGTCCAAGAAGCTATGGTATCTCGCCGGCCCTGCCATCTTCACCACCTTGTGCCAGTACTCCCTTGGTGCTATCACTCAGCTTCTTGCTGGACATGTTGGCACGCTGGATCTAGCTGCTGTCTCTGTTGAGAATTCTGTCATTGCTGGATTCTCTTTTGGTATCATGGTATATAACTAACAGCTACCTATACATGTAGTTACATATAATTAAGCATACAATTGTTTTGTTGATCGCTTACAATTTGCCTGTATTTTATTTTGGACCCTATTTAATTCATGCTGAAAGTATATATGCCCATACGCATAGCTAGGTACTAGGTAGCACCTTTTCATGTGTATATATATAATATTGGTAATATTTTTTTTACAACTTTTGATTGATGAGTAGTATTTGATCATTGAATCTGCAGCTTGGCATGGGGAGTGCCTTGGAAACCCTTTGTGGACAAGCGTATGGAGCAGGGCAGCTTGATATGCTAGGAATCTATATGCAAAGATCTTGGGTCATTCTTAATGCCACAGCTGTTATACTTACCCTTTTATATATCTTTGCTGGGCCATTTTTGAAGCTTATTGGTCAGACAGCAGAGATATCACAGGCGGCAGGGATGTTCTCGGTGTGGATGATACCACAGCTATTTGCTTATGCAATGAACTTTCCAATTGCAAAGTTCTTACAAGCTCAAAGCAAGATGATGGTTATGGCTGCTATAGCGGCAGTGGCCTTAGTTTTCCATGCCGTTTTCAGTTGGCTATTGATGTTGAAATTAGGCTGGGGTCTGGTGGGTGCAGCCGTGGTTCTAAACGCGTCATGGTGGTTCATAGTGATTGCTCAACTGTTGTATATTTTTAGTGGAACTTGCGGGGAAGCATGGACCGGACTTTCTTGGAAAGCTTTTCAAAATCTCTGGGGATTTGTTAGGTTATCTCTGGCATCAGCTGTAATGCTTTGGTAAGAAACCCATCACAGTAGCAATTCGCTTTCTCCTTAATTGTTAATTATGACCCAATTTACAATTACAGCTAGCTTTAAGTGACTATGCTTTTGGTAAAAAATTTCATGCAGCCTGGAAGTATGGTATTTCATGGCATTAATACTGTTCGCCGGGTATCTAAAAAATGCTGAACTTGCAGTGGATGCCTTGTCTATAAGGTCAGTTGTTCTCCTGTTAACAGTAAACATCTCTCTCCTGCTGCATATGCTTAGTGAACTTGCATCAGCACACCCAATCTGACCCTCTTTCCGGGGCTTAAAAAGTCAGGAAAGGATACGAACAATAAGCTTGCCTCGTTGCTTTCGTTTCCTTATCATTGCCTCCTAACAAGAACAGACCCCGCCGTTGTTGTAGAAGATAAGTGCAAGTAAAATTACGTGTCTGATTTGGATTCATGATCTTTCCTTTGAAAACGTTATAATATTGAAATATAATTAAGTTCATCGGGTAATGCTTTCATCTTTGAAAGGAAAAAAAAATCTAATAATCTAACGTGTGCCTAGTCAAAGCAGATGACAACATGTTACGTTGACATAAACCCGGTCTTAATGGTAATTTCGATTCTTTGATTGCAGTTTTTTAAAGAGGAAGTGAAAAAAATTGACTTTTCTAGTGATAGATAGAATAAAATTTTAAGTTTAAACTTTATGGATAGAATATATTATTATTGAAGGAGTTTTATCCTTTTAACTGGCTGATTTAACTCAACCTAATTAGTCGATTAATTCAGTAGATCTTTTGGAATGTCTTAAAAAAAAAGCTTAAATATTATTCATGTTAACAATGATGATTATGATAATATTGATCTTGATTACTATTGTTAAACAGCAACCAATGATGATAACGTTGTAGGATTGGCCCTATGATGATGACTACGACTGATGATAGATGTGGGGGGCTAATTATTAAATAAATCGATTTTCTCTTATAAATCATAATTATATGTGTCGACAAATTAATTAGTTTAATCTAGAATTAAAGTTTTGGGTATAATCAATATTGAAAAAAGATTACTAAGCAATTGTTAATGACGTTTAGGTTACCAAATTTTGAGAAAATTTCGTGATGTCGATATTAATGTCATCTTTTTCCATGATAATGGCATGTTAATTAGTAATAATGTTAGACGGGGTGTTGAAAAAAAAAACTTATATGGTAAATTATACATGTATGTGGTAGATAAACGTTTAAAAAAAATTAGTAAAAGTAACCATTTTTCAAACTCCATACAGTGATCAAAGATCTAGAGTCTATTTAATATTAAATTTTAAATCAAATATAATCAATTATTTTAATTTTTAAAATATTATAATTTTGAATTAAAACAATTAAATCACACGAATTAAAGGGAGTTTTATAACTTAATATCACCACAATATTTTATCACTATTAACTGTATCGCTGATAGTTGTGCTGATAGAAGTGGTAGTTGATGGTAGCCATCAATCATACTATATTAACAAATAATTAATATATTATCCAAAGAATTTTTTTTATTATTTTAACTATCACCATATATCATCATCTCTTACAGCAATGCTGGTGGTGGTGATGATTTAGCGAGAGGAGTGTTAGTTAGATCACGAAGAACAATATTTGATTTTGAAAAAAAATTATAAAAATCTGCCATTCCTATTTCTGTATTCCTGTTGACAGAACAACTCAGTGAGTTGTCCTGTTAAAGTTTCTCTTCATAGAACTGACATATAGAACAGGAGTGGTGATCAGTCAATTATTACAAGCATGTGTCGTAGAAACAAAACACCATGTAAGAAAATGCTTCCTCTCCCGAGTGTTGTACGTACGTGGGGAATCAAGATTTTTCTAAATATGTAAAAGAAAATGTTTAGATCTTCAAGGATTCTTTAGCTTTGTTATTAAATATAAAAATATAGTCGCTTTGAAAAAAAATTCTCATTGAGATAAATTATTTTATTAATATGTCTCTTATTTATCTTAGAAAATACAATGTTATTAACTAACTAGATTATTGTTTTTCATAGAAAAAATATTTTATGAGTGTTAAAATAAGTTTTCAAAAATATTTATATTTTATGTGTGATTGAAAGTTAAAAAAATCATAATTATAATAAAATTATATTAAAAATTTATTTATTTTTTTGAGAAAAAAACACAACAAAATAAAATGATGTTAATTTTGTTCGAATCGGCAACCTCGTGGCTCTGTCATACGTGCTAACCAATTGAGCTACAACACAGAATTGTTATAAAATGATTATTGTTTAAGTAATTATTATTTAGTCACTATATTTTAATAAAATTATTTAATTAATTCTTGTAATTTTAGAAACTATATATTTAATTTTTTCGTTCTTGAAATCATCTAAAAGGTAGTACTTTCGTCAATTCTATGCGCCTTTTCAATTTTCTATGTATTCCTATCTTTTTTGAGAGATACAAAATGGAAAAGAGAAGTATATATAATGGAAAATCTTGATGACTGGAGCATTTTTTGAAACAAAAGACTACAAAATTAAAGATGGTAAGCACTTGTGAAGAGATTAATATTCAATTATTCTGATTCTACAAAGGCTAATCAATTATTTTTTAATAAACCACAAGGACTAAATTATAATTAACTTGCGACTGGAATAACCTTATTCGAATTAATAGTCTCAACGTTATGTTAATTTGTTTTTGATGAGCATTCGACTTAATTGCAGCACCAACATAGTGGGTTGGGCGGTCATGATAGCCATTGGAATCAACGCAGCCATAAGGTTCGCAGCAGATACAAGCCTTTCGACATTTTACACACAGACACACACACCCACACATCGAAAGAAGTAGATAGAGCAGCATGATATTTGAGTTTGAACTCGTTCGTTGATGCATGCAGCGTGAGAGTGTCAAATGAACTAGGAGCTGCCCACCCAAGAACAGCAAAATTCTCTTTAGTAGTGGCCACGCTAGCTTCGCTTATGATAGGCCTCGTAATCGCACTAATTCTTGTCCTGGCACGGAACCTATACCCAGACTTGTTTACGAACGATGCTGGAGTCAAGGAACTAGTAAAGGAGCTCACTCCTCTCCTCGCTGTCTGCATCATCATCAATAATGTTCAACCAGTTGTCTCAGGTAATCAAGTTCTTACTATATATATGTTCTCCTACGTGCATGCTTGCTTTGTACTACTTGGGTGCTGTATCTCAGGTCCGTCTCTTACAAATGGATATGGTGGTGATCTTGTTAAAATTAAACAGGGGTGGCCATTGGAGCAGGATGGCAAGCTGCTGTTGCTTATGTAAACATAGGGTGTTACTACATATTTGGAATTCCCTTGGGTCTCATTCTTGGTTATTGGCTTCAAATGGGTGTCCAGGTTAGCCTTGTAATTCCTTTTATTGTGCCGAATGTACGAAGTTGTACAATTATCATCATGTATGTGCCCTTTTTATTCAAATTACGGCTGATGAGGGAAACAAAACTCATAACTAGCCATAGTTACCGGACATTTTGAAAGCCCGAGTTACAAGTCGAGTTAATTTTGAAACAAAATCATTTTGCACAATGTTTAAATAAAAAAAAACTTTAGATTGATCCATTAGATCGATCACCATTGTTAAATCTAATAAATTCAAAAGCAAACACAAGTTCTAAGTCCACAGGTTAGTCCATTCATCTAATTAAGATTAAGATAGGTTAGAGGTTGATTAGAAATATAGTAATTGTTGTTTTTTAAAATATTTTTAATTTATTTATAAATACATTAAAATAACTTTTTAAAAAAAAATTATTTTTAGCATCAACACATTAAAATAATTTTAAAATATATAAAATATTATTTTTTTTAAAAAAAATTAACCAGTCTCCATTTGAACCGCAATCCTAATTAAACGAATTAATAACTACATTGTATATGATAAAAGAGATGATCGCCACCAGTTAATCAAGTGGGAGGCTGATGGACGATCATAATGAATGTTTGTACATATAATTTCTTCTGCTCTCATTGGCAATTTTCAGGGAATTTGGATTGGAATGCTGACAGGGACTGCCGTCCAAACTGCTGTTCTCTTCTGGATGATTGGTAAAACCAACTGGAACACAGAGGTAAGTTTCTAATTTTTTTTATTTCAAATAAATATTCATGAAAAGTACAGATTAAGAGGATATTTTTCACATCCAAGTGACCACCTGATGAATAATTTTAATTAAATGCAGGCTTCTGCTGCCGAAGAGAGGATACGGAAATGGGGTGGGGAAGATGATTCCAAAAACAAAAAAGGTGAACAATAAGAGAGATCCAGGAGTGGAAGGGCCCCCATTTTGATTCGTGAATTGTTACAATTTATGGATAATTAAATTTCAAAGTCTACTCAATTCTTCAATGGATGGATTGCATCAGTTTAGTTCTTTTGTTTGGAAAGTAGAGAAGTTAGGGCTTCAATTTATAGCCACATGGCGTTCCGTTTCATACTTTTTGAAATATTATCATATGAAATAACATCATATACCAACAAATAAGAATTTCACAAATCTATGATTATATCCACAACAATCATGACAAATGAACATGTAACATTAATTCAATGTAGAACTTTAGGTTCATATGGTTTATTATCGTTTGATATTACATCATATACCAACAAATAAGAATTTAATTTAGTGTTTATATAATGAACTCTAATATAAAATTAAAATTATAGCGAACAAAAAAAGAATTGTGAACTCGAGCAAATAAAATTGAAACAAGAAAGAGAAAAAAACTCTAATTAGCAAGGTTCATACTTGAGAATTCAAATTAAGAGGGCCCGAGAATCATACTTTGCTATCCCAAATCTTTCCCATTCTTTATCACATTCTTGACATGAACAGCTGCTGTTTCACCAGCATGAGTGGCAAGTTCCAGGTAAACTACAGCTTTCAACTTCTCTCCTTCCTGTCCAAAATATTACCATAGGATCCTCAGGCAAGCGAAAAAGTAATATAGAGGCCTATCTAAATAGTTCAACCATGAACACCATCCCATGTGACCTCTAGAGACATCTCGAGGCTTTGAAATTGGGTTTTAGCTGTGTTTAGGGTGGATTGCAAAACTATGCTTGGGTAGTTGATAGCCTATATTTGGCCAAAGCACCAATCCTTGTTCTTTTCTGAATCACACTGGTTTCGCCTCATGAAAAAAAGAAAAATTAGCAAGAGCAACAAGAAGAGGAAAGCAATTGAGAGATCACAACTCGAAAACAAGAGTCCAAACACAAAGCCAGGTAGCCACCCTTGGAAAAAATGGAGAAAGCAAAAGAGACACATTAAGTCAAATGTGTTGAGTATCAAGCTCTCTCAACTATGCCCTTCCCATCCCAATTTGTTATATTCTCCCACCTCAATGCAACCACTCAAAGCACAAATTAAATTAATCTACTTCCGGCACTGCCTATCCTGCATATATAAATACAGGTTAAATCAATAGTAACATACCGAAAAGAGTCCAAGTCCATGCTCATACTGAGCATTGCTATGACCAACCACTCAAAGCACAAATTAAATTAATCTACTTCCGGCACTGCCTATCCTGCATATATAAATACAGGTTAGATCAATAGTAACATACCGAAAAGAGTCCAAGTCCATGCTCATACTGAGCATTGCTATGACCACGAACGGCTGCCCGCTTCATCCATTTCCTTGCTTGGCGATGACTCTGAGCCAAACCTTCCCCAACTGAGTAACACAACGCAACACGGTACATTGCACGCACATATCCACCTTCAGCCGCTTTTAGAGACCATCTAGCCTGTTTGAGAGAAAAGCTCATTAGTTCTGAACTGACAAGCTAGTCCCCAAATTTGTGGTCGGACGAGAAGAGAGGTGCTTACAGCCTCGTGTAGATGACGATCAAATCCACAACCTTGATGTAAACAGAGTGCGAGTTGGTATTGAGCACGAACATGACCAGATTTGGAAGCCTGAAGCAACCATTTCACTGTTTCCTTTCGTTTTGAAGGTTCGGCTGCACGTCCCATAATAAGCACATCCTAGCAACTCATTTCCATGCTTGAACCCCAGCTAACTCCCTACGAGGTATTGTATGGTTTCTCTCCTTCTATACATGTTCGTTACTTTCCTAAAGACTCTACGGTGGAATTAATTGATGACCTTCTGACTGGAAGGGAAGAAATAATTAAGCAAGTCAAGTGCAATCTTCGAACAGCACAGCACCGGATGACACCAATTGCCAATAACAAGCAGAGTGAAATGAGTTTCTCTATAAGAGACTATGGGTATCTTAAGCTACAGCACTATAAACAACAAGCAGTGGTTTGCAAAGCATTACATAAATTATCAGCTAAGTTTTCCAGTCTTTACCTGGTGTTTTCAGTCTTTACCTGGTGATTGACATGGTCTGTAAGGTGGTATACAAGCTGGAGCTCCCCCCCTCTGCCATTTATCCTGTATTTCTTGTTTCCCAACTCATGAGGCATGTCGGGCGCCAACCAGTGCAGAGTACCTTGTCAAAAATGCCTTAGGGCCCTAGAATTACAACCATAAACAACAATGCATAGAAGAATCTCAAAGAGAAAGAATCAAACAGTTACCCAAGTGCTAATTCATTGAAGGGCCTCTCACCTACAAATGCTACCTGGGAGTTTGCGGACGAAATAGCAACGTGTTTTCTTGACTTTAACCTTGAGGACAAGGTGGTTTTAATGAGGGAAGACTTGTCACATGCCGCAAATACTGGCATAATAGGAGACGATAAACAAGCATTGACAAGAGACGAAGAACGAGCACGGACAGAGGGGTTACAATTTGAAACAGAGGTCATAGCGGGAAATCACCAAGACGACTAAACGCACCATTTTACTTTCTATTCCGTATTGTGTCAAGGGACACGTGTAATAAAGCCTGTTATCCCTACTATTCAGGATGAGCAGCAATTCGTGTGTTTAAATTGGTTTGTAAGAGAATAGAAAAGCATAGAAAAACAATACACAATGAATCCGTAAAGAGAGAAATTCGGGTGAATTACTCCCATTCTATCCAAGTTTCCTTCCTTTTCCTTCTTCATTTGTTGATCTTGGAATCTGTTGTTTATTATTCATTTCCAGCCATTCATCCATCTCTGTTTTGAGTGATAGTTGACAACAATTTTATTCCAATCGTAACAAGACGCCTTAGAAGCACATATTCATGGAAAAGAATTTAAGAAAGTGA
>Ga0325403_1003600_pt1 | contig 14189 bp, 11 predicted proteins | sample PopdelMetagenome_19_FD_205665 | JGI IMG/M metagenome (GOLD analysis project Ga0325403, IMG submission 205665) | Populus deltoides microbial communities from Bellville, Georgia, United States - Xylem-PdKOR-R4 | ecosystem: Host-associated > Plants > Phyllosphere > Stem > Wood/Secondary xylem...
GAGAAATAACGTGTTTGCTCTTGTTTATTCTAAAATATTTATAAAAAAAATTAAATTAAATTTTATTTTTATTTTAAATTAATTTTTTAAAAAACTAATTTGAAAATTAGTATGAATAAAGAGGATAGTAGAGTAGTTGTACACATAAATATAGGACAAAAACAGGGAGAGAGACTCTTTGTTTTCTTAACTGTAATGGTTTAATAAGGTTTATAGAGTGTTTTATAAATATTTTAGATAAAAAAAAGAAGATTTAAAGCAAGTTTTTAAATAAAAAATCAAGCTTTATTTTTTTATATAATTTAAATAAAATCAATTTATTTAGTTGTTCAAAATTATAACTCAAGGGGAAAGACTTACAAAGAAGTAGAATTACTGGAACAAACACAACAAAGGATCAAACTCAAGCAATAAAAACTAAGTGAGGAGAGAAAAGAAGGAGACAGAAAGGAAAGGGACAAAGAAGGAAGAAAGTAAGGTCACGTAAGGGCCAGCGTTGTAGAAAGAAGAGAGTATTACATGGCAAGTGCCGAGTGCCAAACGGTAAAAGTACCAATGAACATGGCAGTAACAGGTTGGGAAAGTGACAGTATGCCAAGTGCCAAGTGACACAAACGAAGCTACCCCTTACCTACTCCAGGGAAGGAATGTCAGACCAAATAGTCCTTTTCAATTCATTAATGCCGTTCTCTGTTCGTCTTCTAAAACGTACTCTGATTATATATATTATTATATTTTTAATTTCGGAAAATAATGTTTTTTAAAAAATAAATTATTTTCTGATATTTGGTAGTGTAATGAAAAAATAAGTTAGAAAATATTTTTCAGTATTTAGTTATGTCATGGAAAATGAGCTGGAAAATAACTTATTAATATTTTATTTTTCTCAAGTTTATTAAAATAATAAAAAACAAATCTTACAAATTAAAAAGTTGAATGAGAATAAAATTGAAAAAAATAAAATTTCATAAATTATCTAAATAAAATAAATAATAATCAAAATAATAGAGATCAAATCTAGAAAATAAAAAAATAAAAGATGAAGAAATTAAAATAATAATAATTAACATTTCATAAATTATTTCAAATAAAATAAGTAACAATCAAAAGAATGAGGGTCAAATTTAATAGATAAAAAATTTCAATAAAAAAATGATAAAGAAAAAGCAAATAACAATTATAAAAATGAGGACCAAAGTTAATATAAAAGTTAAATTTTAAGAGATGAAATTGAAATATAAATATTCAAAACAAAATATACATAGCAATTAAAAGTTTGAGGACCAAATTTGATATAAATAACAAATAATATAACATTTTGAATTTTTTCACAACTTCCAAAAAGTGTTTTCCTCCCAAATTTTTCAAGAAAACACTTTCCTGGAAACCCAGCCAAATTTTTCTTTAACTAGAAAGTGTTTTTCGTTGACCAACTTTTCTAATGGCAAACAAACACAACAAAGTTTAACAAGTAGTTTTCTAAAAACTATTTTTCAAAAAACAAACATACCCTTAAAATTGCTCTATGGGATTGCAGGCCATGCTTGTTTGATTTTTTTTTTTTTAAAAAAATTTCTTTATGCTCTCGCAAATAAGGCAGGGGTGGAGGACTTGAAATCACTGCAGCGAATATGAAGTGAAATAGAGCGTTTGTTTTTGCTCTTTTTTTTTTAGTATTTTTGAAAAAAAATTATATTTTTTAAATTATTTTATTTTTAAATTATTTTGATATATTTTTGAACAAAAAAAATATTTTAAAAAACAACCATTAACACATTCTTTTTAAGCTATTAAGTAACCAGTCCCTATAATTTTCCAACAATGCATTTGGGTACCAAACTTCATTTTTTTTTTATTTTTTAAGTTCTTTTTGGGTGGAGAAGAGAGAAGGGTTGCCAGATTTTATTTTAAAGAGAGAAAGTTGTTATTAAAAAAGATTTTGGCTACCAAAATTGTTGATTTTTGCATGAACTAATTCAATATAATGAGAGGAATTAAGATTATGTTTTTTTTTACTTTCAAAACACCTAAAAAAGATCTGAACTCTGGAGAATTTTTTGTTTTCAGGTTGATTTTTGGTTTTGGGGTGGTTTTTTATGTTTCTAGAGGCCATGTATTGGTTTAATAATGTTTTTAGGGTGTTTTATAGGTATTTTGGATCAAACAAATAGGTTGAAAACAATTTTTTGGTTAAAAAGTCAAGCTTCATTTTTCTAGTCACATTAGTGGCCGAGATCTAGGTATCTATAGATGATGCGTTGTCTATAGAGACAGACACATATCAATTTTTTTTTCAAGCATTGAGGGAAAACACGTGTCGTCCACCCCATTAACTTAACAAAAAAAATTAAAGGTTTGTGCGCATGGCCTGACCTTGCAGGTCCGCGAACGAGCCTTTGATGGGTGGGCCAAGCACTAGGCCTGGCTCTACAAGCCTAGCAACATCTGACCTCATTTATTTTTTTTTATTATTAATAACACTTTTTTTTATATGTATATTTGAAAATAATTTTAAAAATGATGTTTTCATTAATACCCATTTTTCTATGATTTGTTTTTTTTTTTGCCTTATTTAGCCTTTCTTCAATTATTTTTAATTCTATTGGGTGTGTTTAGTTTCTTAAGAGGTTAGTATGATTCATCTGTAATATATATATATATATATATATATATATATATATATATATATATTAACTTTATATATATATATAAAGTTCCAGATTCTCATAAGCCTCTTCCTCTTCCAGTACAATAGATCTGGGAAGAATTTTTAAAATCCCTTCTGTTATCAATATCCCTTATCACGAAAACCTTCCAAGAAAATCTACATCCGATATCCCTTCTCCCAGTTTCCAAAATGCAGACTATACTACCAATATACCAAAGCCTGTCTATACAAACCTTGAGCAACCATCTCCTCCAACTTTACCAACCTTTTCAGCTATTACTGAAAATATCCAAAACGAGCTGAATGTTTTGACTTTAGAGCACCATTTTGTTCATGACAAAACTCTCTTCAAAAAGGATTTTTATTCGACCTATAACTCTGCAAAACGAATTTGGTTTTTTCAAAACTTTCTCGAACACAGAAGTGAAATACAAAAACAATTTTATAATTTCATTGAGTTACACAAAATACAGATTCTATTTTTTGATTGGTTTGAATTATATTATGCATTTGAACATCACATTCCATATCCTTTTGCATCCATTAAACATGCATGCCCGGTCACATCAAGGTCAAAAACCCCTGTATGGAACCTCACTAGTGGACCTACAGTTGAATCTGAACATCCACCTTTGAGAAATATCCAGATAACCCACAATAACCAGGCTGTCGAGGCAGCTCCTTACAAATTATCCACTGATGACACCCTTTTCAATACAAAACACATCATTAACCAAAACAACTTTACAAACACCAACCTTAATACATTGGGAAAGCAGCTTACAAGACTAGAGAAACAAATACAAAGAACTACTACCAGTTCAGATGGCATTAAAAACTCAACTGACTTAAAACTAAAAAACTCAGTCTTCAAACCTTACCAAATTACAAAAACTAGCCAAACACAAATTCAAGAAAACCAAACAGATTTTCTTAGAGCTATTAAAACACATCTACAACACCTTGATAGTTCATCTTTAATTGTCCCAGACAATAACCAACCCTTCTACCTTCACAAATCAAGTCAACACTTTACAAAATGGCCCCGGGGAATCTTCTGATGAAGATACTTCTCCAAACCAACCTCTTACCCTAAACAGACTTACCTGGCAAACTCCCAAAACAACCATTGCCCCAGACATTTCCATAACTACTGAACCAACTATCCTTACTCAACACAAATATAATGCCTCTTCCCTCTATGAATGGGATATAAATGAAATGTCCGAATATAATATCCTTAACACCCTCCAACAAATGACTATGGCAGCCAATGCCTACAAAACCCAAACAGACACCCCAGATAAAGCTATTGTTGAGCTCTTTATTGCTGGTTTCTCTGGCTAGTTAAAAGGATGGTGGGATTACTATCTCACTGAAATCAATCACCTATATATCCTATACTCCTTCCAAACATATGAAGACCAAACACCCATCCTTGACCCATCCGGAAACACTATCCAAGACGCTGTGTCAACCCTTATTCTTACAATTTCCTTACATTTTGTTGGAGACCCTTCCCATTTGAAAGATAAAAATGTTGAACTCCTTTCCAACCTTAGATGTAAGAAGCTAAGTGACTTTCAATGGTACAAAAATACCTTCCTTACCCGAGTCATGCTTAAGGAGGATTCAAACCAACCCTTTTGGAAAGAAAAATTTCTTGCAGGACTACCTATTCTCTTAGGAGAAAAGGTTATAAACAAAATCAAAGATACCTTTACAACAAAAACCATACCATATGACCAGCTCACATATGGTGAACTATATTTCAAATAAATTAAGTATTTATTTTTTCATAATATTTGAATATGTGTAGCCTTATAGTATATTTTTTTTCCTTTTATGTTATTCAATAAATTTTATGTGTTTATTGATTTCTATTATAGATTGATTTTAGTAAAGAAATTCACTAAATATAGCAAGGTAAATGAACCATGTTGCAATATTAAATATCTTGATTTATATTTGTCTCTCAATTTCCACTTGCATTTTTAATTATTAGTAATGACTTTGTTTTTTTCATTTACTTACACAATGGTTCATGCTTTGTTTAATTCGATGCGTGCATAAGTTTTTCAATTTACATTTAGGATTTTTTTAATGTAAAAAAACACGTTGAGAAATTCTTATTCTTATGATTTTAGTTTGATTCTTATTGTTATGATTTATCTTTTATATATATATATATATATATATATATATATATATATAAGCAATCAGTGAGGACCAAAATAATAATAATAAAAAAACACTACATCACATTGAATTATATATATATTTTGGTCCATTGGTGTTTTCCAGAGGCGATGGGAACTGTTCACACATTACCGATGGAAACATCGATGGTTTTTGGTCCATCAATGTTTACCAGAGTTAATGACAACTGTTCACCTCCCATGTCGGTGATGTCAATTAAAGTTCTTGGAATCAGTTGCATTTTACCGATGGAATTACCGATGGATTACAAATTTCAAAGCATGTGTAATTAATGCATCTTTAATCATGTGTACTATTTTACATTAGTGAGAGAATTAACGACGAATTGTGAAAATTTTGGAGGATTTTTGAAATTTTTAGAGTTAAATTAAAAATTTTGTGTGAATTTACTGAGAAAATCACCGACGAATTAATTAAAAATAATATTATTTAATATTGCGTCCATGAGTCCGCAATATAAATCCTAGCGAGAGCCCCTTAAGTTCATTTTTTTCTCTCCATCATCTTCAACGTTTTTTCAATCCCAAATCCCTATGTTTTTTTTCCTCTCAATCTCTATCTCGAGTTCTATCTTCATCTTTAAAGTTTAAAAGGTATGTATTATGATTCAATTTACTTAATGATTTTCTATATTGTCTTTTTCTTCGTTTTATTAGCAATATATATATATATTGTATTGTACGTTGATAAAGTCTAAAAATAAACACATTATTAATGTAAGCATTTTTCATTCCTAAAGTCTATATTTTTTTAAAAAATTGTTGCTTATTTTATTGTTTTAATTGCAATAATGATTGATTGTTTTATTGAATTTTAATTGTTATTGTTAAATTTTCTATATAAATATTAATTAAATATATATGATTAAATTTATTTTTTATCTCAATTTTATTGTATTAATAGAGTGTTTGATTGTTTTTTTTTTTTTTAATTTTAATTGTTATTGTTCGACTTGTATAAATGTTAGTTGAATATATAGAAATAATTTTTTTTTTCTATATTTTACTGTTAAATTTGTATATATGTTAGCTTATATGTAGGATTTTTTTTCTTTATTTTATGATTAGAAATATTATATTATCATGTTGAAAATGAGATGAAATTGAATAATCCAAAATTTTTTGTAGAAAAAAAATAACATCAACTAGTTTATGGCATATATCTTGTCAATATTTGCAGGTTTGAACAATTTATGTAATTTCTAGTATAGGGGAGGTGTTGCTGATTTTTTTTTTTAAATTTGATTATGTAATTATTCATCAAAATTGTGTAGATGCGTAGAACAAAATCAACTATACACCGTGAGCACATGGTCGCAGTTAGTTCTTCTAGCTTCTTGGTCGGCACCTAATCATTAGGTGATCACATGGTCGCAATGATGACCTGTCATTAGGTGCCGACCAAGAAGAGGCACCTGCGATGATTCACAACACTGCCTCTTCCAGCGCGGTTCCACAATGTAGAGGCGGTGTCCCTTCACAACGGGGTCAATTCTCCTGCAAGTACGAGGCACATTAAAAGGATGACATTTCAATGCAAGTTTGTTTGATTTCAGTTTTTTTCTTCTTTTAACGTAATTTGTGAACAACTAATTAATATTTCATTAATTTTATTAATTTTCAGTTTCACCAACATTGAGGCCACTTAAGTAATAACATCAGCGTTTAAATCATTGATGAAGATTCTATTGTTTTAATGGGGTCAGGTTTCGAAACATCCTGATTTGAAACCTTATATCGATTCATGGTTTACAAGATTTGAGGTTAGTGTTTGTAATAAATTTTAACTATTTTTATGCTATATTGTAATTATTGATTTATTTTTCATAAATTATTTATATACAAAACAAATTTGAGTGGGATAGCACGAATGACAATGTTATGAGGAGGGCGTGGAAGAATCACGCAGCAACTAGGTAACATCGAAAACAATATGATATTTTTTTTAAATCTAATTTGTTATTAACTCATATAAAATTCCTTCATGGATGTAAGTTGCGTCAATTTTGGTATGAAGCACAGAATAAAACAAAAAAAATTCCAAAGATAATGCTCTACCAGGTTGTAATGACATGGCGGTTTGGAGGGATTCCAGGCTGCCTTACATCCTAGAGGATATATGGGCATAATATATCCATCACATGACGTCTGAGTGGTTCACATGTCGCTCAAAGTCCGATGTCGAGAACCAGAACTGGCAAATTCACAGTTTGGTTACCACGCACATCGGTGACTCTGTTCCATTCGTTTCACATGGAAGCGGATGGTAAGATTAATTTTAATGACATCTAGAATTAATTAATTTGTTGTTATTTATAAAATATATTGAACTTGCAACATTTGTTTTTCTTACAGGTTACATCTCTTGGACGAAAGTCGAGCCCAATGGAGCTTTTTGTCGAGATGCACATGCACAGTGAAGACCTGTAAAAGGGGGTGTAACAGTTCGTTGACAACTGCGCTCAACACTTCGTGGTATGATCGTTCAATAATTTTCTTTTGTAGGTTATTATTTTCTTCAATTGAATTTGATTATTTCTTTTTTTATTTTCAGGAGACATATAATAGTCAATTGAGGGAGAGATACAAGATCTATGGATGGAGACAGGATCGTCTGGTGGACCCGATAGAAATCAGGTGTGCGAACTCTCCAACACTATGGCCGAGAACTTGTGGGCGACCCATAACGTCTCAATCGTTGGGAGCTCCCAATCGGTTTTAAGCACCTAGTCTTAGGAGTTCGTGGCCTTGCAATAATAAGAGCAACTATCAGTGGATTATGAACAACTTTGCCAAATGGTCATGGACATGAGATCACAGATGAGTGGTACGTGTGCGCCACCTTTTTAGACGTATGATCTCGGGAACGACCAGCTTCCTCCTCCTCCTCCTCTAGTGTTGCCACTATTCTAGTTTAATTTTTATTTGTACAAATAAAATTGTAATGAATATTTGGATTTTATGTTATTCAATTTTATTTTTACATATTTTAATTTTATAAAATTTTATTCATTTAAAATTTCAATCTTCTCAATTAGGTCAAAATTGGGCTCCCAAACATAATGTTTCACCAATTAAGCCTCTAATAAAATTAATTTGACCTATTTTAAGTCCTGACACTTGATTAAATCCTTAAATTGGACTCAAATTTATTCTCAAACATAATTAAACTTTAATTTGGCCCATGATTAAATTGGCATATTAAAAATTTAATTATGCCCTTAGACTTAATTTCTATGCAGATTTGTCCAATAATCATTTAATTTGACCTTCAATCTGCATTGTTTCTTTAGTCTAAAGTATAATGAGGTACAATCAGGCTCCAAATTTCATCCAAAATTATAGCAGCGTATGGAGCATATTCCAGTTCAAGAGGATAGGTTGGGCAAACAAATGGAAACAGGAGCTCGAAGAAGGCTACAACGAAAAGGGGGACCTAGGTTTCCAAAAATAGGTAAACAAAAACATGCATGCTATATTTTCATAACACTAACCTGGTAGGAAACGTGTGACGAAAGCCAAATAGTTCCAAGTTTTTGGGACTCGCTGAGATACGGAATCTTAGGTTAATGGAACTATGGAAAAGAATATGAATTGTGAATCATCACTGCTTCATTCCTTGAGGTAAGATAATTTCTTTTGAAATTCAAAACGGGTAGGTCACCCATCACAATGAGACCATAATTTTTCCTGGGTAGGTCACCCATTATAATGAGGCCATTCTCCCCCTTGGGTAGGTCACCCATAAGAATGAGACCACTCTTCCCCCTTTCCACTTGGGTAGGTCACCCATCACAATGAGACCATTATTTTTTTTTCTAGGTAGGTCACCCATTAGAATGAGACCATTCTCCATCTTTTTTTACTTGGGTAGGTCACCCATTATAATGAGGCCATTCTTCCCCTAGGTAGGTCACCCATAAGAATAAGACCACTCTTCCCTTTGCTCCACTTGGTAAGTCACCCATCACAATGAGATCATTTTGCATTTGGGTAGGTCACTCGTTAGAATGAGACCATCTTGCATTTGGGTAGGTCACCCGTCATAATAAGACCACACACACATTTTTGTATTGGTTTTGGTTAAAGGAGATCGCCAGATGGGATCTCAAGTTAAGCCAACCACATACAAGTTTAGCTTTGGTTAAAGGGAATCGCCATATGGGATTTCAGGTTAATCGAGCTATACACCGACTTTGCTTCGGATTAAAGGAGATCACCAGATGAGATCTTAGGTTAACCCAACCACACACAGAGTTTAGCTTTGGTTAAAAAGAATCGCCAGATGGGATTTCAGGTTGACCGAGTTACACAACGACTTTTCTTCTGGTTAAAGAAGATCGCCAGATGGGATCTTAGGTTAACGCACTCAAAAGGGCAGGTCGCCAGTGAAAATAGACTAGCGTGAGTATGTGGGTAGGTTGCCCTTGAAAATAGACCATGTTTGAGTGTGTGTGGGCAGGTCGCCCGTGAAAATAGACCAATTTTCTTTTTTAAAAAAAAGGCAGGTCACCTATGATAACGAGACCATTTTCTTTTAAAAATTAAAGTCCTTGGATGAGTGGATCACTTAGCAAGCAAGGAAGACTTTTTTTCTTTACAAGCTTACTATGCAAAACATTGAGGAGTTTTGCTTCGTAAGCATTGTAAAGAGGGGGCATCTGTTGCTATCCAATTTTTGACCCATGTTTTAATAATTTTTCAAAAATAAAAAAATAAAAAAAATAAAAATAGAAACAAAAAAATAAGGGTTTACATGTGGCGATAACATAGAGCACCAGGGCTAATATTAAAGAAGCAATATGTCAAGGAGATAATTATTGAATCATATATAATTACTGCAATATAAAATACTATAGATATATGATTTGATTCGTGCTGGTTATGGAAAATAATCACTGTAATATAAAATACCATATATATAGGATTTGTTGGTGTTGGTTATAGAAGACAATCTCTGCAATAATTATTGCAATATTTCCTTAAATAACACGTGTAGAGATTTTCTATATAAGTGAACCTTCAACCATATACAAAGGGGGAGAATTTATAAGGGGGCAATTTTGTACAATTAAACCACAAAAAAACCCTAAACCACAAGAAAAACCTAGAAACCTAAACCCTCACCCAGGCCGCCGCCCCCTACCTTTGAAAAAGAAAACAAAGGAACCAGAGAGCTCTTTGAGTGGCGACCCCCATTTTGGCTCCTGCCATCTTCCCCTGTTGAAAGCCACCGACCCCCCTCCCTTTGGCTTTGAGTTTTTCTTCTTGTCCCAAAACCAGTAAAAAGCTTGACTCTCCATCTCCCTCATGACTCTCCCTCCTTACCTAGCTGCTCACCCTTATTCCCCACAAAAGAAAGTAGTCGCCGCCCTTCCCCTCTCTTGGGACCAAAACCATAGAGAACCTCAAGGCTCTCTTCCCCATCGCCATTTCTCCTTCCACAGCCGTCCCCATTTTCTTTCCCCTCGGCCCCAAAACAAACCTCAACCGACTGAGAGCATCCTCATTTCCTAGTCATCAACAACCGGCCACCGCACACTCCTTTCATCCTCACCCGGCAGAACCAGAGAAAAAAACCTCCAGCCACTGCTTTCCCCCCATCTCCTCTCTCGACCAACCGAGGTCATTTGCCCGACCAGACTTGCCGCCACCCACCTTCAGTCACACGCTGCCCCTTGTTGCAGATGACCGAACCAGGACCTCGTCTCCCACAGTCGCCAGATCGAAAAAAGGGAACAAGAATAGATTTGTAAAATTTAATTAAAACCAACTGCTGTTTGTGTTGCCTTTTCTTTTGTTCAGGTGACAATAAATCTTCACCGGCGGAGAAGATTTGAAGGAGAGAGAAGGACGAACCTTAGGGCAACCAGATCTCTATTTTTGAGAAGGGGTGGAGGTCACCGCCGATGCAGAAGTAAAGAGCGGACTGTGAGGCTTCAGATCCAACGACCACGCCCCAATAGTAGCAGTGGCGCGTGGGTTCACGCGCCACCAGTGGTGGCCGTGCGTGGAGCAGACGCGCCGCTACTGCTCTAGTGGTGGCAAAGGCCCTCCACGTAATTTCAGATTGTTTGGGGGCTATTTTTCTAATTTTTGGTTTGTTTAATGTGTGTTTGTTTTATTTTAAATTTTGTGGATTTGTAACATGTAAACTTGGGTGCATAAAAAACAAAATAAGAAAAATGAGATTTGTGTGTGTTGGAACTTGAATTATAAAATAAAAAAAGATAAAAAAATTTAATGTTTTAATTTGCATATGATCAAGTATTTTAGGGACAAATAAAATCATATTGTATTTCCCGTGAAAATATAAGAATATATTTCTACATATTTTTTGGGATTTAATAACTGATTTATTAAAACCTTAAGAATTTGACTAATATGTGGTAATTGCGATTAACTATGAAGTTTGTGTTTTTGACAAAGAAAATATATAAAAAAAATTTGTGTGTTGCATACGGCCTGATGTAACCATATTATTCGCTAGTTTCACCCACATTTAACTAGTGTTTTGTCTATGTTTTATATATAAAATGCCTTGATATTCTTTGTTTTATGTTTTGAAGGCACCTTTAGATGAAAGATGCAAACAAGAGTAAATTGGAGGTAATTGACAGATTTGACCCTCAGTCGATGTTTTGTGCAGAGCGTGAGTTCTAAAAGTCAAAATGAAGTGATTCCAGTGGCATTAGCATTGACTTTGCAAGCTTTGCAAACTATCCTCCATGATGCAGGAGTCATTCCCCCTATCACGGAAAATGAATGGGTGGCGTCTATCCTTTTGGTACCCAAAAAGACTAGAACCACATTGGAAGAGATTTGAAATGATGCTTACGAGAATGCAAGGATTTACAAAGAAAAGACTAAAAGTCTTCATGACCGAATGCTTACAAGAAAGGAGTTTCATGTTGGAGACAAAGCCCTTCTTTATCATTCACGTTTGAAACTTTTTTCTGGAAAGTTACGCTCTCGTGGATTGGACCATTTGTTGTTTCTAATGTTTTTCCTTATGGTGCAGTTGAAATTACAAGTTTAGAAACCAACAAAGTACTCAAGGTCAATGGACATCGCTTGAAACCTTTCTATGACAATTGGATGACAGAACTCACCGCTTCTGTGGAGTTAGCTGAACCAATCTATGAAGAATGAACATGCAACATGTCAAGCCAATGACATAAAAATAAAAGCGCTTACTGGGAGGCAACCCAACAAAAAAAAAAAATCAGATTTGCTTTCTTTTTCCTTATCTTTTATTTTTTGTATTTTACTTTATATTTGTCATTCTCTTATATTCCTTTTCTTTTATTTCAACATTGAGGACAATGTTGTGTTTTAAGTGTGGGGGTATTGGGAGAATTTTGGTTTTCTTTGTTATTATTTAAAAAAAAAAAATTATGTTTGATCTTTTGAACTCCCATTATTTTTTAGAATACGAGTATTATGTATGAGAATTAATTGAGATAGATAAAGATATAAATTAAATGAATGAGTGTGCATGCCAATTTTAAAATTTAATTCTTTTAGGGATTGACTTTGAGAATATGCCATGTTGACTTTATAGTGTTATACCAATGCAAGCTTTTGAGCCTTCAACATTATATTCTTGGATTGTGCATTCTTTCAATGATATGTATCTCTAGAACTTGCTTCATATCTTGTTGAGATTACATTCGCATTACATGTGTACATGAAGATGATAAAGGCATTAGAAATTTTAACCACTTGAACCAAAAAGCCAACCTAAAGCATATTATCCTTAGTAAGCCTCTTTTGAGCTTGTTTATCTTTTCTTTGCTTTATCCATGTATAAACCTGAACTTTTTATATGTTTTCCTTTTCCCCTGGCCAAGGATTAGTAGAGCATATACTTGTGATATCTCATGGAATTATGGTTGGAAATTATATGAAAAGAAAGAATAAGCGATGCTTGATGAAAAGATGGGCAAAGTTGCCAAAGGTGAAAAACAAGAAAAAAAAGTATTCCTTTATGTTCTTAAGGTTTTATGTTGAAAGAGCTTTAAATCAAAAGAAGTTAAGCATTGGTGATTAAAGATGGAAAATTTATGTGCTTTAATGGAATATCTTGTTGGAAATATCATTTTTCAGAATGCTCTACTTTCTTTGGTTTGAACCTTTCCTTTTACTCTCTTTTACCTCACCTTAACCCTATCCTCATTACAACCGGAAAATAAGACCTTTTGATTCATGCATTGCTTGTAATATGTGGTAATGAAGATAAGATTGAAAAGCAAGTTTATTGTAGAACATATTCTTTGATTGAATTTGAGAGATTTAAACACATAAGCCCTAAACACGTGAGTGTTAGAGTGTATATTGATGCAACCATATTATTCAATAGTTTCACCCACATTTAACTAGTGTTTTGCCTATGTTTTATATATAAAATGCCTTGATATTCTTTGTTTTATGTTTTGAAGCCACTTTTGGATGAAAGATGCAAAAAGGAGTAAATTGGAGATAATTGGCAGATTTGACCTTCAGTCGATGTTTTGTGCAGAGCGTGAGCTCTGGATGTTGAAATGAAGTGATTCCAGTGGCATTAAAAAGATAACATCCATACCTTTCTGGACATTTAAGGCAAGAAAATAAAATAAGGAAGAGCATGGAAATCGCAGCCTTCAAAGTCAAATCTTGCAATCTGCCAGTGTTGACCTTCGGCTATTCGAACTTGAATATCTGGAGCTACAAAAGTCCAATTGATGCAAACTCAATTTTTTTGGATTCATGACTCATAGTTATATAAACGCTCCATATTTCAGCCAAAAAAGATGTCATATGAGGGAGATATGATTTTTCAAAAATGACATCTGAATTCTGCCAGCAAACAGGTTTCGTGAAGAAACGAGTCCAAATTACGTTCTGAAGCATCTAAACCGATATCCAAGTTTTTATTTCAGCAATTTAGCTCCTCTAAGTCAAAGCTTGAAGATTTCATGCAAGGTTATTTCTCCTTTTTTAGGAAAATAGTTATTGAAGTACTTAAATATAAACAATCTACTTAATGGAGGACTATTTTGTAAAATAGAGACCTAGGATTTCCTAAGATATAAAAAGAATGAGAGAAGAGAAGGGGGGCAGCCAGCCAAGAGGAGAAAAACGCCCCCTTCATCTAAGAAACCCTAAATTATGCATTCTTCCTTCTTTTTGATTTGTTGTTCAACAAACATGCAAGGCTAAACACTTTTTCTTGGTTGCAAGGACACGAAAACCTTCGGATTTCAAGAACTGTGAGATTTATTTTACCTTTTCTTTTCAGTTTATATGATGAATATGTTTGT
>Ga0325403_1003603_pt1 | contig 14178 bp, 5 predicted proteins | sample PopdelMetagenome_19_FD_205665 | JGI IMG/M metagenome (GOLD analysis project Ga0325403, IMG submission 205665) | Populus deltoides microbial communities from Bellville, Georgia, United States - Xylem-PdKOR-R4 | ecosystem: Host-associated > Plants > Phyllosphere > Stem > Wood/Secondary xylem...
TAGAAAGGATAATATATAGCCATAGTGATTGAATTTATCTACTGGGAATAAATATTCTTGATAACGACAAGAGTTAAAAACTCTCTTAAAATCCAAAACTTGAATTGCATTAGCAGTAACTTATAGCGTCGTATGCTCACGGATGAGTTGAAATTATTACAAAATAATAAGAACCAAACCAGGTCTTATTATTGAGAGATCCGTCCTCCTCGACGACAATCATCAAGTTTTTTCAAACAAACATGGTACTATTACGTACTAGCCAAAACAAAATAAACCCCAACATGCAGAGAGACCCAGCAAAGGAGACTGCCCGTTAATTTATGGAAACAAAGATTCAAATCTAGACTATAATAAAAAAATAAAAAAAAAGCTGCAAACTACTTTTCTAATGATCCAGATCCCCTTTATTAAATAAAAAAAATAGAAATGGAAAACGTAAAAGAAAAGGAAAATGAAGAATAGGGTAGAGAGAGAGAAAAGAAGAAGAAAGACGGCCACTTTAGGGCTGGCCCGCGAGCAACAACCCTGGAAAAAGGAGGAGAAAGGAGACGTTAAGTTTTACTTCTTATACATGGATAGGCTTGAAATGATATCTTTACATGACAATCGATGGTAATAGAAATGATTTATTGAACTACCTAGTAAAATCTATGGAAATTAACGAAGATTTGGATCATGAAATGATCATATAAGAGGTCCATAATTTGCTATTATTACATGATCGGTAGTGATCAGACTTGGGATGCAACAATATCATCCAGATTTTACATCGCATGTTTAGTTGTGTGGTTGGATGTGATTAAGATTATTTTTAACATAGAAAGATTATAATTTATTGGGTTTTAAACTCTTTCTTGAAACTGTGATAATTTATGTTTTTAAAAATTATAACTACAAAAACTACTGCAATGCTAGGTATACACCGAAGATTAGGATTTGAATGAGAAACTGAAAACATTGCTTCTCGACAGACTAAATATGTTATATTCCGAAATCTTTAAGATGCAAGTTATTGGAATTTTCATGAAAAGAACTTCTGGGTTACGTACGAGAGACCATCCTCCCATCCCATCATTATATTTTAATTGGTGATAAAGATTCTAATTTCTCAAGGCAACGCATCTTTAACGTAATTCAACCCATAACGTTACCCCCTTGGGTCCTCGGATGCAATTCTTGGATGGAACAAGGCAGGGAGAGAGTCGACACCCTGGAACAAATTAATTAATTGCGATGCATACATGTCAGATAATATATCCTTGATCACTCCATATATAATAAAGTCCAGTTAATCTAACCAAAGCTTGACATGTAGCACCGATATTCTCATCAATCAAATAAACCACTTCGGCAAGCAATTGCCATCCCCGAGAATTTTTTTTTTTTTTTGATGGATTGTAGCTTTAGAAGGGAACATACTTTCCACAAAGTTGGCTTCGAAACTGTAGCTAGCTAGCCTCGTAGATCCACCACCGTTAAGTTCCATGGTAACGAGACACAATCAGCCAACCACAACCATCGAAGTGAAGATCTCATCCTATTTATTCACTTATCAATTAATTAACCTTGGATTTCGAAGAGGAGCAATTAAAGAGGGTAAGACCAACATGCCATGCCACAGCCAGAAAGCGATGGCTCTTAGCGCGGTGAGACAGGGAGCCATCGTGGCTAGTACGGTCTCACGTGGGATTGTAGGGAGATTGCAACAAACGGTGTTATCAGCCCCACGCGTGGTGACTCGAACCTCATATTCCTATTGCTAATCTCAGTGCTAGCTGCTAGACAGTCCTCTACAAAAGTTGGACCACACCTGGCCAGGTTATGAGTTGGTAGCTAAAAGCCTAAAACTGGTATTAATATTCAACGGATTGCTTTTAAGCTTTAAAGTTCAACAATTACACGATAGCCTGAGTCAACACAGCCTCGATTGACTTTAAGTGCTCGATGTCTAAAAAGGACCAGGCCTGTCTCCTTCATTTCAAGAAAGATTGCGGAGAAGTTTCTTAATTACCAAGCCCAAATACAGTGCCATCTTATTTTCAAGAAATTTATATTCCACAATAATTTTTTTTTCAACATTAGAAATTTTGCTGATATTAAAAGACAAATGCAGATGGAAGGTGAACTTTTTTGAAGAGTTTAATCATAACATCCTGTTAATTAAATTGCATACTTATTAATATTTAGTCCAAAATACACTCTCTTTACACTGCACTAATGAAAAAAAAGAGAGAGAGGACATTTTATCATATGATGTATAATCCAAAATAATAGAAACTGTGTATGTAAAATGCACTTAGTTTCCAAATTATTTTTTAGACCAAATTATCTTCTTCCAAGGAGCTTGCAAGCATATACTATAAACATGTTTTTTTTTTCCTTATGTAATGGAGAGACAAGACAAATACATGCTATTTGATCCAAAAAAAACTATTAATAATATTCAAAGAATAATAGTTTAATTAAAAAAAATTAAACTCCCAGGTCGAATATGATTATAGTTTCAATTAATTGGGATCACATTATAATTGAAAGATTTAGCTAAAATTTAACGGCCTGATAGGCGTCACCAAAAGGATTACATTGGAGAAAGCATTATAAATTTAAGAACAAATTAGATTATCTCCCCGAGTTATTAAGATATTTTGAATTTTACAAGCAATACTTGTAAACCGGCTTTCTTTGGAAGGACCTGAGATCAATAAAAGTTGATTGAACCTGGGCCCAATTCTCATCGCCAAAGGTCTACAGCTCAATAAGCCCATGGAATCATCGAGTAGAAGAGATTCGAACCCCAAACTAGGTACGTGGTCATGCCTCCTCCAATCCCATCTTGCGAGGCAACTTTCATGGACCACCGGGCACCAATATCCCTAGCGATTTCCGGCTTTTGCCTCTGCCTAATTGCAGCTCACATCTCCTTTTCTTTTAGCCACCTTTCCACTGGTCTAACTTCTCAGGAGACTGGGACGTTCTCCCAAGAGACTTTAATACCTTTAAGTTTCAAGAAACAATAAAAGAGACATGACATGCTAAAGCAATCTACTAGTTACAAAGCATGGCCAGAGCAATATGACAGCCGAACTTCATAATTAATAATAAATAAATAAAAAATGACAACCGAATTGAATTCATGATTCCCATCCAATTTAAGCAAAGAAACACACTCAAACAAACAAATTAAAGTCAAGCCAGCATCTACTATGTACAATCGGCATATTCAAGAGCATGATCGATCCCAATATTACAGTGTGCATGCTAGCAATAATATAACGACATGGAAGAACTTGTTAGGTTTCAAGTCATTTCTTTGCCAAACGAGTTGTTCATCATGATAATCTTTTCAGTATAAAATTTAAAGAAAAGGGTTCTTTTCTGTTGCCCTTCCTTATTAAAAAAGGAATGTCTCCATCTACTTGTTTTCTTCCAATTCCCGAAATTCGATCAAGTTTTGGACTCTTCTTTTTTATGTGACGTGCCCATGAGATAATACTGTCCCTCTCTTTACTGACCGCTTTCATTAATATTTCCAGGTAATTAAACTTGATGATATCTTCTTATTTATTTATTTATTTATTTTGTTTTTGAATTAAATACCTAGTCATGATTTCCATCTCTAGAGGTAGGCATCAAACAGAATGTTCATGATTTCCTCTTCGTCTCAGAGGCAACAATTTCCATCTCTAGAGGTAGGCATCAAACAGAAGCGTCAGCGACCATCCGATCTTTATCAAGCATGTCACAATATTCGACATGGTCAAATAAATATGACACTACAAACTTAGAACTCACGCCCGTTGGATTGAATTGATCTTGCGTGGCACCACCTTGGCACGGACAGCGAGGCACGATCATCTTAAAGGTTATGCACACGTGGCCAAAACAGTGTGTGCGTGCGGGTCCATTCTCATGTGGATGCCATACCTTAGTCATGTGGCGTTGGTGTTAAGAAATAGTGATTGAAGCCAAGCAGATACATGCCTCCAAGGTGGTGTATTATTGCAGGTTAGGGGGTAAGAGAAAAGGAAAGGTTGGAGAAGATAAGATCCAACTAAGGTAGGGACTCATGAGAATGAAGTATGGCTGCAAGGGCTATGAACTTTCCTATTTACTTATCCAGTTTTTTATCTTGAAAACAAGGACATGGACCCAGTTTGTTCAAAGTCTTCGCCTAGCAAGAATTTGTGTGTGTGTGTGTGTGTGGGAAGAGTGGAAAATATGTCCCCGCCATCGCTTCCAATTGTTCTTTAAATTTGAGTATGTATTGTTGCTGATATACATGACCGCTCTTGATTTTACTGGGAAAACTTAATTTTTGCTATATATCTAGCTAGCTAGCTGGGAGGCTCCTTAACTGGCAGTCCCATGTTGTTGGATAAGGTGTTGAATAACCGATTATTCACTTACCTGAAACACTTTCTATAAAGGGATGTTGTATCTTTAATTAATTTTTATTTTTAATATTTTTCATGGTTGAGAAAAATTGTGCGATTCAAATCAACATATAGGTAAAAAATCATTTTAAACCCACTATTTGGTGACTGAGAAGGAAAAAAAGGGGAGGAGATGATAGTTGTTAGTTTCTGTGTTGTTTTTTCCTCCTCCATTTTCGATCTCTCAGCAACTCTACAAACGCTATCATCAGCTTACAGGTAACTTGAAGCCGTCATATATATAATTTGAACCTAAAAGAAAACAAATTAATTAAACGCACGTAAATCCATAGTTATTACATTTGAGTTTTATTTTAGACAGTCAACAGTATATATTACTTTCGGATCGGCTTCCGTAAATAATTACATATATTCACTAATAAAAAAAATTTAATAGCGTTCACTGTTCATATGAACAGTTAACCGGCCGCCCAGTGTCAATGTTATGCCTTCCTTAGTTAAGGTCGCAGCCCAGGAAGCTAGCCATTTTCAGTTTGGTTTAGCCATCAGTCCAATGCTCATTTTAATTATTTTATAATAACTTCGTGCTGTAAAGTTGGTTGAAGCACGCGAGGATGAGTGTGTTTAGCAGTATGATTATAGTTATTTTTTAAATAATTTTTCGTATTAAAATGTATATTAATGATATTTTTTATTTTTTAAAAATTATTTTTGACAATAGCACATTAAAATAATTTGAAAATACTAAAAATATATTAATTTGAAGTTAATAAAAAAATAAAAAAAATTTAAATTTTATCAAAAATACTTCTAAAACACAAAAACAAATAAGCTCGATAAATCTAAAATCTCGGGTTAAATTGTTGTAAGGCACGCTATTTGCTTGAAAGAACATAAACAAAATCATGAATTAGTAACTGTTTCCGATATCTAAAAAAAAATCTCAATTGTCTAGCTCTTTCGCTTTTCTTTTGGAGTGAAATATTTACAAAAATTTTATAAATAGGATCAATATTTATCTTTTTTCTTGTTTCTAATCAAATCTTTGAAAAGACTTAATTCATTCATGATTTATGTTTCATCCACCAAGGCTGTGCAATTTGGCTTTCAGTCAAATATTTTAACTGGTACTCTTCTTGAGATGTAGAATTTTGTGTTGATTAATAATTAATAACATGGTGGCACGTGCGCACGTGAATGCAAGAAAGTTGACAACGTTAAAAATAAAATATACAACTTAACACAAAACATGATGACGATGGACCATTTTGTGGGGTATGGTAATGAAAATGTCAAGATGATATGACTAGGCCAAACAGGAACTACATATGCGGTGCTGTCCTCGTGTGCGTGGCCTCATTCTCCTCTGTACACGGGGGCCATGCTTCTAATTAATTTGGTACCTCGATAATTTTTTTATGTACAATCAAACCCCCCTAAAAAAAAAAAACAAAACAAAACTTGTACGGATTAATCGGTAACAAAATATCATATCCACGATTGACTATATATGAAACTCTTCAAATTTTTTTCCTTATAAAAAAACCATGGAATTCTTCGAAAATTGGTTTCATTGTTTATTTACGCAGGCAGGCATCACAGGAAATATTTTAAAATCGACCAACCCTGTCATTATCATGCTTCATTTTAAAAAAGAAATCGCACGAAGAATTCAACTCAGTTAATTGGACGAGGTACACGGCATTCGATGCACACTGATAAAAATCTGCAACTCAATAGTTTGCACGAAATGTTTGTCGAATAACCAGTTTGAAAATCTGGTGCAAGTGGGGATTGGACCGAAAATCAGCAATCTCCCACCCTTCCTTTTTCTTTTTTTCCTATCTATTTTTGTCGTAGAGTAATTAACTCTGGTGCAAGTGGGGATTGGACCAAAAATACACAAGCCGTGGTTGAAATAAGAATAAACACATGCAAACAAAACCTAATCAAGACATTGAGATTGAAGGGGAGAAAGGTCGTGATCGTTGCAGGGTAAACTGCAGACACGAGCCGGGGAAATGGACCTACAATAGCCGGGACCATCGAGCGGTGAATTGAGACCTTCTGAGAGGGACTGAGGGAAAGAATGGTTCGTTTTACAAATCATGTCATGACAACACAGCGTCTATACACCAATTTTTCTCATGGATGCATCTTGTCAAAGACCCCGTGTCCCCTCTAAATTGCACCACTTTTTTTCTTTTGAGCTTTCTGAATTCATCTTATCATGCAGGCTTGAATTTGGAAGAGAAACTGGGATGGAGGCTTTCTGGGCTTGTATGTGATTTTTGACCAACAGATGGATTCTTAATGGGTCTGATGTTTAGCTCATTCGTCCCTTTGTGAATGGGTTCAAAAATCCTGGTTTCACCAGACTGCCACAATGGCCCAACATTGTCTTTGCATGGCATTGCTCATGTGGCCATGTCACGTGTCTCTTCTTGCACTTTATAGCTTCAGTTTTCCCATCAAAATTCAGTGATTGGCCAAAAAATGATCACATGTAAAAGACAACATTTTCCATGTCTGGTATGCAGTAGATGGTCCCCAGAGGAGAGATTGGAGCGGCTAAAGGCAAGAGCCTTTCCTTTTCAAGTTATTTTTACCACTGAGTTAAAGGGGCTGCCACTCTTAATTTCACTCTTAGCACCAAGTTAAAAGGATGGAAGCTCGAGACGTAGGAAGAGGAGGCATGAGAGTGAGTGGCTGGGCTAATCTGTGGGGCCGAGGATATGTGGCTGCTATAAAGAAGAGGACCTGACACCATTATGTTTGATTTGAATCGAGGGTCCACAGTATAATAGCCGTAACCTTCTTTCTTTCTACTGCCTCAGCAATAGCACTGAACACAGCTCGCTGGAGTTTTCTTTTGGTCCCCTACTCATCATTACAGTCCACAGATACAGAAGAAGCATTTTTCATTTTTCCCATCACAAAAGAATAAGAAAACAAGTGACCCAATGAAAACTGGAAAGCACCGGTCATCGGTCGAGCTTCCCACTCGGTATTATAGCCCATGAAATCCTAGGTAGGTGCTGCTGCCTGGGCCTAGAAAAAGTAAAACTACTTAGCGTCTATCTTGAGCAAAGATTAACAGCACAAGTCTTCTACTTAGCCAATTTCTGGACAGATGGTTATGATTGGGCCATCAACCCGTATGAGAGCCCATTTGTTGTGTGTATTTTGGATGACAAATGGACCTGGACGTCATAACTAGCAGCCAGCTGGAAGCTCTTCCCACTTGTGGCAAAAGGTTAACATCCAGGCCCAATAAAATTTCCAGTCTAAAGGTTGCGAGTCTAATCATACAAGCATGTCTTAAGATAACTGGGTCAAGCCTAATCAATAGGCAATGGTTTCATAACCAGATGACGAAATGGAATCCCTAATTTCACTCAGGGACTTGATTCATAGTGGCCAAGACAAAATTGCGGTAGCTATTCCTGTAAGAGGCCTAAATGACTGGCCTAAAGATTACACAATTCTCTTGGTTCCATGAGATACTCGTCAAAATAGCTAAGCCATCGATCTCCAAACAATGACATTAATCTTTTACTATATATAAATTTATGTTCTTGGTTTATCCAACACTAAATTTCTTGACAAGGGAGAGAAATAAGCACCATCTTCTTCTTCACAACATGCCTTGGAATAACGAGTTCGGTGATGATACAGAAGGTGGCAAAAAAACAGAAAGTTCTGATGTGGATTCACTACCTGAAACTACTGTTCAAATAATCCAGAAGGTACTAAAAAAACTATTATCTCTACTTTTTTTTGTTCACTGTATAAACTTACAGTTACCATCTAGCTATACCAAAGAAAATTAAGAGTTATGTGACTAATAAGTCTCTTCTTATTGCCAGATAATAGCAGAGGTGATAGGGACATTTTTCTTGATTTTTATGGGTTGTGGATCTGTCGTGGTCAATCAGATGTATGGTTCTGTAACATTTCCAGGAGTTTGTGTGGTATGGGGTCTAGTTGTGATGGTGATGGTTTACTCTGTTGGTCATATCTCTGGTGCACATTTCAATCCAGCAGTCACTGTTACTTTTGCCATCTTTAGACATTTTCCTTATAAACAGGTTGGTCTTCATTTATATTCATTGTTTCTTTGTACAGGTCGCTCATGCTGGCGGAGCACATCTCATCAGGAGAGGTGCTGATTATAAAGACTGATTAACTTCTTGATAAATGTGTTTTTTTCTTGTACTTGCAGGTACCTCTATACATTGTGGCACAATTACTTGGATCACTCCTTGCTAGCGGCACCTTAAGCCTTCTTTTTAGCGTGACAGGCGAGGCTTACTTTGGGACAATACCAGTTGGACCCGACATCCGTTCTTTTGTTACTGAAATAATCATATCGTTCCTTTTAATGTTTGTTATCTCTGGTGTTGCTACTGACAATAGAGCGGTTAGTTACTCTTAAGCATGCACGTTTTATTTTATTTTATTTATTATTGAAAAAAAAACATATCTTTTGTTTATTTTTATTACAGTAGCCTGGGATTGTTTAGGCTAACTTACATGTAGACCCTCCCTCTTGGTTGATTGCTTAAATCACAAGCAGCTCAAGAATGCCTTGCCTTGCATTCGAAAGAGATTGATTACTAATATCTAACAGAGTATGCGCAAAATGTGTACACATAAACTTTACATCTAGCAAACGAATATAATTTTAATTCTTCGATTCTCAACTCTTGCAGATTGGAGAATTAGCAGGAATTGCAGTTGGAATGACAATTATGTTGAACGTTTTCGTTGCTGGGTAATTCCCTTGCTAGCTGCAATCCAAGCTGCCAGTGTCTTATTGAATAGCAATTTTTTACGTGACTCTCTGTTTTTTTTTTTTTGTGTCCTTAAAATTGTGAATTACAGGCCTGTATCTGGGGCATCCATGAATCCTGCTAGGAGCTTGGGGCCTGCAATAGTGATGCGTCAATTCAAGGGTATCTGGGTTTACATTGTTGGCCCCCCCATTGGCACCATCCTAGGAGCGCTCTGCTACAATATAATTAGGTTCACTGATAAACCTCTCAGGGAAATAACCAAGACGGCTTCATTTCTAAAATCTAAGAATTGATTGTCGCCATCCCCACTTTCTTTTTAGCCCGGCTCATCCTACAAATTTGCGATGCAGCTTCTAGTTTCTACTTGTACGATCAGTGATAAGACCAGTACAGAGTAAGTAGATCTGTACTGGATAAAAAGAGAGAAAAATAAGAAGAAGAAGCCTATATTAGAGAAATATGAATTGTTGGGAAACATAAATCCTGGTATAGGAATTTGTTTAGGCATTAGGCAATGTGGATGTAATTTCAATCCTCCAATATATTGCAGGTGATTCTATCCAAGCTTCAATTATACACTCTTTGTTTTTTTATTCCCGGGTCATGTCTCATGAGTTCAATGTCTATGATAGCTTTGAGCTGAGAGACATTCCATGTGGATTGCAGCCATTAAGTTTTGGATGTATACGGCAAATGTCGATCCAGAACGTTTGGTGGGGAAGAAAAAGAAATCGTGGAGGCATGGAAAATACTACTTCGCTTCTGTATTTAGTGTGTTGCCTTGGTTCTGTATCTGACGTTTTGATTATCTATTCCACAGAAATAACAACAACAACAACAAAAATATAAAAAAAAGCTCTACATATAAAAAATATTGTTAATTTATATGACACTGCAGAGATTTCATATGTTACGCTGCAATTATTATTGCTAATTTCAGTAAAGTGATGTAGGGCTGTTTGGGATGTGAAGCAAGACTAGTTAGAACAGGGGTAAATTGTGCATTGAGCAAACAAAATAAAAAAAACAGGGATAAATTGTATATAGCAGATAAAAAAAAATAGTGAATTTACATAGCAGAGAAAAAAAATTAATGAAATAACACACTTTTAGATGTTAAAATTTAGAACCCCAATGTTTAATTAAAAGTCACCTTTCTAAACACTTACAACAAGAAATGTCATAGTTTTAATTTTAATAAATATTGTGTTTAACAATCGTGACATCAATTAAATTCAAAATCAACTGGTTAATTGATTAGAAAATAATAATGAAAATTACAAAACTATCAGAGATAAAACCCATCAAGAAATGGCTTGCAAGGTCAATCTCAAGCACGCAAAATAAAATTTTAAGTTAACGGGGCGAACGACATGTCATCTATTCTAATTTCTCTTGAAAGAAATAAATGACGCGTCATCTGGATTCTCATATTCCGATTATTATGGCGGTTGAAAAAAAAGGTTCGTGTTTTTTATCCAGAAATCCATTTTCAACCTATTTGTTTACCCCAAAAATCTAGAAAACATCATAAAAATCTTGTTAAACCAATCCATGACTTAAAAAAGAAGAAAAAATACCTTAAAACCCGAAACCAAAAATCTTTCTGGGCTCATATATGTTTTTTAATCACTTTTAATGTAAAAAAAACAATTAGTTTGAACTCCTCTTATCATATGAAATCATTTGAGATAAAAATCGATCATTTTTGTGGCTGGAATAGACGTCAACAACAACTTTTTCTTTATGCACTGAAATTCAGCAAGTCCCCCTCTCTCCTCTCACCTAAAAAGAACAGGAAAAAAAAATAAAGTTTGCTACGTAATTGAATTTTTGAAATTTAAAGGGATTGATTATCCAAGATCCAAAAAATATGGGTGATGAAAATAAACTTTAAAATAAATTTCAAAACCACTATCTATTTCCACATAGTTTATCACTTTAGTACTCTTTCTATTCAATTCAACCTTCCCTAGAAAAAATTACAATTGAGTGCTGATTTGGGCTAAAAAGATTAAATTATACAAAATAAAAATTCAAGGATCAAGTTAATTTTTTTAAAAAAATATCGTTTCAATCCACGATATCTTCGAGATGATGAATAGTAATTACATTACAGTAAAAAAAATAATTGTTTTAGTATATGTTAATTTTTGTCAAATCTTATGCAAATATAACTGACTAATACTAAAACACGGGACATAGATTTATTTTTCTGAAAGGTTCTTTTTGTAGTATAATTTTAGAAATTCCATAATAAATAATTTATTTGAATTTTTGCTAGTATTTTCGGAGTTACACGTTGCTTGTCGTTTGCCACGCTTTGCTTGCTAAAAGTGTCCAATAATTAAGAGGGCTTGTATAATATCACTAAGGATCTAATCCATATTATTCAATCATAGTGAAGTTACTGCAATTCAATTAATTTATTTATTTATTTTAACTGAACCGCCTTATTTTTTAAAAGGAGTAAATTGTATTACTAGGTTTGTTAATGTGATGCAAGGCTTATTTTAAGAGTATTTTTTAATTAAAAATATATTAAAATAATTATTTTTAGATTTTTGAATTTTTTTATAATAATATATTAAAATTATTAATAAAAAAACAATTTAAAAAACAAAACAGTGCCAAACGAGCACTTGGAATTTGAATTAAATTTACACTTGGTGGGTGGTTGAAGTGGACGCCATATGGAGATCCATCCAATCCCTCGTTTTCCAGCCATCCGATTTAATTCAACAGGATTAACGAGCCAGGGGCCTGCACGCGGTGCCATTAAACCAATCTTTAAGAGTGAGGTCCAGAGAAAAAAGGACCTTTTCATTGGATGCGCGCGTCAACGTTATCCCCAAAGGACAGTGTAAAGTCTTGCACGCATTCACGAGTCTCGCCACACTCATTCATGGAGAGAGACCACATGGAGTCACGTGAAACTCACGTACATTCTCTACAAGAACATCACGTTTCAATGTATACTAAGGATTCATCACCTCGTCACATGGCCGTGTCAAAATGTGAATCTTTAAATTAAAGTATGAGCACGGTATAAATAATACTCACCGGCGGCCGGCCCCGCCGCCTCCCTTGCCGTGCAAATCTCAAAACTCTAGTAAAACCACCTCGCCTCATGATTTTGTATCATTTGTTATATAGATTGTGGTTTGTGATATTATTATTGACGAGGTCATGCATAATTCTTCTATATGCAACTGTAGTCCTCGGTAATAAACAATTTCAAGTGTAGATGAGAAAAACATGTTGGGGTCGGGAATTAAGCGTGGTAGATCTGATTACTGATTGTTTGTCTTTTTCTCTAGAAAGGAGAGGAGAGGAGACCTTTTCCATGGAGACACGCGTATTCTTGACGTCCAATGTTCATTGCCAGGCGGTACTTCCAACATGAGAGTCTGTACGTTCTTCGAGGAGCTGCATGCGCGCAGCTTGGCTGACCTTCCATTCCTCCTTCCCAACAACATATGGCAGTCAAGATGTTCGGCTGAACGGGATTGTCTGTCCTTCGACGGGAATTGTTATGCGCAATAACCCTTCGAATCCTAAATTATCTAAAGAGGCGTGTAACCGGAGGAAGCAATTTGTCTTTGTGTTTTAAAAAAAAAATTGAAAAAATTATATTTTTTGATTTAAAATTATTTTTTATATTTTAAAATTATTTGGTAGTGCTAATGTAAAAAATAAATTTTAAAAATATATTATTCTGGTATATTTATAAACAAAAAAAACTTTCAAAATTAACTGATATTAATTCTCAAAATACCATTCATTTCACCAAGATCTACAGCAAGTTGGGAAGAGATTTAAATCAAATTTTTTACCACGCCAAAACAAATAAAAAGTCTAAAAAGCACTGGAGTACTTAGTTTATTTTGTTTTTTACGTTTAAGGTATGGAGCTATTTTTATTACGCAGATAATATTAAAAAAACAAAAAAATCTTCTAGACAAAATGTATATATTTTTTGTTTTTAAAGACATTCAGGTCATTTCATTATAAAAAAAAAATATTAATAATTTATCTCCAATTAATTTTATATTTCCCCATAAATCTTCAGGAAAAAAGATTTTACCTCTTATCCTAGATGCATTCAGTTTTTTTTAAGAAGGAATTATTTTATTGTTTAAATCACTGTGTCTTGAGCTAGAGTGTTTCACTTTATTTTTTAAATTACATGATTTTATTGATTCAATCACGTGTCTTGGGTCCCTCGTTCCTGACTTTGATGATCAGGATCAAACGTGATAGTATCGACCATGAGGAGATCTGAACTCGGTTTACAAGGTCATGGGCGGCCCGGTACCATCCATGTGCCGGTACCCGCGACACATGCACGGACCATGCACGTGCAATAATAGAATTCAGGATTTGTCCCTATTAGTAGTTGTAGATTACTGGTTTCCCGCCTCCGGTCCAGAAGGTTAACGCAAAATAATTAGATCCATGGGCCCCTTAATCAAACGGCTCCAATCATTGCATCAATCCATGGCTCCATCATTCGTCTAAAAGTTTTAGGGTCCCACCCTGGAACACAATGTCAGATCCACCACTTTTGGGTGGTTCGCTCTTTTTTCAATCTTATTCAGTGGTGAGATCAGTGAAAGTCTCCTGTGAAAATTATGGTCTTCTTTGAATTATTACGGGTTAATGGTGTGTGAGGTTGTACTTCAATTAGTACTTTAAATGTTTGGGTAACTTTTGATATTAAAGTTAGTTTAGGTAGGAGAAAATAGTTACAAAAAATATTCAGGTCTCGGTAGAAGTGAAAATAAATTCTTTGTTTTTTTATTTATTTTTTTTTACAGGAAGAGAAGATGATCTTTGAGGTTCAAGACTATTTATATATTATTGACCTCGTATAGATGTGTACCGTAGAATGATAAATGTGGGTGTCACCTATGGTTATACAAACATTATTATAACGTTACACATTACCGTTGGATTGTTTTTTATTTATTTATTTTGTT
>Ga0325403_1003605_pt1 | contig 14178 bp, 11 predicted proteins | sample PopdelMetagenome_19_FD_205665 | JGI IMG/M metagenome (GOLD analysis project Ga0325403, IMG submission 205665) | Populus deltoides microbial communities from Bellville, Georgia, United States - Xylem-PdKOR-R4 | ecosystem: Host-associated > Plants > Phyllosphere > Stem > Wood/Secondary xylem...
GGGATTGTTAAAGAACAGAATTTCTAGAGCTCATTAGATCTTCTGAAATCTCGGGGTACTGAATCTCCTAATCAGTTGTTATTTGAAATTTGTGCTCTTAAAAATTCCGATTTGCTTTATAATCCTATGTGTGCGCCTAATTTTTGTAGCGCTATGAACAACCCCATATATATATATTCACGCACATACACACACCCACAACTCGTCTAACATTCATAGCATCATGACAATATTGAAGAAACATTATTTTTTAAAAATAAAAGGTTGCTGAATAATATATATAGCATTAATGAAATCTTTGTATTTTGTTTGCCTTTACATGCTATATGTTGTTCAAAATATTGAACAACATATAGCATATAAAAGGTGAAGAAAATACAAAGTTTTCACTTGTAATAGAAAACTGATAAAAAAATTTAGTTGTTCTCCCTATATATATAGATCATCTCATTAATTAATGGTCGGATGGATAAAAGAGAGCCTTCGAGGCTTGACCTAGTAGATCATTTCATTAATGTACCACCTTCGACTTGAAAAGAATTTCAATCATTTCCTCTTGAAGAGAATTTCTTCAATGAATTCCTTTTTAATATAAACACATTTGTTTAGAAAAAACAAACTATATTGGATATTATATTACAACATGAGCTACATCAGATTAACAAATTAACAAAAACATATTCAAATTCTCAAAGAATAAAAGTTATGGGTGTTTGAAGAAAGTCAAGTCCATTTATTAAAATCAATATTTTTTACCCTATTGCTTTATCTATGAATTGTATTGGACATCGCATTTGTTGTATCTTCAAAAAAAAATTTATGGTCCGAGTTATTATAGGCTCACTTTAAAAAGATATAGATATGAAATAGTAAATTAAATTCAGATCCATCAAAAATGATAAAAATAAAAAAAAATTATTTTTCCTCAACTCCTTCTATCCATTTAGTGTATGGCTCATTGAGGATCATAAAATTTCCTAAACCAAGCTCTTGGGTTAACCTAATGTCATGTCAATTGCCGAGAAGATGATTTAATTGCTCATAGGAATAGAATGGAAATAAATAAAATGAACGGAGAGAAACCCAATGAAATTCTGGAGTCCCTTCATATTTTGGACAGTTAGTTGCTCCCTTCAACCATTAAATATGTGTAATTGTTAGTTAATTCTATTAGATTAGATAGAGAAAGTTAGTTGCTGCCAAAGAATAAGCAGAGCTATGCTAGTATAAATACATGATGTAAGTAACGTGTTAAGCAAGTAATTAATGAGAATTCCTTTATGTGAAAAATTTCAGAGCTTCTTCTTCTTATCTCTACTTCTCTATCTCTCAATATTTATTTTCTATCAACTCTATTGTCAAGACCTTTCTTGATAATGTGGTATTAGAGTTAAAGAAGATCCACTCAAACACTTCTAACCCATCATGGTAGACAATAATAGACTAAGAACTCTAGAAAAGCACAATAAATGCACCAACAAAGAAATATAAGAGATCAGAACAGAAATAATTGTGCAAGAAGATGGAACAATGCAATCACAATTGGAGACGGTGCTATTAACTTTGAATTCCTTTAGGGCTAATTTGGATGGAGATCATGGAAGGAGGGGAGTCATTATGGAAGGAAACAACTCTTATCACCAGAATAGCAATAAGGGAGATGTTTTGGGAATTCAAGAAGGAAGTAGGATAAGGTAACCGCTTACTTTTTCTCCAGATAATCCTCGTGGTTGGATCAGAAAATATAGAAGATTCTTTAAAGTGCATTTTGTACATGTACATCAATGGGTAGAGATTGTTGCCTTGTACATTGAAAGCATGGCTGAGATTTGGCATAAAGGATTCTTGGTAGGAAATGATGATTTATCCAACTGGTAAGAATTCACTAAAGTAATGTGTATAAGGTTTCGAAATCAAAATGATGTTGTGGAAGAGTTTAATAAGCTAGAATAAGAAAAAAAAAATGTAGAGGAATATGTGAGAAGTTTAAAGAACTTAAGTCCTAATAAGTGTACTCAATTCCTCTCTACCAAAAACCTCTTATGTATCTAGTTTTACAAGCGAACTCAAAGAGGATATCAAGCTTATGCTAAAGATTCTCAAGCCAATTACACTACTATAAACCTTTAAACATGTTAGATGGCAGGAAGAGTCCAATGAGGCAATCACCAAGAGGAACATAATAATCTCAAGAACTATTTGCAAAAAGATCTAAATATACTTTTTGTGAGAAGAAAGTAGTGTATTTGAGGCATATTATTTTTGGCAATGGAATAGTAACAGACTCTAAAAAATTGCAACATTACAAGATTGGCTAGTACCATATAATTAAAGAACTGAGAGGAATTTTTTAAGTTAGCTAGTTACTACAAGAAATTCATCAGAATTTTGAAATTAGTAAACCATTAACTGAGATATTGAAAAAGAATAGCTTTGGGTGGAATGTATTGGCCTATATAGCTTTAGATAAGTTAAGAGAAGCCTTGTATACAGCACCAGTATTAGCATTGCTAGATTTTAAGAAGGTCTTTGTGCTTGAAACTAATGCTTGCACCAATAGACTAGGTGTTGTGCTGAGTCAAGAAGGAAGACCTCTAGCTTTTTTCAGTCTAGCATTGGGTGTGAAACACTTAGGATTATCAATCTATAAAAAGGAATACATGGCAATTTTAATAGTAGTAAAGCACTAGAGGCATTACTTAGAGTACAATCAGTTTGTTATTAAAACAAACCATGAAAGTCTCAAGTATCTTTTGGAGTAGAAAATTAATACATCCTTGCAATAAAAAAGATTGACTAAACTGTTAGGATTAAGCTATCAAATCCACTACAAGAAAGGCAAAGAAAACCTTACAGCAAATGCCTTATCAAGAAGGCTTGCCATTGAAGCAATTAACGAGTTTAGTGGAATGGATGGAATTCAACAAAGGAACTTAGATGCAATTACTACCATTATACCTACTTGGTATAAAGTGGTGTAAGAAACTTGTAAAAATGATCCTTTTATGCAGGAAATTTTAGTGGAAAAGCTTATGAATCCTCAAAGCTGGCTAAAGCATACATTACTGGAAAAGATTTTGAGATTCAAATACAGGGTGGTGACTTAAGGAATAGAATAGTGCTAGCAGCTCATGATTCTTATCTTGATGGCCATGTTGGAATTCAGAACTCCTCATTCTATTGGCCATCCATGAAGAAAATATTTAAGCAAGTTGTTGAAAAATGTGACATCTATAAGCAAGCAAACCTAGATAGGGTTGCATATATTGGGTTTTACATCCTTTAAAAATTCTAGAATAGGCTTGGAGGAATGTTACAATTGATTTCAAAGAAGGTCTTCTAAAGTTTGGAGAAAAGGATACAATTATGGTGGTTAATAGATTTACTAAGTTTGGATATTTTGTGGCTATGTCTCATCCATTCATAGCTTAGAAGGTAGCCCAGCTCTTTATGGATTATTTATACAAATTTCATGGCAATCCAGAATTCATAGTAACAGATAGGGATATGGTGTTTACAAGCCTATTTTAGAAAGAAATCTTCAAGAAGATGGGGGTCAAATTACACATGAGTTCTACTTATCATCCACAACGTGATAGGCAAACATAATGTGTTAATCAATGTTTAGAAGTTTATCTTAGATGTATGACAATACATCAACCAAAAAGGTGGTTCAGGTGGTTGTCATTGGCTTAATGGTGGTTCAAGTGACTGTCATTGTTTGGATACCCACCACCTCACATGGAATGGTCCACTCAAGAGTCTGGTCCAGTGGCTATAGTAAAAGAGATGATATCCACTAGGATTTAGATGAACCAATTCTTGCAGTAGCAATTAATAAGGGTAGTGTACATAATGAAACAAGTAGCTAAAAAACATAAAACTGATAAGCAATTTAAAGTAGAAGATTATGTTTACTTAAAGCTACAGCCCTACAAACAATCTAGTGTTTCTTTGAGAAAACATTTCAAGCTAAATTCAAGGTTCTATACAAGATTGGCTTAGTGGCCTACAAACTGGAATTGCTAGAAGGTGCCACTGTCTACCTAGTTTTTCATATTTCACTTCTCAAGAAGAAATTAAGTGAAAATATAATGACTACTATTAATCTTCCTACTTTGAATCATGTTGGGAGAGTGGAGATTTTTTCAATAGCAATCTTGGATAGGAAGTTGATCAAAAGAAATAACAGGGCAGTCATGATGGCTCTAATATAATGGTCCAATATATTTGCAAAAGATGCCACCTAGGAGAATTTGGATGAATCCCTTATTTCAACTTGGATTCTTGAGGACAATAATACTTAATAGGGGGAGGACTTATTATGCAAGCAACAAGAAAACAATAGTAGTAGCTCAGCAATAATAGCAATTTAGCAGGATCAATAACAGTGGTAGCAGCAATAGTCTTCAAACATATAACATGCGGAGAAATAATAATTGACATGTGTTGTCATAACCTGATTTTTTACCCTCTTTTCTAATTTTGATTTTTGAAAAATCCAAAAAATAGCAAAAACAACAAAAAAAATCCAAAAAATATATATTTTTGACGTATTTGCATTATTTTTGGCATTTTTAGCATCTTTTCAAAAAAATTAAAAATTAAAAAATTTCCTTTCAACGCGTCCGATTTTTAACGCACTCATTTCAAAATCATTGATCAGTTTTTCTTATTGAGTCGACATTGAAGTTGCTTTTTTAAAAAGTATAAAAATATAAAAAAAATAAGATACATCAAAAATAAAAATTATATGGATGAAGGGATCAAAGTGTAAAGAAAGAAAATGAAGGACCAAAATGATTTTCGGGTTGCCTGGTCACCAAGTTTGCTTGGGGATCAAGCAATTGAAAGGAAAAATACAAATTATTTTTTCTATAAACAGTGAGAGAATCTCATACAAAAAAAAGGGGAAGCAATAGAAGGAAAAAAAAAAAAAGAGCATTCATACACATAAAAAACACTTCTCCTAAAGAAAAAAACAAAACAAAAAAATGTGATAGCCTCATTTCAACTTTCTCATCCCATCTACACTGAAACCTCCACCCATTTTATCTTCCATACACCCATCATCTTCAACCTTATATAAACCATCATCCTTCATTACACTCTATAATAGGCTCCTCTAGATTTTTCTCCTTTTTAAAAAAAAAAAAACAAAACCAGTCATGGTCCAACCTCAACGTTGTTGTTCCTAGCCTCTTCCACTACCAATAACACCAAACCCAAGACAACACCATTGATGGTTTATTAACCCAATTATGATTAAAACTCAATAGTCTCTCCACCTAACAACCTCTTCATCAACCAATACCTCTTTATCAACCACGAAGACAGGCTTCAGCATCGTTCATAAGTGATAGTGACATCATAACAACCATTAACATGTAGAGAGAAGAACTAAACGAAGGCAAAAAAACCAATTGAGAGAGAGAAGATACCGTAAAATTTGGACCACTAGATCTCCTCCCTTGAGCAACGATGTGTGTCACTGCTAGTATAGGAGCAAAGTGGAGATAGAGGCATTTCAGATAAATCAGCTCAAGCTCTTTCAGCTATAACAGCGCACTAGTGGTGGTGACGGTGTGTGGAGATCGCGTGTCTCCATTGATCCTATACTTCTAGTGTTAATTTCAATATATTCTGAACACATTAAACACCTCGAGAGGTCGATCTATAACTTAAAATTATTTTTTGAACAAATCACTATAATGTTGTGAAATTTAGGACAAAATGTTTATTATTGTGTATGATTTTTTGATTGTTTGGACATTATTGTTTTGGTTTGATGTGTGTTTTTCTCTTGAAACGACTTGATAATTTGTGTTGGATTGTGGGTTTTATTTTTTAAGGTTGTGATTGCTATTTGAAAATTAAATATTGGGTTTATGTTGATTTTGAGAATTGATTTTTTATTCATGGATTATGTTTGGGTTGGTGTTGATTCGTTTGAATTATTATGCTATTTGAATGAATTTTGTGAAATTAATAAGTTTTGTGTGGGTTTTATGGCCATTGTTTGATTTTGAGTTGATGAATCTTTTATGCCACCTTGTTTTCTTTTTAAGCTAGGATTCTTTGTTTCCTTTTGTTGTGCATTCTCCTCTCCTCACCTAACATGGGAATAAATTTAAAAAAGGTATCCTAATACATAAAGAAAATAATTAATGTTCTCATACACAATAGAAAATCCATAATTAATATGGAATCCACAAAGCACATGGAAATAATAGAAAGACAAGGCTAGTCGAAACTAGTGCAAAATTAGCAGTCTTGTTGTCGAACGTTCATGACCCAAATAATGTTAGATTAGGCCCCACTTGCACATAAATTAAATGCACTAAGGCCTCCTCTTAATGCTCCAAGGGATCTCTAATTTCTTCCTTGGCCGAAACTTGCAAGACCAGTCTATTTAACATTCTTTCAATGCCTTTATATTGGACCTTGTAATTGGCCCATTTGAAACATGTAATGGATCCTTGTTGATGTTCATGGGCTGATCCACATTAACCATCATGTTGAACTTTTCTACTATATTGTTATTGACATCTAAGCAACAAATGACATACATCCATAGAACTTACATAACACCAGACCTAATCATTATTCTTTTTCCCAATTGAAAATTAAACAAGACATTTATTTGTTACCTTTCGTTCATACTTCCTTTCTAGCCACCTTAATTTATATTGATAAAGGTGTGCTTCATCTTGAGCTATAATTTGGTTACCATATTAATAGATACAACATTAGTATAAGTTCCACTATCAATGATCATATCATAAAATTTCTCATTTGTATTACAATGGGTGTAAAAAAGGTTGCAATAAACCTAATCTTCACTCTCATCATAAATAAGACTCAAACTTATCTGAATAATAAGTAATTGACCTTGATCAACATAAGTCACTTCATATTCTTGATTTGATTCATTTAACAAATTATCTTTACTAGTTATCTATTCCTCTATAATAATAACAATTTTGTGATTTGAACAATAAAAGCAATATATTCATATCCTTAACATTTAAAATACTTTTTTTTTAATTAGAATTTGAGGAACATGTGTTTTAGAACCATCCCCATCACTTCTTTTCTCTAGAGCCTTAAAAATAGAAGATTTTATAATTGTAGTGTTCTTAGAGAATGAAGTAGTCTCCTAGTTGGAAGAGCACTCCTTACATGTTAATTCTTAACCAATCTTTATAACATCTTTTTACAATTTTTTTCATATTCAAAACAAGTTTGTTCACATCATTGAATGTTCAATAAGGCTATTATTTGTTTTTCAAGCTCAACAATATCACACCTTAGCATGAGAAATTCAAATTCTTTAGTATTCTCTTCGATGGTCAACCCATTGCTTTAGGTTATAAAACTTGAGAAAAGTCTCATGTTGATAGTTCAAGCAAGAACATTCTCTTAAACTCTATTTTCATATTCTCTCATGACATGATCTTGCTTTTGACATACGAGCCCTTTACTTCTTAAGATTCCCCCACCATAAATAAGCATATATTCTGAGTTTAAAAGCCACCAACTTCACTTTTCTTTCATCATGATACTTTTTGAAATTAAAAATTCTCTTAACGGTTTGGAGTTAATCAATAAAATTATCAAGTTGTATTTTTCCTTTAAATTAAAGAATATCAAATTCTATATTAGAATCTTGATATAACCTTATATTCCTTTTTCTTTGATACAGAGAAGAAGAACCATCACTAGAATAACTAATTTTAATGTCATCGTTATGATCATCATCTCGATTCTCGTATTGGTTAATATGCTCCTAAAGTTGTTGGATTTGCCTTCTCATTTCATCCATTTCAAGATGATGAAAGTCCCTCTTAAATTCTTGCACATGATATCCATGAAAAAAAAATTGGTTATAAATCTTAAGCTCTAATACCACCTTAATACTGTGATAGTAGGAATATAGAGTAAAAACAGTTCACTCACATAAATGATAGTTTTTGCTCACCACTTTAAGGTACAAAACCAAAAATATACAGATGCAAATAACCCACCACTCTAAAGATATAAATTCACTCGCCACTATAGAGATACAATGCTCATGAATAAAATTTCACCACTTACAAGGAGATGCATAATTGCACAAGGTATCAAAAGATCAAGTCAGAGACTTTTTCATTCAAATTTTGCAAAAGATCCTCTTACATGATTTAAATGATCATTATATACTTGGAACAACCCTCTAAGTCTAGGGATAAAAACCAAAATGATTGAATTGGGATAAAAATAAATGATTTTGATAGAAAACTAGACAATTAATAATTAACACACATTTTTTACTCATTAGAAACATAGACAAACAAGAACAAAAGCTTGCAAACAAAAACAATCATAACTTTTTGTACAAGACCCCAATGCATGCATGGTTAGATAATCTAAAAACATTACATTCTAAAATTTAAAACTACACATGATAAATTTATTTTTCCATGTAATAAAGAGATGCAAATTTGAGCTCAAAGTTAGCCCATAGGCTGACAATAAACAACATCAAAAACTTCACTTATTTACATTTCCAACCTAAAATCAAGTAGCCCAACATCAATATGACCATTAGAGGACACTCCCATGTTAAAATATGAGGCATGATATTTCATTTATAGAGAAAACCTAGTAACCCTTTAAAAGACAAAATATTAAATTGCCCCTGAATAATATACTTATATTATTTTAGAATAATCTTAGAAATTTATGCAATTTAGTCCCTAATTGATTTTTCTTGGTTTAAAATTGTAGTCTCTAATATAAATTATATTCTAATCCTTAATTTCTAATACTTATTTTCAATCAAGTCATACTTGATTAATCATCCTAGTTTAATTTATTACCAATGGTTCTTAATGTGTATGACCCATTAGATTTTTAATATGTTAGCCCAAATATAAATCACATTCCTAAATAATATAGGATTATATAAATTAAATAATTTAATTTATTATCAAGTTAATAATTGATTAATTTATATTTGAATATCAAGTGTACCATTTAACAATGTATTATGATCCTATAATCATATTGGTATGTACTCGTTTTGCCCAAAACATAAAATACATCTTGTCTTGTATATAATATTGCACATATGATGGATCCTATAATCAAAGAATGTAAAATTCTTTACATCTTATCTTTCTTAGTTTATGTCTTATGGCACATGTCTTTGGAGAAATTTTTTTGTGAACAATAAGTAAGTATCATCTTTTAAATTTTTCTATGCTAAATCATTTTAGCATATTATCTATATATGTGGATTGGGATAATCCAAGCAACCTTCTAATTCTATCTCTATAGATATTTATTTTCAGTATATAGGTTGTTTCTTTCATATCCTTTATGGAAAAAATCTTTTATAACCAAATCTTTATTGATTAGAGTAGAAGAATATATTTTCATATCGATAAGATGTCATTTACATATAATACTTAGAAAAGAACTCCATTTTCGCTAATCCTTTTTATAAACACAAGGGTCATCTATATTTTTTTTATGAAATCAAATTATTTGATTATCTCATCAAAAATAAATATGCCAACTCTTTGAATCTTGCATAAGTCTATAAATGAAATTTTATAACTTGCTTATTTTATTGACAAATTACTTAGATTCAAAATATCTAGGTTGTCATTTACACATCTTTGTGAAGATTCTCACACAAAAATGTAGTTTTGACATCCATTTGTCAAATCTCATAGTCATGGTATGCAACTATAACAAGCAGGATCCTTATAGATTTTAATATAGCTTCCAAAGAGAAGTTTTCATCAAAGGCAACCTCTTGTCTTTGTTTATAACCTTTAATAACTAGTATAACTTTATATCTTTGTAAATTTCCATCCATATTAGTCTTTCTATTAAAGATTCATTTATATATAATGAGTTTTATCCCTTTAGATAGATCAACTAAAATTCATACTTGGTTGATGTACAAGAAATCCATCTCAAATTTCATAGCTGTAAGAAATTTTTTAAAACCAATATTAGATATTGCTTCTATATAGTTGGTAAGCTCATCAAGTATGAGATACTCATCATTTTTATCTTCCATGAGATGTCTATATATCATTGGCGCATGACGTGTCCTACCAAATCTACAGAGTTCTTGTATTTCTTGACCTTCAAGTTTAACATTCAATGTTGTAGCCTCGGGCTTAAGCTCCATTTGAATGTTAGTTTATGATTCTCAAACTTCTTTAAGTTTTATTTTTATTTTTTGTATTCTTGTCTCCTTTAAAAATGACCAATGTAACATGTAAAAAAATTGTTGAAAAAAAGTTATTTAATTCAAATATTGAAATTTTATTGATGTACTATTAAGTTCTTCCAGTGCTAAAAGATGAAAAATACTATTATTAAATTAAAATATTATTATATAAAATAAAATAAAATATGATATGATATGATATGATATTCATAAAAAAAAAATATTTTATATAGTTTAGTAGATATAAAGCATAGGTAGTAGATATAACAGTTCAAATTTTATTTTAAAAGCAGCACAATAAAAAACAAATGAGGAAATAACAATTCAAATTTTATTTTAAAAAATAGCATAGTTTAGTGAGGCGCAGGCAACATTTATGCTTCACGAGTTGTATATGTTATTTGTGACTCTCTTAAAAAAAATATATACAAATAAATAAGTGTGATATAAAATAGGAGGAAAACTCTTTTGGAAAAAAAATAGAACAATTTAGTTAAGATAAAATCATGTGGCTATATATTATAACCATTACCACTGCTACCCTCACCTCTCATTTATGTAAATTGTATTCGCCTTCCATATATCATATGATAGTGTATAAAATTCTTTAGAAAATAAACTTAAATCATAAGTTGTTAAAAAAATAAATAAACTCATGATCGTCAAAAAATTAATATTAATATAGTTTATAAAAATACTTTTTAAATTAAAATATATTAAAATAATATAATTTTTTAATTTTTAATATTAGTTGATTAAAATTATTAAAAACATATAAAAAATAATTTAATATTTTTTTAAATAAAAAACACTTTAAAAACAGATTCAGCAGCAAAATCAAAACCCCTTTAACAGTGTGCCACCTCCATACATTCTCCTCCTCTTCATGGGAAGACCCATCTTTCTTTTTCTCTCTATTTTTGAAATCAACCCTGAAACTTGTAACAAAAACCCACCAAACCAAAAGTAAACAGGAACGTTAGTTGGTTGTTAAGGCAAAAGGGCATTTGCAAGGGCTATGGCTGCTACCCTCAACGATCTGTCGAATGTGATTTTGTCAACCATTTTACATTAGTTTCTGATACTCGAACCTGAAATTCGCTCTCCCTGGTAAACAGGAAATTCCTAGCTCCAGAGAGATGCACCCGCACCTCCCTCACATTCCGTGGCAATACGTGCGATATCCACATGATTCCTACCTGTTTCATATCGATGACTAAACGCGATCCCTCTCTACTCTCTCGTTCGGATCTCCTATCCTTCGCCACCTCAGACCCTTTCCTCCTCCACCACCGTCTTCATTTGCCTTCCCTTTGGCAACCTCCACCACCATCTATTCTCGAATTCTTCGATCCGGTAGTTTTTCAAATATCATACAAACAACAAAAATTATAAAATAAAATTATTTAAGGGTAGCTAGAATCTTATTAAATAAATCTAAAATTTAGAGATTTATTACTTGAAAATATAATTTTTTTTGAATAATTCTTTAAATATTGAGTTGTCGCAAACTACAAGTTATCTAATTGTTTGATCTTAAACGATAATCCACGCAAATCACACGTGAGAAATCTTCTAAATCCCTATTTAGAAGAGAGAGATTACTATACATAGAATGTTAGTTCTAATTCTGTGTTTTTGTAGCTTTTCATCTAATAAGCAACAACTCATAAAAATAAGAGGCATAACTTTCTATTTATAGAAAAATCTGAAATACCCTATAAATTAGTAAAATATTAATTTTTCCTTAAATAATATTGATATATTAATTTATTATAATTTTAGAAATTAACACAATCAAGTCCTTACTTGATTTCTCTAGGTCTAGAAATATAATATATGTATTAATTATATTCTAATCCTTCATTTTTTGACCAATAATTCTTAATGTGTGTGATCCATTATGTTCTTAATATGTTGGCTCAAATATAAATTTTAATTATAATTAAATAAAATTTAAAAAATAATTTATTATCAATTTAATAATTTATAACTCTAATGAATATTCAGTATTTAAGAAAAAATCGACTAGAAACATTTTAGAAATTTTATAATTTTCTTGTCAAAGTATTTTTGTGTTATAGACTTTATATGTGCTCTATATTCATTAATATTATATTATATTAATATTAAAGATAAATTATATATTTATAAATAATAAATATATATTTATTTAAATATAATAATACCAAATATAACAAAAAAAACAATTGTTATCGGGCATATTAAACTAAGAAGATCTCCTTCCATCCTCGTGGCCGCGATCGAGCCATGTCAAGCTCATCCCTTCGCATCAACGCTCCTCGTCCCTTCGTCTTGGAAATGATTTAGTCCCTCTGTTTTGAGCACTGCCAGGCCCTTACCAGCCTCAACCTGTCCTGTTTTTATTACTAGACTGAGCATATCCCTCCAGTTTTGCAAGCCTATCCCAGCGTGTCCAAGGCCTTGACATCCTTGGATCTTTCAACTGCTGGTTCCAAGTCTGATGAGATTCACGCAATCACTGCAGCTTGCACTGGTCCAACCAAGTTTATTAATTGTTTGTATCTTCGATCCAGGTTACATTGGATGCGTTGGTGACGAGACCTTGCTAGCTATTGCTGCTAACTGTCTTAAATTAAGGGTTTGGCATCTCGTTGATATGGCGTCCTTGGGGAGCACTAGAGGGGAACCTGAAGATGATGGGTGCACGAAGGAAGATGCAAGGATTAGTAAAGCGGGGTCAGTGGATTTTTTCGCTGTCCTTGCTCTTTTACAGGAGTTGGTTCTGGATGTATACCAGCATGTCAGGGAAGTGCTTCGGCTTTGGAAGCGCTTCATTCAAAATGTCCTGAGTTGAAACTGCTTAAATTGGGGCAGTTTCATGGGATTTGTGTGGCCATTGAGACGCAGCTTGATGGGGTTGGCTTGTGTTCAGGCCTGGAGTCATTGTCTATAAAACCTCGGCAGATTTGACGAACATGGGGTTGATCAAGATTGGTAGAGGGTGCCTGTAAACTGGCAAAGTTTGAAGTTGAGGGATGCAAGAAGATTACAATGAAAGGAATGAGGATAATGGCCTCATTGCTCCATAAGACTCTGATAGAGGTCAAAATATCTGGTTGCGCTGTAGCATCTTTGCGATCACTGGAGCCTGTTCAGGATCTGATTGAAAGACTACACGTTGATTGTGTCCGGGATGGTTGCGAAGAGGAGCATGAGTACGCAAGCACAAAGCAGAAGTGCAAGTATTCTTCGCATCCTGTAAGAAAAGCAATGGAAATAGAATTTTCTGCGAGTCCTGGAAAGGGCTCAAGTACCTTTCTCTATGGATTGGTGCCGGTGAGCTTATGACTCCACTGCCGATGACTGGCCTTGATGTTTGTTTGTCCAAATTTGGAGGAAATCAGGATAAGGGTTGAAAGAGACTGCAGAAGTGGGCACAAACCATCGAAGCGTTGAGCTGCCTTGCTTGTTATCCTCGACTGTCGAAGATGCAGCTGGATTGTAAACAAGAGGTTTTGCATAAACGACACCGTGTGGGCAGGTGGATTTGCGCCAGTGGGAGAGGTTCTTCTTGAATGGAATCAGGAATTTAAGCCTGTATGAGCTTTTGATTATGGGCCACCACAAGAATTTAAGCCTGCCAATCAAAGGAGTCTGTCGCTTCCAGGAGCTGGTCTTCTTGCGGAATGCCTTGCAATGAGGCACCTTTAGCAATTACTCAATCAATAGGTATGGTCAATATTTTAGATCCTTCCTCTTGTCTTTCTTTTTCTAGCGTCGTATTGAAAGGAGCAGATAACGTTCTAGATTGCCAACTGCAATCGAAACTCTTTTTTTTTTTTTTTCTATTTCATTATCTCGTAGAAAATTGCACAAAAACGATACTGAAAAATTGAAGAATTTTATGTTTTCACAATGATTTGGAAAATTACGAGTTTACAACTTTGCCGAGAACATTGCGA
>Ga0325403_1003608_pt1 | contig 14172 bp, 11 predicted proteins | sample PopdelMetagenome_19_FD_205665 | JGI IMG/M metagenome (GOLD analysis project Ga0325403, IMG submission 205665) | Populus deltoides microbial communities from Bellville, Georgia, United States - Xylem-PdKOR-R4 | ecosystem: Host-associated > Plants > Phyllosphere > Stem > Wood/Secondary xylem...
ATTAATTAACTGATGGATTTCTGATTTATTAACAATGGGCCATTTGTCCGAAATTTCCCCTCGGATTGTACAGCACATGAAAGATGATTTGCTTCTCCAAACATTCATTGCTGCTCATTTGTTATGTTTAGCTGAAAATCAGTAATCCTCCTTTCACTGCGTAGTGTACAATCCGAGGGAAAATTTCAAATAAATGTCTCCCTGATTCTAAGCTCCATGTTTCCCTGGTCTCCGTTTTCACAACTTCAACTTTCGAGAGATTCAACATCATTTATCCTTGGAATGGCCAATGCTGAGAAAGTAGCAGCTCAACGTAAAGGGCTGTCAATAATTTATCCTGTATGAAAAAACTACAGTGGCTTTTGGATACAATCAAGAGTAAATCAGTGGAATATCCTTGTATAGCCCAAAAAAAGAATGTTGTGCTTGAAATATATAGATACCTAAATTCTCACTGAAACCAATGAATGACAGTTGATACTCTTACTGTTTAATGGGAAAGAACAAGAAGGGGAGAGGAGGGAAGGATCAACTTCAAATCAGACAGCAAGCGGGTTTTCTTCTGCAGTAAGAGGTGGCTCAAGCAGTCTCACGGAACGAGGAAGCATAAACTCGGCAAATATAGGGTAGTGTGAGGATGGATAGCGCCCGTTTATATTATCATTCACCACTTCGCACAGGACAGGAATCAAAGATCTACCTCTTAAAAGAATCCAATCTACGTGCAGATCCTGTGTTTGGCGGTCCCAGCAGAGGCAGAGTGCCCTCAAGATTAACTTGAAGAACTCAAGGGCTCCTTGCTTGTCACCTGACAATACTAAATAATTGAGTTTTGACGGGATTCATAATGAATTATCATTACAGAATGGAAAAACGATACCTTTGAAATCATGGAAAGTGTGTACGAGGGAAACATTTTTCCTCACTTGGGCATTGGGCCATGTATCCCTCATATCTCCCACTACACCATGCTCGCTGCAGAGGAAAAGCCAGTAGCAAACAACTGAATCAACCCCTCTTTTTCTTTTTTTTTTTACTACTGAATCAATCCCTTAAACAATCAATAAGAATGAAAGTGAAATGCTCATATATCCTTAAGCAGCGCTTCACAAGATAAAAGGAAATAACTTGGTAATGGAAGCCTCAATTCTTAAACTAGCCATTTCATCAACTGTACTACTACAGACCAAGATACAACAAACTTTTAACCCATCATTATGGAAAGATTTAAACTTGTAATCATTTTGGTCAATAAAACTCTTACACGAACCATTTCATTCTAAAATTTAAATTGTTAAAATAGACTCTAAAATATAATTTATATTATTCTCTCAAAAGAATCAACTAATATTACAACACCACCTATTATCTAAGAAAAATGTTAGAACTGAAGTGGCTGAATTGAGATTATCATTCATATTATATATACAATGAAATGAACATTAGGTAATCGATCCCAGTCTGTACAAAAAAGGCAAGGTCTAGAAAGGACCTGTGAAAGGTCTTAATCCTTCATTTTCAGAAAAGAAGTCATATGACAGTTTTGTAAGCACAAGCATCCTATTCTAGGAAAAGAAAAAAAGAAATATTTCTTTGGTTCAGCTAATTGATTAGTATTATTGGTATCTATAAGAAGGGCAGTTTCAAACTTGAAACATGGCTGTGGGTTCTTCATATTGATATCAAGCAATAACCTAACACGAGAAAATTACAACTTAAAAAACCCAGGTGTCTATGTAATGAAGATACCTTGATCTCCCAAGAAGAAAACGTCCTGTAGTCGATTCTTTGTGTGTGTTAAATCCTCCACAATACAAAACTGGTAAGCTAGGAGGTAAGGATGCAATGTGTTGCCATGTGAGTAAAGCACTTCGTCTACGTGCACGAGGACTAAACTCATCCATGTTTGTATTCACTATCTGCAATGAAAAGCCTGGGGGCTCAATCCCTTTCAATTGGAATGTGTGACATCATGTCAAAGAAACATGGAAGAAGACACCTCCAAAAATCCAAATAAAAAAAGGGACTTGGCCACAAAATTGACAAGACTAGTGTTGGAAAGGATATAGCCCACGTTGCAATACATGGAACTGCAGCACCCCATGACATGCTTCCTGGGACAGAAGGCGACTCTGATAGCCAAAATGTTCCATCTTCTAGCAGCTCTACCTTCATTTAATAAGACAAGAGCACATGAAGAGTGGCCAAATCCCATCAATATCTCCGTTAAACAGAATTGGAAATCTCAACCAGAATGAAGAGCAAGTCATTTCTTACTTTTTCCTTGTCATAGAAGATACTACAGTGTTCATCTAGGCTGTCTTGAGATCCTTTTCTTGATATTCCAAATTGACCATAACCTAACAGATATAAACAATCAACCCAAATATAAGCCTAGTTTCTGGTTAGCTAAAAACGAGTTTGACCGCTGCATACATTTGAATGCCAAAACACAATACTATCAAGAGCAGAAACATTGAAAAATATAACAGCAGAAAATAGAAACACAAGTATGTTGGGATTTATCCCTTCCATATTTTATATATTGGTGATGGTCCTGCATAAACCCTCAGGATCATGGTTCTATTTAGGAAACCAAAATTATAAGATTTGCAAGAGTTTGGCAGTTCAACATTTTATCTATCCAGCAAAACGCTAATACCGCAGGAATATGGACCGATTTTAATCATATGGCCTTCATAAATGTCACAGAACCCAGTGACACTAGTCAATTTGCTGCCATAGGGAGATTGAATAGCTTCAAATGGTATTAAGAATTTCCAATGAATGTGTCGGCTACAATAGCAGATAAAATGCATCAAGTGACATAGCAGCACTATTGGTTGAGAAAAGATTGTGCAAACAGATTGTCAACTACGTTTTACTGCATAAGGTATGAAGCCAAATGATAAAACCATCGGAAAAAAGTTACCTGGCAAGCACTGCTGAAGATAATCCAACTGTGTTTTCACACCTGAATCCATACACAAAATAAAAGGTAGAAATAAACAATAAGAGATACCAATAGAAACCATTCAAATCCCAAAAGAAAGACAATAAGATCAACAAGGTGAAGGAAACACTACAATAAACAACCCACATAGGCATTGAACAAAAATCCCCTATAAAAAACTCAACTACAACTCAAAGGAACCAAAACCCATCTCCAAAACAGAAATAAAAAGACACCCAGATCATCCTTTGCAAGGAAAACACAACCAGAAACAATTTCACACACAAGCGCACGTGTAAAAAAAGAGCAACAAACCTTGTTGAGTACAAAGAATCATAGGAGAATAACTAGTGACGACACTAATACACAAATCCTTCCTCTTCTCCCATGAATTTGGACTATCTTCAGCCTGATCATCATGAAGATTAAAGGTCATCACCGTCAAGGAAACACTCATTTTTTTTCCTTTTTTCATGAAATATAAACCAGCTCTCCTTTTTTGTAGTATTTGTTTTTCTTCTACTTCAACAAATGATTACATGGTTGGTTGTTGGTCATGAAATTTACCAAAAAGAGCTAATAAGCAATGGTGTACCATGCTTGTCAACAAGCTCAGGCTGTGTAGGTTTGTCTTATTAATTGGATTCAGTGCAGCTGTACTGTGCAGTATATTCTTTTTGGATTTGGGGTTACCTACCTTTTTCGCTGTGCAAATGTGAAAGTAGAGAACAGAGAAACACGTAGAGACTGCGAATGTTGTAATAAATTATTATTCTTAAAAAGTGTGGACTGTAAGAAAGTAATTGTTTCTTTCTGCGTTGAACAAATACTGCCAATTTTTTTTTATTCAACTTCTTTAAAAGTTGATAGAGACATATATCAATTCATTACTTGAACCACAGGGTAGATAAATAATTAGATTTAGCCAGATTAGATCAATAATTAGATTTAGCAAAATTTAGATGAGACCCGATTTTATTAATTTTCTTTTAAATTATTTTTAAAAAAATAAAATCATTTCAGATTTTTTAAATTTTATTTAAAACAATGTAATTTGATGTTTTTTAAAAAAAAAACCAATATTGTTTTAAAATAGACAACGCTTAATCCATAAACCTACAATTCATATCTACAATTAAGTTTGATAATTATGTAGATTTAACACTATATTATCACATTTGCAGTGTTTTTTCAAGTCAAAAATAGGAGAAAAAATAAATATATATATATATGAAGAAAAAAAAGCTAAAAAGAGTACGTTTGCTATAATTATTGTTAGTGTTAAGGATATTATTGAGATTTTATTAAACTATAACAGGAATATTAAAAAAGAAATTATAAATCATAGAGATGAAGCAGATAATTTTTTAATCTTGCTTAAAAAAATAAAAATATGATATAATTTATCATATTGAAGTATCCAAAATGTTTAATTAAAGCAGGAAGTGGAACAGTGGAAGTTAAAAACACCTTCCAACTTTAAAGACATCGATGCAAAATTCCCCGATTTTTTTATTTATTTTTTATTTTTTGGATTTTATGAAAATTGAAGGATTGTATTTTTGTTTTCTTTATAGATCGCGCGGTCCATTTTGATTTGTTTTTCAATCATGCGGTCTATAATAAATATTCACCAAATTACCGAATTAGACTCTCGATATAATAGGCATGGGTATGCTTTAGTGCTATTTATAAAAGTCAAGGAGAGAGATTATCAAAACGTTAATTTGAATGAAACCAGTCTTGAGAGATTATTCAACAAAGTTAATCTTGATTAACTTATAATCTAAAAATTCTTTAAAATAATATTTTAAATATTGACTTAATTTAATCTATTTAACTCGTGAATTGAACCTTGTGCTAATTTAACTCTTGAATTGAACCTTGTGCTAAATTGGATTTAATAAGTTTGGTATGACCTCTCATAATACTAATGGTGGCCTTGTGTTATAGTCAAATAAACCTCATATTTTTATGATTGCAATTGATGGAGTAGATTGGCTAACAAGCTCAAGAACAGAGGTTGTCTCTACCCTGTATAATTGGAATCCAACCTTCAAAACCTTGCTAAGAACCTCAATTTAACTGATTAGGGATGACATAAGATTTGGATTAAATTCTTGCGCGAATTGTGCATGCACAACTCATGGATGAGAAGATTACAAACTAATGGATGCCAATTGCAGCTGCTGATGCTTTTTATCAAGTTCAAAAACCAGGAACTATGATTTACAGTCATGGGGTAAAACCAAGCCATGCCTCTAGGCAATTCCATTACATTTCCAATATCCTTTTTTATTCATATGACTCACAGTACCGTACCACCAAAACAGCATACAAAGCCTCCTTTTCTCCTCTTTTGATATCTAAGAAGAGTGTTGCTGGACCCACTCCACAAGGGTTTGGATGCCAAATCCTGTTGCAGTGCGCTTCTTCTCGTTCCAGACAGGGCCAGCCATGTCAATGTGCATCCATTGAACCTTCTCATCAACAAACTGCATTATCAAAGATAAATTTTCAGGATTTCCTTGGATGTGAGATCATATGGTGCCAAGAAACAAGCGCTTATGACCAGTAAATTATCAAGTTTTCCCCTTTCCCCCTCTCATCGGTTCTCCATCCAAAGATTGGTAGACAACATTCCCTGCCAAAACATGTGGACAGTGGATGGTGTCTCTGTCCAAAAACAGCCAGCATTCGTTCTGGATGACAGCATGCATACAGGAAAACTTTGAGAAACCTCTTACTGTTTGGTACATTACCCAAACACTTCATTTTGAGGTGCCCAAATCCAACTCTTCTAAATGGATAGGAATATAGTTGCTGTAGAAAATAATGGAAACTCTTCCAAGTAGCTGAGCTCTACGCATGGTTGCATACCAACCTGGACACTGCTTTGCATGTCCATCTAAATGGGTAATCTCATTGTGAAGAGCAGACATGGAAATAGGAACACAACTATGAGAATAGGCACAGATTGCAATGGTCACACACCTGTTTCAAAAACAGAGCTGCAGTGATAGCCCCACCCTGACGGCCACCAGTGTTTACCATATCAGCTACTCCTGACTTCATGGACTCCCAGTAACTTTCCTCCATCGGCATCCTCCAAAGTTTCTCTCCGCTGGCTTCTGCTGCTGCAAATACCTCATTTGCTAACTCATCACTGGGTGTAAAAACACCTGCATAAAAAAAGGTTTTTCATCTATTAAACAGCAGGCAATTGAGTAATCAAACCAAGCCTTGAGAAAGTGTCAATTCTACAAGTTACAACAAATACCAAGTTTAATAAGCCAACACGATAATTTCTTTGAGACACTTGAAGACATGAGTTTAGAAGTTGTAAACAGTGTTCTAAACACTGCAAACACACCCAAAGCATGGTGACATCTTTAGCTGGTGATAGACCTCATTTGAACCTTTCAGAAATTCTTAAGAGCATAAAAACCTCTTGGCATCTGTGCGTCTTTGTTCAGCTGTCAAAAACTTGCTTTTCTGCAACCCCCACCACCCCCCTCCCTCAACCATAGAAAACAAAAATGGGGAAAGAAATTCTTAAAAATAGATCCCCACCAAAATCAGACTTCCCAGCATGATTAATGAAAATGTGTTTGAAAACTTGCATTTCAGCACAACCCTGCAGAAACATGAATGTAAGTGTACCTGCAATTGAGGGCCCAAGAGCAACTACGCAGGCTCCTGTTAGCGTTGCCAAGTCAATTATCTACAAAATAATTGAAAATATTAAGCAGCATTCTAAATTCCAACCAAACGATTATATAACTATCAGCATGCAGCATCCTTACCATGTTAACTTAAGAGATGATAATGTGAGGTCATACAACTACTATTTTCATTGCTGATCAAATATCAAGGTACAAAAAGTTCCAACTTATGGAGCAACTAAAATCAACAACTTCTACCCAGTAAACATATATTTTAACATGGTCATTCCAAGGCATACAAAATTTCTATCTGATTTGTCACAATACTATGTTTAAATGATACCTTTTCTGCACCCTGGTTACAGGCATAAACTAAAGCATCTGCAAGTGTAAGCCTGCCTTCAGCATCAGTGTTATTGACCTGCAATGGAATTATCCAGCAAGAGATTACATATCTAGTTGAAGAAATTAAATAATGTTATCCAACCCTTGAAAGATATGAAGGACAGAAGAGATTCTAAATCCTTTTGAACATAGTTCACTTTGCCTCATAGTTAAACTACTTAATTACAACAATAGTAAAGGAGCTCATCTCTCTTGCGATGCTTTTATTTTTTTTTCTTTTATTGTTCCTTTCTTATGCATTGACAATAAGAAACTAAATACATCAGAAAAAACTTACAGACAACAAAAGGCATCACTAAAGGAGTCAATGACAACAGGACAAGAAAACCAAACAGGAATGTTTTCAATTAACAGACATGCCAAAGCTGCCTGACACAAACAACAAGTCACAGCTAAACTTTTCTGTTGATGCAAGAGAAAGAAGCATATGGTCCATATGATAAAACAGACTGGGGATTTGGACATGCCTAATTCAATTAACTCAAACCTGAATTATTGCTATCTCGACTCAACAATGACTAACAGAAAATAAGCAGGACTTGCTTTTTAACAAAATGTCTTGATTAAATTATTACAACATTTCATGATGCATAGATAGCAATAGCGAGGTTACAACTGTTGGGTGGTGATGGTTGTGGGGGGGAGTACTGACAAGCAGACTCCTAAATGCATGTCTAATCCATGCAAACCACAGCACTTTAATCGTATATAAAAAAAAAAAGCCTTGTTTTTTTTTCACGTCTTTTTCCCTGCAGGATGACAAAGCCATACCTCAATCGTCTTTCCATTTGAGGCTGTAAGTATATCTCCTGGCCTCATACCAGTTCCACTAATCATATTCTCACAAGCTGCAACGATGAAATGGACCTGCATAACAAAATTTCTGCTAAGTCTCGAGGGCATTTAAACTTGAAAAAAAAATGCATGTAATTGCACAAGAATGGTAGAATAAGGGACAGGGAGAAAACAAGACCTAAGTAGATTGATAGGGACCTGGTTTTAGCAATGACTATGAGAACAAGGACAGCACGGGAGGCTTACCTCAACTCCAGGAGGTTTAACTTGACCGATGGCTTTTGCTGCACCTAAAACTGCTGCTGAACCTCCCATATCAAATTTCATGAGCTCAATGAAACAGCCAGGTCCTGTCTTGATGTTGTAGCCACCACTGAAAACATAAAAGACACAGCTTTTAAGAACCCCTACTGACATCTGAAAAATGGAAAGCATAAAAGAATAGAAGCACCACATCCAATAAAAGGGAAAAACACATGCTGACAGAGTAGTCAGCTGCATGACCTCCTCCTTGACAGGGCATGAACAAGACTTGCAGTTACATGAAAGACATCCAAATGATGTTACATTACGCACACATTGAACATCCAAAAGCACACCTTATCCCCACAGATGTTTTTAGAACTGGCAAATGTATATAATCAATCACCTGTCAAAAGTCAATCCTTTTCCAACTAATGCCAGCTTGGCTTTAATAGGTCCACTTGGAGGCTTATAACACAAATGGATGAAATGAGGAGGATTAGCAGAAGCTGCAGCAACACCCAGATAGGATCCCATTTTCAACTCTTTGCACTGCTCTGCATTCAAGATGGTAGCTGAAAGAACATCGCTGTGCGTGGAAGCAATCTTTGTAGCTTCTTCCGCCAGTACCGCTGAAACATAGAAATCATTGCAGACAATTAAAGCTGTGATCAGACACATGTATGGACGCATATCTATGTATTGGGATGGGAAAATGAAATTTGGCCCATCAAAACATTAGTTCAAACACAGGAAGCAGTCAGGTGGTAATTGTAATTGGTGCATTGTGGCCGTAAGCCTTGAGGGGAATGAAGCTATTACGAACCAGGGGTGAGTACATTGGCTGGTGAATTGACAAGTTCTTTTCCAAAAATTATAGCAGAAGAAACATCTTCAGCATATTTGAGTTTCTTCTCTAGCTCAGGTCCAGTTCCAAAACCAAGAATATCCACAGATTTAAGCACAGGTTTCTTTGAATCTGACTTATACCTAGTATCTTCATATGTCCCCAGCACAGTCCCTGTCACATTTTAAACCATTCAACATAAAGTATTTCCAACTGTTAATGCAAACAATTGTCACAATGCTATTAGTTCTCAATATTAGTACCAGATGCTATCGCTGAAGCAGTATTAAGTTTTGATTCATTTGCGGTGCTTCCAGTTGAGGCAAGCACAATGCCAACATTACAGGCTTGAGCAGTCTTTGCAGCAGCTGCAATGGCCTCACCAAAATTGCGAAAAGCATATGTGTTTGTAGCAGACTGTCCAAGCCCAATCAAGCCGATTCTTTTGGAACCAAGACCTGGAAGTCTAAGAACCAATGACTGGCCAGGTTTTCCTGTGAAATCCTCCTCGGAAGAGGCTTCACTTAAGTGACCACCCAGCTTGGCATCTAGCTTTTTCAAAAGAGAGTTCTCAAACCTCTTGCTGTCATCCTTGGTCATATCTTTCTCTGTAACACCAACAGCAAGGATATCTCCTTTCCATTCTGCCACATCAATCTCTTTTGCAGAGATAGCAATCTGTCAAAGATTACAGAAATACATCATCCACCTCTTCAGTGCCCAATAGATAACAGTCAAAATGCAAATAATCACAAACTTCACCCATTAATATTTTATCAAAGCACATTTCAGAAGGTAAACATAACAAAAAGACATCCCAGTACAATGCTGATCCATATAAAACTAAATCAATGAGGTCACATACATTTAGCACAACTTCAAGCCATAAATCACAGACGGAAATACAACACCAATAAGGTTTGAAAGCAAAAACTAAAACCCCGTCAACAAAAAAAAAGTTCAATTAGAATTTTAACCCTTGATAACCAATCGAAAACACAACTTCATGCATACAAAAGCAAAACCACAAGCCAGTTTCAATTATTGTTACTCATAAAAGACATTCAAATCTATAGCTGGCTTTGAAAACGAAAACCCATTAATAAAAATTAAAGAAGAATCTACAAAATTCAACCCCCAGAACACACGCAAATCTGTGATTAGCTTTACGAATATAAAACCATCATAAGAAATCAACAATCGTCATGATCTAACCACAAAAAACAAAGAGACAAAACGTTGGGGTAAATTCTTTTAAGGAAAAATGAGAGGGAGGGGGCAGAAAAAAAACCTTAGGGGCATCGATGTTAGCAGGCTGGGTAAGACCAAGAGTAGCACGAGCTAAAGAGTGAGCCATGAGTTTGCCGCCTCCTCTGGAATAAGAAAAGGGTGAGACTGAAAAAGTGATTCTAAGACAAGGTGTCGACCACAACTTGGTGAAAACGAAGGACGAGGAAGATGAGAAAGATGAAGGGACAACAGCAGCAGTAAGTGAAGTGGCCAAGGATACCACTGTGGCGGCCATATTTCAGTGTGGGTGTCTCTATCTATTTATAGTAAACCCATCCACCAAAAACTTTAGTTTAAGATAGACCTGAATGGTGCCATTGACATCATCTCTGACCGACCATTTGGATTTTAGACTTCGGCATGGCATATAGACATGGCCGAGATTCAGCTGGCTACTGATAACTCGTTCGATGGGTAAAGTTTTTTAAATTATTTTTTATTTTAAAATATTTTTTATTAGTTCAAAAGTATATATAAAAAATAAATTAAATCTAAAACAAAATTTAAATTTAAAAAAGCAACCGAACACAAACACTGCTTGCATATTTTATTCATCGATTCAGTATTTGGCACTATAATTAAAAAGTATTTTTGAAAAAAAATTATTTTTATTTTTTATTTTAAATTAATATTTTTTTGATATTTTTTTATTATTTAGATATGTTAATATTAAAAATAATTTTAAAAAAATATATTATTTTAATATATTTTTAAATAAAAATTACTTTAAAATATAACTGTTATATTCTCGAACATCTTTTTAATAACAATGCCTTTGTCATATCACATGTCCAATGACATTTTCCTAACAAACTACTTTTTTATTTAATTGGTCCTTGGATTTTTTTCACTTTTGATTTCATGCTCTTCCTTTTTTTTAACAAATTAGTCCTTAGACTTTTTTATCTTCTTGATTTGATTTTTTTGGCATATTTGTACGAGACAAGGTTTTTAATTTAATTACAAATTAACTACTGTACTAAAAACAATTGAGGTTTTCTCAAACTTCATTGTTTCGCATGGAAAATAAAGAAGGTGTCCTTTTTATTTTTTTTATTTTTTTGTTTATTTATATTTTTTTTAACTTTATCTTCCAATTCTCTTTTTCTTTTGATTGAATGTTTTTTTGGCTTTTACCCTTCCCACCACATCCCTCCACATTTTAAAATGATCATTATAAATTTTTTTTGTTTGCTTTTTTACGAGACTATCGTAATCTTAAATAAATATCTCAATATATAGTTAGTGATTAATTTTATAAATATCTATTTTTATAATTACATCATTAAAAAAATAGCTTTTAAACCTAGCGGAATCAATGAATTGAGTTTTGCTTTTGACAAGTTAAGTAGCGAAGACTAATTTGATTCGATATATCGTCATTTCAATATTAAAAAAAATATATCATCTTGAACTATTTTTTTAACCAAACAACTCTTTTACTGGTTATTCAGGTTGTCTTGGACACGCCAAGTCAGTAGGGTCATGTAAGGGCAATTCTCATGCGGATTAATTTTAAATTCAAGTTAGGTAAGAATTCCGATCAAAAAGTTTCAAGGTTGACCCTCTGTGTTAAGCTTAAAACAATGTCAAATAGCTCATTAAGTTTAAATTCAATCTCTTGTTTTTTTAATTGAATCCTTTTTGGCTTTTTTTTCCCTTTGATTTCATCTTTTAATATTTTATTTATTTTAAATTGATCTTCATAATTTGTTTCGGTTTGCTTTTTGTAAGGTTATTGCAATCTCAAACAAACATCCAGACGTTTGGTTGGTATTTAATTCCACAAGCTTTTGTTTTTATTATCATATTATTAAGTAAAAAGCAGTTAAAAAAGTTATTAGACCCAATGGGACCTATGATTCGGGTTACAAGTTTGGTGAGTTAAGTCGCAAAACTCGAGTCAATCTAATATGTCACAATTTTAATATTAGAGAAAAAAAAATGTTATCTCAAAATGTTTTTAAAGGCAAATCAAGCTTCTTATTGTTCATCAAAGTTGACTTTGGACTCATCAAGTCGACTAGATCAAGACAACTCTCACGTGGGTTAATTTTAAGTCCGAGCTAGGTAAAGAGTTGATTCTAGAGAATTTAAGGTTGATTTGCAAGGTCAGTTTCAAAAACAATGCCAAATAGCTTCTTTCATTTAAATCCCATCTTTCAATTTTTTATTTTGATTGAATCGTTTTTTGTTTTTTTTTTCAATTTCATCATTCAACATTGATTGATTTGAATTGGTTTTCAATATTTGTTTTATTATGTTTTTTATAAAGTTATCACAATCTTAAACAAATATCTTGACATTTGGCTGGTATTCAATTTTACAAGCTTTTGTTTTTGTTGTCAAACACACGTTAAAACAAATTTATTAAATCCAATTGAGGTCATGATTCAAGTTGTAGATTTGGCGAGTTAAGCCATGAAATCCAGGTTGATCTAATAAGTCACTGTTTTTATATTAGAAAAATATATCATCTTGAAATTTTTTCAAAAGCAAATACTATTTTCACTTACGGGGTAATTTTAAACTTGAGTTAAGTAACGAGTCGAGTCAGGAGAATTCAAAATTAACATGTTAATTTAGATTTACTAACAATGTCAAATAGTTGAATAATTTTTTTATATTATTATTTTTAATCTGACCCACGCTGCTAGTTTCGTATTTATTTTTCCACAACAAAGCAAAAATTAAAAAGCTCATTTTCTCATCAATCTTATTTTATGGGTAATTATTTGCTTTGAATTTAGACTTGATGCTAGAGTTTCATTCAACAAATTAAAAAAACTTCAAATGATTTTGAACTTCTCCCGATTGTGGATTTTTTTTAAAAATAGTTTGATTAAGTCGTGAGATCCATGTACTCTTGCAAAACAAGACTCAATTATAGAATATAGGGTTTTTTTTTTTATGTAATGAACAGAAAGAGAAGAACGAAATATTCTTTTGATTGTTGTGCATGAGAATTTGTTTATTTTTTATAGCCAAATAAACAATCAAGCCTTTTTTTTTTCAAGCCCTTTTTGTTATTCGGCTGGGCTTTATAAGGCTATTCGGTTTCGGCCCTTATTGGGCCTAATTGGGCCTTTTCTGGTCTCCTTTGTTGCTATCTAGTTGGGATTAATGGGCCTCTCATGGTGCTATTCGTTTGGGAACTCATGGTGTTGTTCGGTTTAGGCCTTTTATTGTTCGATTTTGGCCCTTTTTGGGCTTAGTTCGGCCTTCTATTCTATTTCACTTTACTATTTGGTTTTCACTCTCCCACTCCTCGATTAGGCCCTTTTCTTCTCCTGGGCAGTTTGTTAGGCCTAAAAACTCGTGTGCTTCTAATGTCACGTGGTCTAAATTATCAAAAGAAAAAAAAATTGCTTTTACTAGAAATGAGAGTAAAATATTTTATTTATTTATTTTATTTAATTATAAATTATATTTTTGAACTAGCTTGAGATACTTTGATTGATAAAAGGTTAAAAGTTAATTTTCATATGTGTTTGGAGTATGGTAGCAATTAATTTTTAAAATGATTTTTATTTTAAAACACATTAAAATGATATTTTTTTTATTTTTAAAAATTATTTTTAATATCAGTACATTAAAATAATTTAAAAATATAAAATAATATTAATTTTAAAAAAAAATAAATAAAATTAATTTTTTTCAAATCATTTTGAACACACTTGATTTTCTCCCATAGCTCATATTATCAACTAGGTTTGGGGGTTTTGATGTCAGCTCTTTGATCATGTTAGAAATGGATGAAACGGTATTTTTTAAAATTTTAATTTTTTTATTTTTTTAAATCGTCTTGCTAATATCAAAAATAATTATTTTAAATAAAAAACATTAAAAAAAAAACTATTATTATATTTTCAAACACCCCTCCATACTGCAATGTGTTTAAAAGATTGAGATTTTCATCCATTAAAATACTGAGTTGAGTTCAAACCTATGGAACACGGTTCTGTGCATATATA
>Ga0325403_1003619_pt1 | contig 14156 bp, 5 predicted proteins | sample PopdelMetagenome_19_FD_205665 | JGI IMG/M metagenome (GOLD analysis project Ga0325403, IMG submission 205665) | Populus deltoides microbial communities from Bellville, Georgia, United States - Xylem-PdKOR-R4 | ecosystem: Host-associated > Plants > Phyllosphere > Stem > Wood/Secondary xylem...
AAGCAGCATCCAGCTGAAGAAAGTCCAGCATTGATCCTCATGCCTCATTCTCGAATACACCATCTTTTCTGGTTTCTTTAGGGATCATCAATAGACAATTGGGACATAAGTTCTTCCTTGTAGTTCCTATCCCACGCCAGATAAAAGACCTTACAGCACCATAATGAAGCTTGCGCGCGGGGGCACCCCATGTAAGGAAGCCTTTTCTGTTCCTAAAAAGAAAAACATAATTACTATCATATGTATAGTAGAATCATCTCAATCTAATACTTTAAATTATTAGGTGAGATCTAGAATATTATTTATATTATTCTCTAACACATCCCTTCAATTGAAAGCTTTTTAAATTTAAAACTTGCACAGACTCATATTACCTTATGCTTAATTTTTATCAAATAAATGGAGATAGTGAGATTCAAACTCGTGACCGTTTGGTCATTAAAGCTCTGATATCATATGAAAGATCCATTTCAATCCAATAATTTAAAGTGTTAAGTGCCTTTCAACATGAGAGGATTAAGTTGGAGTGAAAGTATAAATATTATGCATTATGGGAAAGCTGTATTATTCTGCTTCTTTTTTCCCAGAAACTGCCTGGTCTTGGGCTGCATATATACCTTTAGTTCTTGAATCTCTATAATTAGTTCTTTAGAGCTGGACCCGTTCTGGTAAAATTCTCAAATTTTAATTGTTGGAACTTGTCCTCGCAGACAGTCAATCAGCTATGTTCTTACAAAATATATAAAAACAATTTTTCCCATTTGCTAATAATCTTTGAATTGATAGTCTATTTATGCGTGCTAGTTATAGCAAAGTCAAATATAATCTATTTTTCCACCTTTTAGTAGCTGTTGGGCATGGATGATTAATGAATCTTCTTACACTTGTAAGTGATTTATTTCATATTTATATTAACCGGATCACGAGCCACGAATGGCTTGGCCATTGAAAAAAAAAAAGAAGGAAATACTAATTATCATGATTGTCGTTGAACACCGTTGTGTACCACCGAAATCTTTTTAAAGGTACTTTTATAATGCCATTGGGTTTACGGTGCCTTTTTAAAAAAATAATTTTCTTTTTTCTGATATATATTTTTTTATTTTTCCAAAACCAGGTATGTTATTTTTTTAAAAATGACTTAACCAGAAGGTGAAGAACTTAAAATAAGAGTGATGTTTTTGAAAAATGACTCATTTCAATAAATAAAAAAAATAGCCAATTAAATTATGCACTATTCTCATCCTATCATTAAATATATTTAGGACATGTTTGTATTTGTATTTCAAAAATATTTTTAAAAAAATTAAAAAAAATTCTTTATTTCAAATTAATATTTCTTTTTGTGTTTTCAGATTATTTTAATGTGTTGATGTCAACAATAATTTAAAAAAATAAAAAATATATATTATTTTAATATATTTTTAAATGAAAATTACTTTAAAAAATAACAGCAATCATATTTTAAAACACTGCCATTGTGCATGTTAGAACCATTGCATTGATTTTTATTTTTATTTATTTTCAAAAACCAAAAGCATCCTAGAACCCACCCTTTTTAAATCAAGATTATATATGGAGGATGTTAAATAGTGTAAAACATTATAGTTATACGTTCATTTGCATTGTAACGTAGTCTTGACACCAATCTAATAACAAAATGATATGCAACTTCGCAAACCCAAGAGACTTGTCACGCACATACATCTGAAAATGAGCTTAATGCTTCATTGTTCAACACTTTGATAGCATTTAGTTATTATTAAATTATTTACTCGCGTTGCGTTACAGGTTGGTTTAATTTTTCTTTTAAACATAAAAAAAAATATTTAGATGTTTCTAAAAATTTTTTTTTAACAAAAAAAATCGCATGAGGGTTGACCCAATATAACCATATTTATGGGTCCAAAAACAACTCATAACCCGTAAAAATATAGTTTCACTACAAAAGATTTCAAGATGATATTTTTTTTTAATATTATGATAATAACATATTAAATTGACTTGGGTCAACCCGAGATAATATGTCAAATCCGCAACTTAAGTTACGAGATATAAAAAGAAAATTAAAATAAATTATGAAGTCTAATTCTCAATCAAATCAATGTTAAATGATGAAAATAAAAAAAATCAATTAAAAAAAGGACCTAAAAAATGACCTAAGTTAACCTGTCAAACCTGCGACCAGGGTTATAAAATTGAGATAATCTCATAGAAAGCAAATTAATCAAATTATGAATTTCAATTCCCAATCAGTCCAATGTAGAAAGATGAGATTAAAAAAATCAATTAAAAAAATGACTCAAGTCACTCCGCCAAACCCATGACCCAGATCATCGGATCGAGATAACCTCTTATAAAACAAATTTTAAAAAATAACTTGATTTAACCTAGACTAACCTGTCAAATTAACAACTTTGGCCACGAGACCGAGATAACCTCATGAAGAGAAAATAAAAACAAATTATGAATCTTAGTTTCCAATCACTTTTGTTGAACCCAATATAAAATGATAAAATTTATAAAAAATCTAATTTAAAAATGATACAAAAAGTGAGCTAAGTCAATTCGAGTTAACTTGTTAAGCACTATTACTGAGTCATGAGGTTGGAATAACCTAATAAAAACAAGTCAAAATATATCATGAAGCTTAATTCTCAGTTAAATACAATATTAAATGATGAAATTAAGGGAAAAAAAGTCAATTAAGAAAAATAAAAATAATTGAGTCAATTGAGTTAACCCGTCAAACCCGCGACTCGGGTCATGAGATGGGGACCTAATAAAAAGCAAATCCAATGTTGAAGGACCCGTGACCGGGATAATGAGACTGGATAATCTTTTAGAAAGAAAATAAAAACATAACATTATTTAACTAAAGTTAAAACGTCAAAACTCGTGATCTTGGTTATGAGACCCAGTATTGAATGATGAAATTGAAAAAAAATACAATGAAAAAAATGACACAAAAGACAACTCGAGTCAGCTCGGGTTAACATAATAGAAAGTAAATATAACAAATCATGAAGTCTAATTCTCAATCAATCCAATAAATAAAGTTAATTTAGAAAAAGAAAGAAAATGAATTAACTTGATTAACTCGCCAAACTCATGATTTATGTCATAAAAGTATGATAACTCAATAAAAAAAACAAATATAATAATAAATGATGAAATAAAAAAATATTAATTGAAAGAAAATCAAAAAAGAAAAGAAAAGGGAAAAAAAAAGAAAAGAAAAGCATTATTCAAATAAATAGCATTTTGTGAGGAGGGGTACAATAAAACTTCTTCCTCTTTTAGTTTATAGTTAATAATAATAATAATTAAAAAAATTACCCTGCTAAATCCATAAACCGAGGCAACCAGGGTTACCTTATCAAACTCACAAACTGGATCATTGACTCAGTAAAGTTTAATAACCTAATTCTTTTCAAAATTATTTTTATTTAACTAAATCTTTTAAAAAATAGACCATATACCACGATCTTGGAATATTTTTTGATGTCACGATAACCATATAAAAAGCAAATTAAAATAAATTATTAATTCTAAATACTCATAAACACATTATATAAAGATTAAATTAAAAAAAATCAATAAGCAAAGGAAGAAAAAGTGGTCAAAATGCACAAAAAAAACAACATTATTAATTACTATTGTAATGATAGTGTTATTGGGTGTAAGGAAACATTAATTAATTTTCTCCATATCTTTTAACTTTATTCTTGATTAATTTTATGGTAGAAAAGATAGAACAGAAGATTAAAAAAAATTATTTTTTTATTTTGAAATAACTTGAATTTATTATAAAATTATTTTAAGAATAGATTTATTTTATATTTTTCTTTATTTCTCTAATAAAATATGTTTTTTTATCATTATGAAGCCAACAGAGCATACGAGTCACAAACATCAAATAAATTAATTACATTACATTTATCCTATTTGTTCCGATAATGACAACAAGATCTACTGAATTTGTTCAGTCAAACCCATTTTATCCTTATAGATCTCCGTTTATGAACTATTTTTTTTTTTTTTTTGCATTTCTTCGCAGAACTTAGCATACATTCGCTAGATTGTGTTTGATTAAAATGAATGTTCATTGGTTTAGTTTATAAAAACTTAAGGACAATAACAGTCTATTATAATTATTAAAAAAATACATTGCAAGGTTTTCTTTGTCTCCCTATGTTTTTTTAAGAATTCCTTTAATTAATGGAGTAGTTCACAAATAGTTTAATAGAAATTAGATATGTGTTATGTTGTGGATCAAATCAAATATTTTTTAAAATTTTAAAATAATTGTCCAGGTGTTTTTTAGGAAAAATATTATTCATAAACTCAAAATCTAATACATATTGGATGATATCTTTTTTAAATATTGAAACAGTAACATATTAGACATATTTAAAAAAAAACAATATTGAGATGATAATATATATATTGAACCAACTCAGTGAGTTGATCTGTCAAATCCATTACTCAGGTCATGAAATTGTGATAATCTTTTAAAAAGTAAATCAAGATAAATTATAAAACTCAATTCTGAATCAACTTAATATAAGGATGAAATTGAAAAAAAAATTATCGGAGTCAACCTATTAAACCTATGACTTACGTTATGAGACTAAGATAATCTCATAAAAAGTAAATTTAAAAAAAATACAAAGCTTAATTCTCAACCAACCCAATATTGAAGGATGAAATTGAAAAACAAATCAATTTAAAAAAGGGCAAGAAAATGACATGAGTCAATCGGAGTTAACCTATCAAACCTGTGACTTGAATCATGAGTTGATCTGTCAAATCCATCACTCAGGTCATGAAATTGTGATAATCTTTTAAAAAGTAAATCAAGATAAATTATAAAACTCAATTCTAAATCAACTTAATGTAAGGATGAAATTGAAAAAAAAAATATCGGAGTCAACCTATGACTTACGTTATGAGATTAAGATAATCTCATAAAAAGCAAATTAAAAAAATACAAAGCTTAATCCTCAACCAACCCAATATTGAAGGATGAAATTGAAAAATAAATCAATTAAAAAGAGGGCAAGAAAATAACATGAGTCAACCCGAATTAACCTATCAAACCTGTGACTTGGATCATGACCAAGATAACTCCATTAAAAAAAATATATGAGACCCAATTCCACCAGATCCGATATTAAGAATTGCAATAAAAAAAACTAAATCATTAAAATCATGATAATTTCATATAAAGCAAATTGAAAAACTTACAAAGTTCAATTCTCAGTGGAGCACAAGGGTGCTAGCATTGTTTTTATTTATTGAAAACAATAGCAACATAGGTGAATAGATAGTCAGAACTCGAGGACAAGTTCTCTCTAACTCAGAGAGACTGATGTAGGAGGATTTCTAGGGAAAAAATATTTTTCTTTGCTATTATTATTTCCTATTTAGATTAGGAAAATATTTTTCTTTATGGTATTTGTTTTTTACTATTTAGTTTAGGAAATCCAATATTAAGGGTGGTAGTTTTATTTTTTTTCTAGTTTGTTTAAGATTTTTATTGTTTTTTTTTCTTTATTTTAAAGTTTTCTAGTTTGTTTAGGTAGGTTTTTGGATTTATTTAAGGAGTTGTCAATCTCTAAAGAAAAAGACTACATCAAGGTTATTTATACCCTTTTATCATTACTATTATTCCTTTTTCGGTATGTATTTCTAAGAGGAGGGAGGGGGCATTTCTTCTTGATTTTTCTTTTTTCTAAATTCAGAACCATTAACAAAAGCTAAAAACCTTTTAGAAAAACTTTATTCACACAACTCAAAAGCACCATTCACTAGAACAATGTAATGATGGTTATGCCTTTCCCACCACAACTCTTTAAACTAGCAATTGAGAGTAGTTCAATCGTTGTGCATGAGACATTAGTCATTATTAGATAGTTTAGAGATAAGAAAGTCTTTTTTCTCATTTTCAAAGCACATTGAAACGACCAAAAAAACTCTTAAAAAAAATAAAATTGATATCCTAGGGCACTTCCATCTTTTCACACTGGTTTTTTTTCTATAATAAAATGGGTTAAAAGACAATTTGATATTTTAATAAAAAAAACAAAAAGTGGCTAGCATGGGTAAGGCACTGAACAACGTGTACAACATGTACAACACCTCCTGGCGGCCAAAAACCATCTTCCACTATGATTCATCACCTTGTCCTCTTCCTTATAGGATATCTTGTGTGGTCTAGGTGGTACGGTTTGTCACCAATAGCTTTTTTTTTCTACACTTTTCTCTCTCCTCCCTTTGAAGATCATATTTCCCATGCAAAATTTCAAAGTTGTCCCCTAATGTTTTGAGATTTCAACTTCGGTCTTTATTCTTTTGATTTCTAGTTTTTTTTGACCTTTTTGTAAAATTTTGATTTGCTTTCAATGACATCCTTCAATCTAAATTTGTGATATATTATTTTTTTTCAATGTAGTCCTTATTCTTTTGATTTTTTGGGTTCTTTTGTTAAATTGATTTTTCTTTTCAATTTCACTCTTTAATTAAAATTTTATTTTTTATTTTAATTTTGATCCTCATTATTTTATTGTTTTTTTTTCTTTTGGGTCGTTTTATTTATATGATTTTTCTTTACAATTTCACCATTCCATCAAAACTCATAATTTTTTTTTCATTTTGATCATCATTCTTTTAATTTCTATTTTTTGTATAATTGGATTTTTTTTTAATTTCATCCTACAATATTTGATTGGTTGAGAATTAAACTTTTTTATTTTTCTAGATAGGGTGCTTCTAGTATAATGATTCGGGTCATGGGTTTAAAAAGTTAACTTGGGTTGATATTTTTTTATGTATGTTCTTTTCAACTTTCATTCGATAAAGGTTTTATATATATAGACTTTAAGATTTTCTGTTTTTTTTCTATCGGGTTATCCCGATCTCATAACCTGGATCGCAGATTTGACAGGTTAACCCTGGTTGGTTCGACCCTTATTACTTGGATTACAAGTTTGTCATGTTAAATCGAGTTGAATCAAACCAATTGTTTTTGTTTTTATGTATGTTCTTTTCAACTTTCATTCGATAAAGGTTTTATATATATAGACTTTAAGATTTTCTTTGTTTTTTTTTCTATCGGGTTATCCCGATCTCATAACCTGGATCGCAGATTTGATAGGTTAACCCTGGTTGGTTCGACCCTTATTACTTGGGTTACAATGTTAAATCGAGTTGAATCAAACCAATTGTTTTTGTTTTTTTTTTAACTCAATCTCATCCTTCTGTATTTCATGGAATGACAATTCAGCTACATCATTTTTCTCTATTTGAAAAAAAAAACTATTTTTTTAGTTTATTGTGATCTTTTTTTTCTTTTTAATTTGATTCATCTCTTGTCAATGGCTTATTTTTCAATCATCTTATTAAAATAGAACCAATTTATTTAACCTAATCACGTTTATGACCAAATTTTTTTTTCTATTTTAAAACGTGCTTGCGGCATTGAACATCAATTTTATAGGGGGGAAACCAACCTCACAGCATAGCCTAGGTTCATGGCTAGTTTATACTATATATGAATATAATAGTCTGCTCCAATTATATGTTGACTACATAAAAAATAAAATATTGTTTATCTCATTGAAAAATTTTAAAAGAATTCTTAATAATTATCTTTTTAATTGGTCAATAAAGGTTGGCTTCGTTATTATTTTGAAAAGGAAAAAAAAAAACCTTGTCCTGACCCAGTTAATTACTTGGTCGTTAGTCCACTATTGTTTCAAATGAGCCTTTGAACAATCTTTATTGAATTAAAGTATGGCTGGCAAAACTAAACTACCACGTTGCCATAAATAAATAAATAATCATATACTTGATGTAAATTCTAATATTTTCTACAACATTATACATTAACTAAAAAAACTAAAAAGAGAAGGGATTTTATTTCACTCCTCCTTACAAAATACTATTCACTTGGATGGTATTTTGTTTCTTTTCTTTGGGTTTTTTTTTTCATTTCTTTCTTCGGCTTTTATTTCTTTTTTATTAATTTCAATTACATTTTCAACATTAGGTTTATTGGAAATTCTGGTTCATATTTTTTTTTCAATTTATTTTTTATGAGGTTACTTCAGTCTCAAAACTTGCACCACGGGTTTAATGGGTTGACTCAAGTTTTTTTATCCCTTTTTTTATTATTTTTTTCTTAAATTTATTTTTCAACATTAAATTGATTGAGAATTAAGTTTTATGATTTGTTTCGGTTTACTTTATATGAGGTTGTCTCTATCTTATGACTCGAGTCATGAATTTGGCTAGATAACCCGAGTTGACTTAAGTCATTTTTTATATCCTTTTTTATCAAATTTTTTTCAATCTCATCTTTTAACTCTAGGTTTATTAGGAATCGGGCTTAGTAATATATTTCAATTTATTTTCTATTGAGTTATCTTAGTCTCATGACTCAAATCACGAGTTTGATAATTTAACTCAGGTTGACTTGAGTAATTTTTTATCCTTCTATTATTTGATTTTTTTCAATTTTATCTTTTAACATTGAGGTTATTGGAAATTGAGTTTCATAACTTATTTTGATTTACTTTCTACGGGATTGTTATGTTCTTATGACTTGGTATATGGAATGACAAGTTAACTCGGGTTGATCCGAATCGATCTAATATGTTTTCATCTCAATATTTATAAAACAAATCTCATCTAAAATATTTATTTTAGGTCAAACTAAGTTTTTAGCCGTTATTTGGGTTGTCTTTAGACACACCAAGTTGAACAGGTCATATCGTATCAATTCTCACATGTTTTAATTCTTTTTCTACTAGAAAAAAAATTAACACCCAGATATTTTTTTTTCTTATGTTAAAAAAATTGATCCAAGCCATAGCACTTCGCAGACAAAAGATCTAGTACAAACTAAAAACATTTGAGGTCATAAAAACCCGCTTCATTGTTTATATGAATAGTAAAGTAAGGGTTTTTTATTTGTCCATTTCCCTTTTTATTTTGACTTCATCTTTTTTTTTAATTTTGTTCTCAAGACTTCTTTTTTTTTTTTACCAGTCTTCCAGGTTGCCTTTGAGCTGACTAGGTTGACCCATCAATCTCATCTAGAAAATTTATTTTGAGTCAAACTAAGTTTTTATTGGTTATCTGGGTTGCCTTTTGACCCTTCAAGTCGAACGGGTCACATCGTATCACTTCCCACAAGGTTTAGATTTTTTTTCTACTAGACAAAATATTAACAATGCTTAGACATTTTTTTATTATGTTAAAAAAAAAATTTGATCCAAACCACAACGTAGCGTAGGCGAAAGATTTAGTACAAACTAAAAAAACTAAGGTCATACACACTTTATTCATTCTTTATATGAATAAGGGTTTTTTTTGTCCATTTCCCTTTTTTATTTAATTTTTTTTCTCAATTTTATCCTCAAAACTTTTTCTTACCAATCTTTTAGGTTGCCTTTAAGCCTACCAAGTTTACCTGACAATGTAAATCCCATATATTTTATTTTAAACCTGGGCTAGGTAGGTAATTGGTGGAGAGGTTTTTTTTCTTTCAATTTCATCCTTAGACTTTTTTCGTTAATCATCTGGGTTACCTTTTGAGTGTCCAAGTTGACTGGCCATGTCAGGGCAAATCCCACACATTTAATTTTAAACCTGGGCTAGGCAAGAAAACAAGGTGAAAGGTTTTTTTTCTTTTAATTGTCTTTCATCTTTAAACTTTTTTTAATAGTTATTTAGGTTGTTCTTGGACTGGCCAAGTGGATTTGGTCACATTAAGACAACTCCCATACGGTTTAATTTTAATCCATACTAGGCAAGAAATTAGATGGAGAGGTTTCAAGGTTGATCCGCTAGGCCGAATTTAATAATAATATCAAATGATCTTTTAGGGCCTAAACATTTTTTGTTACATTCATTTTTTTTTTTATCTGACCTACAACATAGCATGAGCTTGTAAACTAATACAATCTATTTAGTTATAGGTTCTAGTGAATTTAAAGTAAGGAAACATGTAAAAAACATATTAACATCTATTATTAAAGGTTATTTCTATGCTAATAAGAGTTTTATTTGAATTAAAAAGGCAAGGTGAACATTAATAAAGTGATTTCACTGTTAATGTATATTGTAGCTTAAAAAATTTTAGTACGCAATATTGTTTAAATAAAAAATGATTTCACTATACCTTTTTTTTATAAATGATCTTAATATATAATAAATGAAATAAAAATAGGCAATTATATGTGCTAGATCACATGAGGAAATATTTATTACTCCATTAAAACCTTTCATTTGCTCTTTTAAACTCTAATTTTATAAGATATTTGAGAGTCAAGAGTGGTTTATCTATAATTTATAGGCACACGCTTAAAAAGTCTTTATAATTTCAAGGAATAACATAAAATTTGAGGCTACTGCCCCCCCTCCCACTTAAGGGTAGCCACCTCTTTGACAATGGTTGTTGTTGGTCACTACCGGACTCCGGTCCTCCCATCCTCACGAGGTGGATGTTTGGATAGGGGTCCCTTCATAAAATGAGAAAAAATGATGATCACACATCACACAATCAAATAAAGAAATCGCCACCTAGAATTAACGATCATAATAACTTAATAACTAATCCATCAGAGTCTAGGTAAGGGGTTGGTTACATGAAGTGAAGATGAACTTAACCAATGATACCTCTCTAACATCTAGCCTATAGCCAACTGTAGAGCACACATCAGTCATAAGAAAAAAAAAAGTTTCTAGTTACTTTCATTTTAGAAACAGGAGAATTTTTGACAACACTAGCAAATCGGTTGAGGCTGTTTTCAGAAAATTTCAGATTCTATTTTACACTATATTGTATTTTCATGAAAAAAATCCCCTGGCCTACAATGTTGCATTCTGATTGGATTGGTTGGGGTTGTTTAATGTGAATGCATGTTTATCTTGCCCCTGCATGGTCTATCCTCTGTTGGCTTCGCATAGTTAGCGGGTCCTTATTTTAGGGGGAGTTTTTGATGGGCCCTTGGGGTTGAGTTCTTTGCAGCTGTGGTTTGTTGAATTATGATGGCTTCATGTTGTTGACTTGGTTCGGCATGTGAGAGGAGCAGCTGGATGGTTTTATTGGTTTTCGGCTGCTTGTTTTTTGGCTCTGCTGGCAGTAGATTGACTTGCCTGGCAGTTCATTGGATTGGCTTGTTCAGTCCCTCATGTTTGTTATATATGAGGCTACTTCTGGCCTTAGGAATGTTTGTTTTATGTTTCTTTTCAATGGGAGCATGTTCCCGTTTTTGTTTAGGGTTCTGGTTACCCTCATCTCTGTATATACTTTTTCTGTTTGCTACTTTTGTGGCTTGGTTACCTTTGATCTTAATATATTCTTACATTTGATCAAAAAAAAAAAAGTCTAGTTGTAGTGCATATAGGGAAAAGGAGTGAAGTAAAATAAATAACAAGAAAATACATAAAAATCCCTCCCTTATAAAGATAGAGGCCTTAGGACTCAATAGCACACGCGATAAAATAAACTCATAAGCATATATATAAATAAGATTTCAATTATCAACACAAAGGATGGAATTCTCAATTTACCATCTTTTTAATGCAAAGAAAAACACCAAACCTGATGGAACTGGATACAGACTACACATAAAATATCATCATCATTGGCCAACCATCCCTCTAAGGTTGTTGTTGTTGTTGTTATATATACCTCGCAACACATCATTATGGAAAAAAAAAGATACATGTATGAAAATACAATAAAGAAATTATGTTTTCAAGTGGTCAATCAGTAATGCCAAAGGGTGAATCGATCAGAAAACATAAATTTTTAAAGAAACAAGTTAAAAACAAATTACTTATAGGTGACTCGATCGAAGAAGCATATTTTTTTAGAATTGGTTGATCAAAAAAAATCGCTTATAGGTGGACTAGTTAAACATAAGATTTTGAAAAGAATCAGTAAAAAACAAACCACTCATGGGTTAACCGATTAGAAAACACAAATTTTAAAGGAACAAGTTAAAAACAAATTACTTATAGGTGACTCGATCGAAGAAGTATATTTTTTTAGAATTGGTTAATCAAAACAAATCACTTATAGGTGGACTAGTTAAACATAAGATTTTGAAAAGAATCAATAAAAAACAAACCACTCATGGGTGAACCGATTAGAAAACACAAATTTTTAAAGGAACAAGTTAAAAACAAATTACTTATAGGTGACTCGACCGAAGAAGCATATTTTTTTAGAATTGGTTGATCAAAAAAATCGCTTATAGGTGGACTAGTTAAACATAAGATTTTGAAAAGAATCAGTAAAAAACAAACCACTCATAGGAGAACCGATCAGAAAACACAAGTTTTGAAATAAACTGGTCAAAATGAATCTCTCATGGGTGGATCAATTAAACATAACATTTTTAAAAATGATTTGTAAAAAATGAACCGCTTATAAATGAGCCGATCAGAAAACACAAGTTTTTAAATCAATTTGTTATTATAAACTGCTAATGGATGGAGCAATTAAAAAAGAGATTTTTTTAATAAGGATCAGTCGAATGAACTGCTCATGGGTGAACCAATTGAAAATGAGATTTTGAAAAAGGATTAGTTGAAAACAAGTCGCTTATAAGTGAACTAGTTAGTAAAATAGGATTTTGAAATCAATTAGTCAAAACAAATCACTCATGAGTGGATCAATTAAACACTGGATTTTGAAAAAGGAATCAATTGAAAACAAATCGCTCATGGGTGAATCGATTAGAAGAAAACGGGTTTTAAAATTAATTGGTTAAGATGAATAGCTCACGGATGGATCAAATAAATACAACATTTTAAAAAAGATCAATCAAAATGAACCATTAATGGGTGAACCAATTAGAAAAACATGAGTTTTAGATTTAACGAGTCAAAATGAACAACTCATTGGTAGACCAATTAAATAAAATTCTTAAAGGAGAATTGCTTAAAACAAATTGTTCATGGGTGAACCAACTAGAAAAAACACAGATTTTAAATTTAACTAATCAAAATGAATCACTCATTGATGGACCAATTAAATATAAGATTTTCAAATTAATTTGATAATCTTCAAAATTCATCTCATACCGATGATTAAGACGCATAAATAATTAGGCAATCGATATTCATCGAGTCCTTTCGCATTGAAAAATTAAGTTGCACAATCAAAATTAGAATATGAAATTCGAGATTTAATTTTGAAAAATTCGCTTCACGAAGATGCATCATGCATAGTCAATCAAGAAATCATAATATAACCACGCTTGGAAACAGTTAATCAGGTAATCGATTATGCAAATTAAAGTTCAATCAATTATTCAAGCCTTGTTTGGCAAACATTGGGACTAATACTCGTCTCGAATAATTCTCCTAATCAAATCACTATCTCTTCCTTTCAGTTCTATCACAGAACATTGATATCATCCTTGTCCCTCCTCTAAACCACCCAAGGTCTTAAACCCTTTGGATTTGGCGTGCTAAAGAGTGCTGTGGACAATTCATTCAGTCAAATATCTACAAATACACATAAAATAATCACACAAAAAAAATCTTGGGTTCAAGAAATACCAAAATGCTCTGATCTAGGTGAAATTATCATTTGCACCTGGTCAAATGGCAAAATTATAGGTTTGCCATTGCACTATTCATGCACCGTCTTTGGAGATATTTTAGTGTTGGTTCCGATGAGTTTTTGGCGTGTCGATGAGCTCCCAAAAAGGATCTGGATCTCATTCGTCCACTAATGATAACCGTGTGTCTCACAGCCAACCAAGAAAGGAGATCAACGACGATGAAGTTTGGTTTTTAAAAATAGTCTTTTCCCTCTTTTTGATTGATTATAGTGGTGTTGGTGATGAGGGCTAGTTGGGTTTTGATCGAGGGAGGCTAAAGCTCCTTTTTATGATGGTCCCATAAAAAATAGGGGTTGAATGGTAGAGATAGGTGGCTAGAATTACCATCTAGGCATCTACGGCTGACATGGGTTTAGACAATTCAGATCGCTTTTGATTTTAACCAACGATCCAGGTCAATCTGATTTGAAATTAATCTAATGGCTCTAATTTGTTGGGGGTTGTAATCATATATGGGAGAGCTTAGATGAAATCTCTCTAATCCAACGACTAAGATGTGTATGAGTT
>Ga0325403_1003626_pt1 | contig 14142 bp, 12 predicted proteins | sample PopdelMetagenome_19_FD_205665 | JGI IMG/M metagenome (GOLD analysis project Ga0325403, IMG submission 205665) | Populus deltoides microbial communities from Bellville, Georgia, United States - Xylem-PdKOR-R4 | ecosystem: Host-associated > Plants > Phyllosphere > Stem > Wood/Secondary xylem...
AACGAGGACTTAATTGATGAATATGAGAATTTATTATATATTATTATTATTATGATCATCAGCAAAACAAACATTCTACGTGCATACTTTGCTTGCTAAAACAAAAGAGGCATGCAATGCGTCGCGTCAGCAAAAAGCAAAAAAAGGCGTTCTTGGGAAACAACAAATCTAGAGAGAGAAAAAAAATAGGAACAAATATGTTTGGAACAAGAAAATAAAAGCAAAAAAGACACACATGCAGTTGGTATAAAAAGTCAACAGTCAATACTCAAATACCAATCCCTTCTTATCCACTATCTCCCCAACACTTGCCCACTCCTGACTAAAATCTGAGGGCATTCTTGAACTTTTCAATTTTCAGTTTTTTTCGCTCATCGAACCCTTTTTTTTTTTTTTTTTTGAGTTCCTTATCATAACAAATTAACAATACACACACACATGCACATCATTAACCCTATGTCCTCTGTCAACACACACAAAAATTTATTTATTTATTTCCAATTCCAGGTGCTCTTAGATTTTTCATTTATTAGCATTTTTATGCTTCTTCCCTCATGTCATTAAATGGAGCAGCTTGTTTATATATATACAAGAAAGAGGAGAGGAAGAAATACATGGTGATGACGATGACGATGACGATGACGGTGGTAATTTAGCAGCTTCATACAAAAATTTGATTGCTTCTTTAGAGAATCCCTATCTAGGTAGACAGCCAGGCTTTTTTATTGCAAATCCGCACCTACCCCTTTTGTCACGGATTGATTTGACTACGTGTCATAAATCTCTTGGAGAACAAGATCTTATGCTGTTGTTGTTAATTGTCTTTTCAAGGTAATAAAATTAAAGTTTGTATTTTTTTTTTCACGGTGTTGTGTTGTATCATTCAATCAGACCCTTTTCCCTTCTCTCTATCTCTGCAAGGAAAGATTAGAGACAGATTTGTTCTACTTTTGTTTTAGGTGTTGGATTTGATCAATTTAGTTGTAAAGCTGGTGGGGGTGTTTTGAAAAGAAGAAGTTTTTTATGTGAATTCTACTGGTTGAGATCGCGTTGCATGACTTTTCGCTGTTTTGAGCTTCTGGGTATTTTTAGTTTAGTGTATTTTTGTGAGTGGTAAGTTGTTTCTTGAACTGGGTTAGGTTTTCATAGGTGTGTTGAGGTCAGTTCTGGGTCAAGGAGTGATAAAGAAGTTGAAGGTGCATGTTTGAGGTTATTGGAGGTGGGATGATTTCTTTCAATTTTGGATCGATTAGGGTATTTTCGTGATTGTCTGCTTACTGATGAAATGAATAATTGGTGTTAGATAGTGGTGGAGATTTTGATTTCTTGATTGCGATGTTTGTATCTCTTGATTCGAGATGAAAATTTTTGGATATTGTTAGTTGGTTAAGAGTGGCAAATGAATATAGCATAATGAACGGGGCAGTAAGGATTGGTTTTAGATGAAACCTTCCGGCAAGACGTTTTCTGAGCTAATTTGCCTTTTGAAATCCTGGATCCCTTGGCGCTCTGAGCCAGCTAGCGTGTCAAGGGATTTTTGGATGCCCGATCAGAGTTGTAGGGTATGCTACGAGTGTGATTCTCAATTTACAATATTTAACCGCAGACATCATTGTCGACTTTGTGGCCGAGTTTTCTGTGCCAAGTGTACAACCAACTCAGTTCCTGTTCCATCAAGTGATCCGAGGACTGTTCAGGAAGACTTGGAGAAGATTCGGGTATGTAATTATTGTTCCAGGCAATGGCAGCAAGGTTTAGCTACTTTTGATAATGGAATACAGATTCCCAGCCTAGATCTTAGTAGTTCACCTTCTGCAGCAAGTTTTATCAGCACTAGATCTTGTGGCACAGCTAACAGTAGTAGCATAACCTGTGGTTCATTGCCATACATGGTTCGGCCTAATCAGCAAGCTCAGCATAGTTCACGTCTCAGCCCTCCTCAAGCAACAGAAATGGAGACCAGTTCTGATAAGCAAGGGGAAGTGGAATCGGCTAGGTGCAAAGACCCTGTTGCTGACATAGAATATAGATCTCCAGACGGATATGCATTTTCGGTGAACAGGTATGATGATGGTCTTCTTTTAGCATTAAATATATAGTTATTATTTGAAGCATGCATCAGAAATGTATAGAAATGTAACAATCTAATATGCTTTTTTTCAAGGCATTGAGGTTGAATAAATTGATATGCCATTTATTAGCCAGAGAGAGTGGTTCTTTTTTAGAGTATAGCGATTAGCTAATTCCTTTATGATCATCCAATGTTACTCGTTGCTGTCTAGGTTTGTTTACATATGTTTACCATGTAAAGGCTTCTCAAACCAAAAGAATTCACTCTTTATTCTCCTCGTCATAGAAGATCCTTAGCTCCCATGGAAGCAGCCTAGGTTTGTTGAGATATGTGTGTGTGCAATGGCCCCTCAAGCCAAAAGGATCAACCTTTTGCACTCAAAGATAAAAGGATCTTTTGCTTAGGTTTAAAGTTTAGCATGCCAAAATCGGCCCCCTCGGCAGAAGATTGAGTCCTAGATTTGTCTCTGCGTACAAGCATGGTAATATTTGGAATTTGTAGCTCCGCCATGTAGAAGATTTTAGTTTTAATGCATAGCTATTAATTATTAAATCCTTGGTTCTGCTTTAGTGCCAGAAGTGATGACGACGACGACGAGTATGGTGCATATCAATCTGATTCTGAAACAAGGAATTCTCCTCAAGTCAATGATTACTATCGTCAAGTTGAGTTTGATGACATGAGTAATGACGGTGGATCTCGCAAGGCTCATCTTGATGGAGAAACTATTGAACCAAAAAGTTTAAGCAGTTCTCCAATAAGGCACAGTTCTGGTCCACAGAATTTGGAAGGAATGCCTCAGCTAAGGAAAAGGGATGAACGAGAGATGGATGATGAATGTGAAGTACCGTCATCTATGTATACTGGAGAAGATGGTAACACTGAACCTGTGGATTTTGAGAACAGTGGAGTGCTTTGGCTCCCCCCCGAGCCAGAAGATGAAGAAGATGAGAGGGAAGTTGGTTTATTTGAAGATGATGATGACGATAGGGATGCTGCAGGAGAGTGGGGATATTTACGGGCATCTGGAAGTTTCAGAAGTGGAGAATTTCATAACAGGGATAGGTCAAGTGAGGAGCACAAGAAGGTCATGAAGAATGTGGTTGATGGGCATTTTAGGGCTTTGGTATCTCAACTATTACAGGTTGAGAATGTTCCCGTGGGAGATGAAAATGATAAAGAGAGCTGGTTGGAGATCATCACATCTTTGTCATGGGAGGCTGCTACTTTATTAAAGCCAGATATGAGCAAAGGTGGAGGAATGGATCCTGGTGGATATGTGAAAATAAAATGCATTGCTTCTGGACGCTGCTGTGAGAGGTAATCGCTACCTTGATTTACACTTCCCATGGATAGGCCGCCCTGTTCCACTTTTTTTTAAGATAACTACTCAATATGGATTTCTCACTCCATGGATAATCAAGGTGAAAGGTTGTGAAGCTATATCATAAATAACATTAACTAACTTGCTTATTTTAAGTTTTTATAACTCCATAAGGAAAGGTATTTGCTTTTAAAAGTGAATTTATTTTTTGCTACACTTCTTGATGCTGTTTTTATAAGTTTATTTTTACCTGCTTTGATTTTGATTTATCTTCTAGTATGGTGGTCAAAGGTGTTGTTTGCAAGAAAAATGTTGCTCATCGTCGAATGACTTCAAAAATAGAGAAACCTCGATTGTTGATCCTTGGAGGGGCTCTTGAGTACCAGCGAGTTTCTAAGCACCTGTCAAGTTTTGATACTCTATTACAGCAGGTTCTGATTTCTAAACACTTGTCTCAACCCTTTATGCTTTAGTTTCTTCCTCATTGCTCTCAATGTACCAGAGCAATTATGTGTTTTTGCTTGAACTTTTTTTTCCTTTTCAGTTTCTTATGAGTTGTCCCATTCTCTAGGAAATGGACCATTTGAGGATGGCAGTGGCAAAGATAGGTGCACACAACCCTGATGTCCTTTTAGTGGAGAATTCAGTTTCAAGACATGCACAGGAATACCTTCTTGCTAAAGACATATCTCTTGTTCTGAATATCAAGAGGCCACTTTTAGAACGTATAGCCCGCTGCACAGGTGCTCAAATAGTCCCGTCAATTGATCATCTAGCTTCCCCAAAGTTGGGGTACTGTGAAAAGTTCCATGTGCAGAGGTTTTTGGAAGATCTTGGTACTGCTAGGCATGGTGGGAAAAAACTGGTGAAGACATTAATGTATTTTGAAGGCTGCCCAAAGCCATTGGGTTTTACTGTAAGTCCCTGAAACTTGAGTCATTTTACAACAAGTTGCTGAGGTTAAAAGTTTTGATGGACACTTGATCAGGTTTCTGAATTGCATTGTTTTTGGCCAATCGATGCTTTATCTACTCTGGTGATTTTACACATTGTAACGAAGTTGAAAACATTTTCTGAGTTATTGTTCAGGAAATAATCCTGATTGGACTATGGAATGGTTGGTGGTCCCAGCTGCATGCACCTATGCAATTGTGTAGCTAGTAGCTTTGCCATTGATATATTAGTCCTTTGATTTTGCGGGCTACTTTCAATTTGATTGCTGGGCCTACTACTAAGTTGTATTTATCTCTTTAATTTCTATTATCTCAGATTTTACTTAGAGGTGCTAATGGGGATGAGTTGAAGAAAGTGAAACACGTGGTCCAATATGGTGTTTTTGCAGCATATCACTTGGCTTTGGAGACATCTTTTCTTGCTGATGAAGGAGCATCTCTGCCAGAACTCCCGTTGAACACTCCAATAACTGTTGCACTTCCAGATAAACCATCAAGCATTAAGAGATCAATATCAACTGTACCTGGTTTCACTATTGCTGCCAATGAAAAACCTCAAGGACTGCAATCTAGCAATGAACCACAAAGATCCTATAGCGCCCCTACTGCAAGTCTGGTGTCAACCATCATTGGTTCTTCTGTTGACAATGTACCTGCAGCAGATTGTCCCAGCTCTCAATCCTCAGAATCCACTACATCTCGCTTCAATTCAACTGAATTTCTTTCTGCCGTTCCTTATACTGAGAAAGCTGTATCATGTTCTTACCACACATTTGTGGAAAAAACCAAAATGGATTCTGGAGCTTCTCTGGTTGCTGAAATTGCTGAGGCTGATCATCTTACTGCTAGTGGCTTTGGGTCTTCAGATGGTGTTGCAATGAACTCTTCCCTGAACGATTTCAATGAAATCATCACAACTCAACCACAGAGTTCAGAGGTATCATCTGCTCAACAAGATTCTAGAAGGAATCTTGAGGAGCCAGAACCTTTAAAAGAAGAGTTTCCTCCATCACCTTCAGATCATCTGAGCATTTTGGTTTCCTTGTCTTCCCGGTGTGTGTGGAAGGGGACAGTCTGTGAGAGGTCCCATCTCTTCCGCATTAAATACTATGGAAGCTTTGACAAACCTTTGGGTCGGTTTTTGCGAGACCATTTATTTGATCAGGTAAAATATTTTTTCCCAAATTTGTTATATCTTGTAGAAATTTGGTCATTACTATATCTGTTATACTCGCAGAGTTACAGCTGCCGTTCTTGTGAGATGCCTTCAGAAGCACATGTTCATTGTTATACTCACAGGCAAGGAACCCTTACTATATCTGTTAAGAAGCTACCTGAAATACTGTTACCAGGTGAACAGGATGGGAAAATCTGGATGTGGCACAGATGTCTGAGGTGTCCACGTATCAATGGTTTTCCTCCAGCTACTCGGAGAGTAGTAATGTCAGATGCTGCTTGGGGTTTATCTTTTGGGAAATTTTTGGAGCTTAGTTTTTCAAATCATGCAGCTGCAAGCAGGGTGGCAAGCTGTGGTCATTCTCTTCACAGGGATTGTCTTCGTTTCTATGGGTAATTTTGTTATTCTCTTCATCATGTTATGCTGTAAATTATCATACAAATTCATTATTATCTACAGTCACTACATGTTGTGAAATATATAATAATGGCATTTCTGCTGGATTTAATCTTGACAATTGTTTTATAAACATTATGGAACCAAGATGTCAGTCAGGACCATGTTGGGTTATATCTGCTAAAACACCTCTTTCTTCAATGTTCTTGTATATTTACTGAATGTTTCTAGTTATATAATTTTTAAGCTTGTGTGTCCATTTGACAATCTATAGCAGGAGAAAAATCCTTTTCATAAACAAGTCCTCTCACTCTCACACTGTCTTTACACGTGCAGTTTTGGGCAAATGGTTGCCTGCTTTCGATATGCGTCAATTAATGTTCTCTCTGTATACCTTCCTCCCTCGAGAGTTGATTTCAGCTATGAGAATCAAGAGTGGATGCAGAAAGAAACAGATGAGGTGCAGTGATCCCCATTTTGGACTTTTCATTATCTTACACCTTTATATGGGTGATTACATTGTCTGATTATAACAGGTGGTCAATCGGTCAGAACTTCTACTTTCTGAAGTACTCAATGCTCTTAGTCAAATCTCAGAGAAACGATGTAAGATTGAGCAACTTAACAGAGGCATGAAACTACCTGAATTGAGACGCCAGATAGCAGAACTTGAATTGATGTTGCAAAAGGAGATGGCAGAATTTGAGGTGAGGTTTACTATACCTTTTGATTTTCTAGTCTTTAGTTACACAAGCATCATAGGTGAGCCATTTCTGTAGTGAACACTTTTGCATGTGAATAGGGACTCTTTAAAGTAATATTATGTTCAAAATCTTCCCTAATTCTGCTACTTTCTGAATGTTAACCATCTTTAACACCCCCACCCCCCCAAAAATTTTCTTAAATTTACTTTCAACTCATAGAATGTGAATGTTGTCATGTTTATTAACAGAATCACAATCATGGAAAATTAACAATTCACTATACACAAAATGCTCTGTCATTTAGTCAAAATGTTTGTAAAAATTGAAGTATTCATAGCTTTATTTATTAAGTTCACATCTATGTAACTATGGAAAGCATCTTCTGACTTCTATAAAGTTCCCTTAGAAATCTGTTTTTCCTCACAATTATTTTCATCGTCATTTTTTTTTTGTTTAAAAAGGTGCATATAGTTGAAACAGATATCAAATCTTTTGCATCCTTGTGGTTTCTATGATTTCTCAGAAATCTTTCTTAAAAGTTTTTGTGTGAATTTGTTATATAAAAATACTTCTAGTTTAAATCGTTCTCATTGCTGTTCAGGAGTCGCTCCACAAAGTCTTGAGCAGGGAAGTGAAAAACGGGCAACCTGTTATTGACATTCTTGAGATCAACAGACTGCGGCGGCAGTTACTCTTCCAGTCTTACATGTGGGACAACCGTCTGATTTATGCAGCCAGTTTAGATAACAGCTTCCATGATGATTCAAACAGCTCAACTTCAGGATATGAGGAGAAACTGCTGGAGCCAGATAATAGTGATAAGCTTGTTGAGGAAAACATGGGACACAGGCCAGGAAATGGTTTCAGTAGCTGTGACTTTCCTTCTGTTGATGCCAAGCTGCTTAAAGGCTCTGACCAGCAAGGAGGCTTTGGTAGCAACACAAACCTATCTGACAAGGTTGATCAAGAAATGGATGTGTGTCTAGGCCCCGGTCATGGAAAAGAAGGCCATGCTAATCTTTGCACTACCATGTCTGCCCATGATCTATCTGACATTAAGGAATCTGGTGGAAATTTTTTTAGGACCCTTTCTGATGGACAGGTTCCTATCATGGCAAATCTATCGGATACCCTTGATGCTGCATGGACTGGTGAGAATCACCCAGGAGTTGGGACACTAAAGGACGATAACAATAGGCTTTCTGATTCAGTTATGGAAGAATCTTCAACCACTGCTGTGGGATTGGAGGGGGTAGATTTGGAGGGCCAGGCCAAAGACCGAGATGGATCCAAAGTGTGCTATTCTCCTTCACCTGCGTTGTCTGCCAAGGACTCTGATAACATGGAAGATTATATGAGCTGGCTAAGAATGCCATTTTTGAATTTCTATCGTTCATTGAACAAGAATTTTTTAACAAGCTCTGACAAGCTTGGTACTCTGGGTGAGTATAACCCTGTCTATGTTTCATCCTTCAGGAGTTTGGAACTCCAAGGTGGGGCCAGGCTACTTCTGCCTGTGGGTGTGAACGACACGGTCATTCCTGTGTATGATGATGAACCCACGAGTCTGATATCTTATGCTTTAGCATCACCAGAATATCATGCCCAGCTAACTGATGAGGGGGAAAGAATAAAAGACACTGGAGAATCCAGTTCTTTCTCAAGTTTATCTGAATCATTTCACTCTCTCGAAGAAGTAAGCTTTGATTTGTATAAAAGTTTTGGATCTACAGATGAGAGCATCTTATCCATGTCTGGATCACGTAGCTCTTTGATTTTGGACCCACTCTCCTACACAAAGGCTATGCATGTCAGAGTTTCTTTTGGAGATGATGGCCCAGATGGAAAGGCAAGATATTCTGTGACTTGTTACTATGCTAAGCGGTTTGAAACCTTGAGGAGGATATGCTGCCCATCTGAACTTGATTTTGTAAGGTCTCTTAGTCGTTGTAAGAAGTGGGGAGCTCAAGGTGGCAAGAGCAATGTCTTCTTTGCAAAAACCTTGGACGATCGTTTTATCATCAAACAAGTCACAAAAACAGAATTGGAGTCGTTTATAAAATTTGCCCCTGCTTACTTCAAGTACCTCTCTGAATCAATTAGCTCAAGAAGTCCAACATGCCTGGCAAAGATTTTGGGAATTTACCAGGTGCTTATTCTTGAGACCTTAAATGAAAAGTAGGCAAAATTATCATAGTTATTTAGTTTGACTGACGTCTTGCCTAGTTCACCAGTCAATTGAAACTTTGTTTGACTGTCTGTACCTTACGCCAAATACATAAGTAATCTTATGGGTGACCACAAAAGTTTGTGAACACCTGGCTACCAGAGTATGCCAAGGTTCTGCTTCTGCCAGCTGGTTGGTGCAAGTGGAGCTTTAGAAGTTTTTAAAAAGCTCTTGATTTTTAAAATTAAAATGCTCATACAATCTGATTGGCGGTCTTGTATGAAAATAGTTGTAAGAAAAAATTGAGGATGCTAGCCCCTGTCACTTTTGCAGCCAATGAAGGAGATTTTGTATTAACAACTTCATACAGGGCATTGAATATGTTCCTGGCAACTTATTGCTTTGTATTTTTCTTTCTTGTTGAAAGGTTACATCGAAGAATCTGAAAGGTGGGAAAGAAACGAAGATGGATGTTCTAGTTATGGAGAACCTTCTATATAGGAGGAAAGTGACCCGCCTTTATGATCTTAAAGGATCTTCCAGGTCACGGTATAATCCTGATTCTAGTGGGAGCAACAAGGTTCTGCTGGATCAGAACTTGATTGAAGCAATGCCAACCTCTCCCATTTTTGTGGGAAACAAGTCAAAGCGGCTGCTGGAGAGAGCTGTTTGGAATGATACTTCTTTTCTTGCAGTAAGTTCTAAATCTGTTCTTTCTTTCTTTCCATTTATTTTATTTCCTTTTATTATTTTTTCATCAAAAGTGTCTAGTTGCTGTGGTTATTTAGCATTTGAAGATGAATATGTCTTCGTTGTCGGCTTTTAATTTGTCATGGTTATAAATATGCAGTCTATTGATGTGATGGATTACTCATTATTGGTTGGGGTTGATGAGGAGAAGCATGAGTTGGCTCTTGGGATAATTGATTTCATGAGGCAGTATACATGGGACAAACATTTGGAAACATGGGTTAAGGCTTCAGGCATACTTGGTGGGCCAAAGAATGAAGCTCCAACTGTTATTTCTCCGAAGCAATATAAGAAAAGGTTTAGGAAAGCGATGACTACCTATTTTCTGATGGTCCCAGATCAATGGTCCCCTCCTTCTATCATTCCAAGTAAATCCCAGTCTGATTTGGGCGAAGAGAATACACAAGGTGCGGCTTCAGTTGACTGATATTTCGGGTCTGCGTTCATGCACATTTAAACTTGAATTTTTGGAACATTCCTCCAACAGTTTTTCTCTCATTCTTGATATTTCATTTCATATTTTTTTATCTTTTTCTATAGAATTTACTTTTGTAACTTTAGTTAAGAAGAGAAGCTCATAATTATTAGTTAGGAGATGCAGAACAAGGCTGTCAAAGCCATGAGATTCAGTCGAGGGTATATAATATTGGATGTCCTTCCCTGAAATCTTTGTACAAAAAAAGAAAAAAGAAAAAAAAAAGCATTGCAACATGTACATGTGTCAAAAGTGAATATTATGTCGTGTTTTAGTGCTGATTTTGATATCCATTCCCTAAATCATGTTCATTGTTTTTCGGTCTGTGTATCCATGTTTGGATCTCTTCCCCAACTGCTTCTTTCCCTCGGAAGTACATACTATAGCCTGGTACTTTGTAAGGACTAAGAGTAAAGTAGATGAGATAAAGGACACGTTCAAAATGTAACAGTTGATTTGGTGGTAGCATGTCTGTCTAGCATTGTTTGGCATTCCGATCTCTGTAAATCGAGATGTCATTTTTCGTTTTTGTGGCATAACGAACCTTGGATTACTTTGCTGAAACAAGTGCCAAATGAATGTGTTGCAAATTGACTTTGGGGGTAAAATTACTTGGTCAAACGAGCTTCGTATTCGAGTAAAACTTGCAGCCAGTTGGTAACTGCTTGTCAAACATGGTATGCAGATTAACACTTTCATCTTTCCACCTTGTTACTAGCATATTCAAATCTCTTTGTAGACGCTCTGATGCATGATATATTTGAAAATATTCAAACTGTTTGATTTCTAGCACAAGAATCATGTCCTATGTTCTGCAAGGTGCGTTTCCTGCGCTTCATTTTTGTCAAAATCTCTCCTTACTGATTGCATCCGAGGTAAAATATGATGGCGTTTGCAAATGATTGCGGGTGATTTTTCATAGGCCCAACCATTTCACCCATTTAGCTTTGAAACAGCATTAAGAATCAGTTTTAGAAAGCTGCCATTGTTGTTCTCTATTTGTGTCAAAAGGGGTGAGTGCGCATGCATATTCGCTTCAATGAAGAAAAAAAGCGCCAGCAGAAGGGGAGAAAGTTGAAATATTGATCACAGACTGGAAAAAATGAAAAATGAAACGCTTCAAGACAGGAGTGATTTTATGGTCGCCATTTACATTCTGTGATTGGAAGAAAGGTTTTTTCCCCCCGTTATGTTGGGACTTATTTCAGATAACGTTGGTTAAACTTACAGGAGTTAGTTACTGATCAGTAGAATTTGTTAAAGCCATTCCGATTGCAGTCCTCTTGCACAACAATAACACCATTTTCAGTGTTGTTAAACTCACCGCCATTGACAATCTGAAGCAATCTTTGTTGAAGAAGATTGATGATCTCAGCATCCCTGAAGTCAACCAAAGATTGAGAAAACTTTTTCAGGTATTGATTTCGGATCTTAACATTATGTTACATATTACAATAGAGGACTAAATTACAATATGCTACTTGGTTGAGAATAATCAAACCTTGGATGGTATGATGAACATTGAAGCTGTTGGTGAAATCGAGGGCCTTCGTCGAATCCTTCACAGATTATCTCCCCGCTTTCATCTCTATAACAAACTATGCCCTCGGCTCGATTCTCGAAAACCAGCTAGAAATTAAACAGAGAGTTATATATATATGTGTGTGTGTATGTATATGTATATGTATAGTATCAAGAAACATGGAACAAGTGTACGAATATTTAATACCTTGGCTTTTAATGAGGATCTGACTGGAAGAGGAGGTGCTTTCTTGAGTGGAACATGACTACTATTCCGTTGAAGCATCAAAATCCTGCTTGCAGGTTTTATAACAGGTCCGGATTTCTGAACCAGGATGTGAGGAGAAGACAAGCATGTTACAGCCATTGATCATATGCCAGAAGAAGAGGAAGGAGGAGTTTTGTTTGTTGTCTCAGGATCTGTGCCTGGCTCTGCAAGAACATGATAAGGTAGTTTTGATCGCCAGGTATTTGTAGGTCTAAAAGAATATAAAATTCAATTATTGTTAGGTTATGTCATGTCAGCATGCATTGTAGGGCCCGTCAAATACAGAGCTTACAAATGGGTCCCATGTTGCTTATCTTATACCTGTTCCTGAGATTGGTGAGCCCTTACTTGTCTTGTAGTTAGGTGATGCTTCCGTGTTTCTGATCCATTGGTTGGTGGGTCTATTCATTGTTTCACATTAAATATGCTTAAGTATCGATGAATGTGCGCATCTTATCAATGATCATAGTTTTTTTCCTTTTTTGATCCAAGGATGAACGTGGGTCGACCAGAGCAACATGAAATTTACACAAGTGATTGATTCGAGTTCTTAAAAGTTTTTTTATTTAACAATATATTAAATAATATTTTTTAAAATTTTTATTTAATATTATCACATAAAATAAATACGTTGTTACACAACTTTAACTATAAAATTTGTTTTTACCCTTTTAAAACGTTAAAAAAATATTTTTTTATTAATATGGGTATCCGGGCTAATTTACATGTACCTTGAATAATCCCACGGGTCCTGAAATTAACAATAATGTAAGTCTTCAATGACCATCATATTAACAACTACATGGCTCGAATTTAAAATCATAGAGAAAAAAATCTTTTAATTCTAAATTTTTATCAATGTATGATCTAATCTACTAGACCATTATCTAGATAATATCTACTAGCCGGAACATATAATAACTTTTAATTATACAATATACCCAAATAAATTTACTATCACAGTCAACCCTAATACGTGTTTAAAGCTAAAATGGATAGCAGTCTTTATAATCTAAAGATTAAACAAACCATGGTTAAAGATTATAATTATATTCCGGTCACTGAGAAGCGGGGCCGCCTCCTCAGAATTCAACGGTTGCTGAAAGGAAAAAGGTAAAGCATACTCTGTCACGAGCTTAGCATCAATCAGACCTTTTCTTCAGATGGCAGCACCGTGTACCTATTCGTGGAGGAATTCTCCATCAATCAGTTTCAGATGTCCTCTGTAAGATGGCTATTTTATTCGAGTCAACAGTTAAGCTGGTGATCAACATTCATCGCAGGCTATGGCATGTAATTCAGAAAACAGAGTAGAGCTACGGCTATAGATGCTTTTAACAGCGAAGATACTCCTCTCTCCTACATCTAAATCTATAATTATTCTTTATCAGCATAGCTGTAAGGTGCAAACGCTTGGATTTTATATATATTTTTCTCTCTTTTAATAATTAAAATGCATAATTTTTTTTTTATCAGCATGGCTTTGGACCTAAAATACTTGGGTTAACATGTTTTCTAAACCCAAATTATTTTAATCTAATATGATTATCAGATATAATTTTCTTGAATTTGAAATAGCTATCAGATCCAAATCGATTAAAATATTTTTTAAATTCTTAATATTTTTTTATATTTTTAAAAAATAGATATTGATTCGTTGCGAAGCACGAGCTAATATACTAGTAAATATCTAAAACTATTACATGCATAAAAAAAATATTAAACTAAAAAAGGGGGTTAAATTAGACTTTTTTACAAGACATTAGAAACAAATTGAAAATGAAATTATAGGATCAAATCATAGACACTTAAAACTAAAAAGATAAAAATATCAAGATTAAAATATTTAGAGACTAAATGTAACTTTTACATAAACTTCAAGGACAAAATTAAAATCTTTTCAATGTTCATGGAAAAATATTAACGAGTTAGGTAACTGGACACTATTCAAATTAATTCCTATTTATGTTTTTTCATGAAAGATATTTTTTCATTACCAACATGATTTTATTAACAATAAAAAAAAAATAAATCGGTGTTTATAATTTATTTTTATTTTTTTATATTGATTAGAAGGTGTTTTTGTATTAGAAATGGAGTTATGAAGGTTTTTAAGATTTTTTATATGAAAAACAAGATAAAATCTTGGGTTTTGGAGGTCCAAAAATCATGTTGTTAATAAAAAGAATATAATACATAAAAAAACATGAAAAAAAACACAAAAATAAGAAATGAGAATTTTGACCAAAGATATACATTTTTTTCTTCAAAATTTTAATTACTTGAACTTTTTGATTCTGAAACATAAATACCTAAAACTATATAAATAAAAAAAA
>Ga0325403_1003628_pt1 | contig 14136 bp, 11 predicted proteins | sample PopdelMetagenome_19_FD_205665 | JGI IMG/M metagenome (GOLD analysis project Ga0325403, IMG submission 205665) | Populus deltoides microbial communities from Bellville, Georgia, United States - Xylem-PdKOR-R4 | ecosystem: Host-associated > Plants > Phyllosphere > Stem > Wood/Secondary xylem...
TTTAAAAATTAAATCTGTTCAAACAAACTGAGGTGATGAGTATAATAAATTAAATACCTTTTTCAAATTTATTGGCATTCACCATCGTTTGATCTGCCCGCATACTCATGAACATAATGGCATGGTTAAACGTCAATATCGACATATTGTTGAAACCGGCCTTACGCTTCTGGGTCAATGTAAGCCCCTCTAAAATTTTGGCGATATGCATTTGAAACTTTTGTTCTTAATTACAAGTCACCTTTTAAATGTATTTTTTGGTCGACTCCTGACTATAGTTTTGCTTCGCACTGTTGGGTGTCTTTGGTTCCTTTTTCTCCATCTGTATAATGCTCATAAACTCGATTTTTGTTCCTTTCCTTGTATTTTTCTTGGTTACAACACCTTCCACCTAGGTTATCACTATGTCGATTTATCTTTCCATCGTATCTATATGGCCCATCATGTTCGATTCAATGAACACATTTTCCCTCTAACAACTTCTAAACATAATAACTCTCCCACACAATCGAACACCAGAACATGTCTACCTCAACTATTCCCCACATTCCCTGTGTCCTCTTCCCATTAATCATTGTTTTCTGCCTCTGTTTCCCCTGGCCAACCTGTATCCACTACACTAGCCTCATTTGCCCTGTTTTGAATCCCCTCATAAGCTATAGTCTGCTTCTTTTATCTCCACATGCATATATTTATTTTTGTTGATAAATGTCCAGGTATAGGTTTGGCTCCAGCATCTCATCATGCTTCACCATAATTATTAGCGTTGTAATGGACTAGTTCCATATTGGCTTGCCCACTATTAGACACTTCTTCTTGGCTTGGTTCAGACTTGGTCACCTCACCAACAGGTCTCCCTATTATTTCTCCTCCTACTTTGAATTTAGTCACTGATATCTCGTATTTTGATCTTCAACAGGTCTTAGACAATGGTGCTCTAGCATCTCTTCCTTTAGCTCCTCGCTAGTACACCATTGTTCTTAGGTCACGGAAGGCCAGGATGACTAACCTCAGTGTCACCTCTGCTCTGGGGCATTCATGTTCCCTTACCCACAAACCTTTCACCTTTTAGGAGGCACATTGCTCATTATCCTGGAAACACACTATGCAAGAGGAAATCCAGGCTTTGCATGATAATGGTACATGAACCCTAGTCCCTTACCAACCCTTTTATGAACTTAGTTGGAAGTTGATAGGTTTATATGATCAAACAGCGCGCCAATGGTAATGTTGAGAGATACAAAGCCCAACCGGTGGCTCGAAGGTTTACTCAGCAAGAGAGGATTGATTATTTCGAGACATTTAGTCCTATAATCAAGCCTACCACCATCCGGTTAGTACTCACAATCGCTGTCTCGAATGGTTGGCCGATCCATCAGTTGGATGTTCACAATACTTTCCTAAACGACATCCTTTAGGAAGAGGTATACATGGACCAACCCCCTGGTTTTGTTCACTCTATTTTTTCTACTTATGTATGTCATCTTCATAAATTATTATATGGTTTTAAGCAAGCACCTCGGGCCTGGTACAAACGATTAAGTGAGTTTCTGCTCTCCATTGGTTTTCAAGCATCCAAGGCTAACATCTCTCTCTTCATCCTCTCTTTTGGTGGTGCTTTATTCTATTTACTTGTGTATATTGATGATATTATGTTGACCAGGAGTAACTCTGAGTTACTCCACTGATTGATTACTTTACTTAGCTCAGAATTCAAGTTTCGGGATTTAGGTACTATGCACTACTTCTTAGGCATTGAAGTAAAAACCACCTCTATAGGCATTCTCCTAAGTCAACAAAAATATACTACTTATATCATTTGATGAGCAAGTATGTCATCCTCTAAATTGGTTGACACTCATTCATCCCTTTTTTCTACGTTGACCATCCTGTCAGGTGCTCTGTACTCTGATTCCACTAAGTATAGACAAATTGTTGGTGCTTTATAGTATCTTACTTTTACTAGTCCTGATATCTGCTATGCTCTCAATAAGATATGTCAATTCATGCATACTTCCACTAAGGACCACTAAACGACTATTAAATGTATTTTACGGTATCTTTAGGCTATGACATCTTATGGTTTACATGTTACTCGAGGGTCTTTCATGTCCCTCAATGGATTTACTAATGCAGATTGGGCTAGTAGTGTTGACAATAAAATATCTATTGGTGGTTATCTGGTGTATCTCGGTAATACTTTTGTCTATTGGAAATTTAGGAAGTAACATACTGTTGTTAGATCCTCTACAAAAGCGGAATACAAGGCTTTGGCTGATGGCATTACTGAAATCCTATGGTTTTGTTCGTTAATGTCAAAACTTCGTCTTCCCTTTCCAACTATGACTACCTTGTGGTGCGATAATTTAAGGGAACGTTTCTGTTAGTAAATCCGTCTTTCATGCTCGAACTAAACATATTGAGGTTGACTACCATTTTGTTCTTGATCGAGTTGCCAAGAAGAATATTCAAGTTCGATTATCTCTTTAAAGGATCAACTAGTTGATGTCCTTACCAAACCGCTACCGTTTGCACCTTTTGCTCATTTTTTATTGAAGCTTCAAGTGGAATCTCCCTCTTCAGCTTGAGGGGGCATATTACGGAAAACTTATCATATACATATTGTAATTATCATGTGCAGTTTTTTCCACCATTACTATTGTACTCAACCCTAAACACACACACAAAGGATGGTTGCTGCTACTCATACTATGCAACCATTACTATTTCATACAGTTATATCATTTCTTCTATTCCCTAACTTGCAAAAAACATGAAAACAAAATCTCAAGAACTGCTAAGGCCCTTTTTCTAATAATCAAACACATTCTAATCAACATGAAAATGCAAAATCAAACCAAATGGAAAAAATATTATCAATTTCGATCTACTTTTCATGGCATTAATGAATTTAGAAACCACCTCCATTGAATTCTTTTTTCATAGATGAATCCATAGACATTAAAATCAAAGTATTTGGTTTATCTCTCTTTAATTTTTACCAGTGACTCTCTTTCTCTTTTCTCAATATCCAAGGATTGTAACGTAAAACAAATGAAGTTTAGACTAAAACATAAAATAAAAAAAATAAAAGGGATCAAATATAAGAAAAGGTTAAAATTAAGGGACCAAAGGTTAGATATATATGCCTATTAAACAATAAACATGGAAAAAAGGTTTTCAATTACTGTCAATGTCAAATTTGGTCTATATTTTTTTTTAATTTCATCATTTGTGAAAATTTTAAACATTTCCATGTAAAATCAACATGTCACAAAATTCTAAAAAAATTTGTAGTAGCTTAGGCATGTGTAAAAATGAAATCTATAGTGAATTGAGAAATTTAATAAAATGAAAAAAGAACTTTGGGGTGTCAAAATAAAAGAATCTACAACTTGAAGATAAAAGTAAAATAAAATATAAGGGACCAATAATGAATTCAGGCAATGTTATCTAACGTATAAATTGAATTGTAAGGGAATGAGTAGTGGTGCTATAGTAAAACAACAACCTCTTTAAGTTTCTTCATTAACTAGTGGTAAGCAAGACTTGTAATAAGAAGAGAGCAAAAGTTAAAATTTAAACAATGAGATATAAAAAAAGCTACATGACTAAATGATATCCATCTCTTTTGTGTATTTATTTTATTTTATTTTATTTTATTGGATAATGAATAATATTTTTGGACTAATTTGTACATCAATCAAGATTATTATTTTATTTTATTAGATAATAAGTAATATTTTCTTAACTATCATTTTTTGAGATTTCATGTATATTATATAGGGATTGTATAGTTATGACTACATCTTCGGCTTCCAAATTTAAAGAAAATTTCTTGATAATTTTTTTTACATGTTCTATATAATTAGTTTCTAAGTTAGCTTAATTAGTATTGTATATATAGTGTACCTTTCTCACTCTCTTAATAAAAAAATCAAAGAGTATTTTATTCATATTTGTAAACATGGTATTAGATCAATCGACTATTAAGGTTTGACATAACCATTTAGATTTTTTGACATTAAATCTAAGTAATACAACTTTCATCGCTTAATAGTACAACCAATTGTTTGACTTGAACATATTTCTTTTAAAAAAATATTTAGATTAGAAAATTATCACACAAGATAAAGTTAAGGTTATTTGAGAAACTAATAAAAAGTTATAATCTTATGATGGAACAATTATAACAAAATCTAATTTCAAATTATTAGTAAGGGTCAAAGATTTTCCCCCAACAACCGAGCTTAAAGTATCATTGATAATAAAAATAAATTTTTGTGAGGAAAAATTAAGAGATGAGACATCTTTAAAATCAAACTTCATATGTTTAAAACATGCACTAATAAAAATATACGCATAAATATTTAAAACTTTACCATTATAATTTTCAATCACTACCAATGCTAAAGTTTTTTCAACAACATCATCTTTTTTTCTTTGTTTCAACAATTGCTATAGTTATTGTAGCAGCCTTATATATATATATATATATATATATATATATAGTATGTTTGTTTCCTGGAAAGTGGTTTCCGGAAAATCACTTGCCAAACTTTCCTGTGTTTGTTTGTCATTAAGAAAATTGGCCAATGGAAAACAGTTTCCGGTCAAAGAAAATTTGGTTTGGTTTTCAGGAAAGTGTTTTCCTTTTATTTTGGGCAGAAAACACTTTTTGGAAGTTGTGAAAAATTTAGAAATGTCATATTATTTGCTGATTATATCAAATTTGATCCTCAAACTTTTGATTGCTATATATATTTTGTTTTGAATATTTGTTTTTCAATTTCATCCCATAGAATTTAATTTTTATATTAACTTTGGTCCTCATTTTTATAATTATTATTTGCTTTTCTCTTATTATTTTTAATTGAAACTTTTTATCTATCAAATTTGGTCCTCATTATTTTGATTATTACTTATTTTATTTGAAATAATTTATAAAATATTAATTATTATTATTTTAATTTCTTCATCTTTTAATTTTTTTATTTTTTAAATTTGATCTCTATTATTTTGATTATTATTTATTTTATTTGAGATAATTTATGAAATTATATTTTTTTTTCAATTTCATTCTCATTCAACTTTTTAATTTGTAAGATTTGTTCCTCATTATTTTAATAAATTTAAAAAAAAATAAAACATTAATAAGTTATTTTCCAGCTTATTTTTCATGACATGACCAAACACTGGAAAATATTTTCTAATTTATTTTCCGTTACACTACTAAATATCGAAAAATAATTCACTTTCCCGGAATTCATTTTTCCGAAATTCACTTTCCAAAAAAAATTACTTTCTAGCAAACAAACGGGGCCTAAGTGACTAATCAATTCCTGAATTATACTAGATATAAAAAATAATCACATTTCATCTTATAATAAAAAAACATAAAAGACTTCCTAGTTGTAAATGACATAATGAGATATTATCAATCATAATCAATAGTATTACAAAATGCATGTTAACTTAATATGCACACCTTCTCATTATGCCTTTCATATATCATGCACTCTAGTGGGAGATCCATATGAACTTCTTTGGATAATTCTATTAAGTTTTTTGAAAAAACATAAACACAATAGAAACAATAATTTTAAAATTTTTCAGGAGTCACAATGATCTCGTTAGACAATCTAGTATCATATAGGGTTTATACAAAGATTACTTAAAAAACATTTTTTTATAAGGTTTAATCAACTCTTTAAAACTAGATTGTTGCAAGCCACAAACCTTTCAATTATTCAGCATCTAACAATAATCTACACGAACCACTATATTAGAAATCTTCTAAAACCCTTTTAGAAGAGAGGGTTTGCTACGCCTTGAGTGTTAACTCTTTTTTTTCTCTACTTTGCCTATTTGTATAGGAGTATCTAATGTGTAGAATGTAGTATCTAATGTGTAGAATGTGTAAAGTATGTAGAGAAAAATATAAAGCATAACATTATATTTATAGAAAATGTTAATAACCTTGTTAATGGTAAAATATCATTTTACCTCTTGAAAAATATCATATATATTATTTCATAATAGTTTTAGAAATTTATGCAATCAAGATCCCTACTTGATTTTTTTTATATCTAGAATATTAATCCTTATATAAATTACTTTTCTAATTCTTAATTTTTATAGCATATTTACAATGAAGTTTCACTTGATCAATCATCCAAGTTTAATTTTTTAGCAATGACTCTAAATGTGTATGACCTATTAGGTTCTTAATATGTTAGACCAAATATAAATCACAATTATAAATAAAATAGGATTAAATAAATTAAACAATTTAAATTATTATTAACTCAACAAGTTTATTGATTTATATTTAAATATCAAGTATATTGTCTAACAACATGTCATGATTTCCTAAATATTAGAAAAGTTATAAGTAGTTTGACTTAACCTTTTTATGATCAGTTTCTAAGTGTAATTATTATTCATTCATCAAGAATATTTTGATTTGGGTATTTAAGCATAAATTGTGTTTACTTTTTTAAATCATGTTTATTTTAAACACCATAGTCATTGGTTATTTGAATAATATTTAAAATAATTTTCAAATCTTATTCCAACTTGTACAAGGATTTTAAAATTAATACTATTTGAGATTGTGTGAAATATTTTTTTTCTAATTTATCTAAGGTAATAAATCCTCTCTTAATCACTCAAATACTTTCATATAATTTATGTTATATCCAATATATGCTCATTTTTACCCTTGATTAAGGCAACATGTAGTTAGGATCAAAACATAGCATTTTCTATATAAAAATGACTTGGTAATCCCAAGTCTAAAGATCATTCACATAATTGTCATATGAGTCTTTTCATAGACACAAATTATCTCTCCATATAAATCCTCTTGTGAGTTAGTTTAGTGTACATATCATTTGAAAAACACTTATATATTAATTCTAGGTATCTCTTATACCTCAACTTATGAGAACTATTGTTTTTTATATAAAAAAATAACATAATATGTATCGATCTTAATAACTCTAATTAATGTCTAATTTTAATAGAACATTAACCGTAAACATTGAAGAGTAATTCTTTGATGCAATAAGAATCCTTATAATTATAATTGCTTTATAATTTTTTTTGCAAAATATTTTATTCTGAGAAGTTTATCTTTATTCTAGATTCATTAATCAAACATAAATGAATATTAAAAATAAAGAATATCTTTATCAATAATAACTATGTTTTGCATGAATAAAGTTAATATCATCTGTAACTAACAAATTGATACTCATCATGTAGAAAGGTGTTCTTCACATCAAATTATTATAATGACCTACCTATGTTCATATCTAAAGACAATAAGACTCAAAATGTATTGATTTTGACTATAAATACAAATGTCTCTATATAAACAAACTCGTAAATTTGATTGTAACCTTTCACCATTAGTTACAATAAGTTTTAATTGTGTCATCAGCTTTGTTATTTACTTTATAAATTTATCAGTATTGAAATTATATCTTTTTTGGTTGAGGATCAATAAGTTCCCATGTTTTGTTATTCTTCCAAGAATTTCATCTCTTCATTCATAGTTGTTTTCCACACTAGGTCAACTAATATTGTCTATATATATATATATATGACATATTTGATATTGATAAATGATGGTTAGACATATATTGACTCATGAGATATTTGACTATATTAGAAAGTTTGGGTTCATATATAGGTTTAGAAAGACCTTTGGTGTGATAATATGGTAATTTCTGAATAAATCACACACTAATTCACAAAAATAGTATCTAATCAATTAGTTTGGTATATCAATTATGATAGATTCTAACAAAAAAAAACATTTGTTAGAGTTACATCTTCAACTTCTAGGTGTTCATCACCACTTTGACTAAATCTAATTCACCTTCCCCTTGATTGTTTGGTCTAACATGTGAATCATCACTACTAGAATTTAAATATATATCAAGAAAATCATAATCTAGAATCTGAATTTCCTTATGATACTCCCTTTAAAGTTCAAGCTTAAAGAAAAAACACACATGGTGTCTTCATGAAAAACAACACTTATTGTGATAAAAATTTATCAAATTGAAGGATAATAACATTGGTACCACTTTTTATGATTGGCATACCTAAGAAAAAACAATCACAACACTTGAGTAGTCAACTTGTTATGCTGGTGCTTATGAAGGTATACAAATGAGACACAATAAAAAAGATAAGACACACTAAAAAGATATAGGGTAGTAAATGTGAAATTGTTGGGGCACAAATTGTGTTAACGAGTGGAATGGTTTCCAACAATCAATAGAACTAAAAGGTCCTTTATTGATTAAATATGTTATTGATACTTTTAGTCAAAGTTAATCGAAACAAATTCTGATGGCTCTTTTCTAGTTTACAAATATCACATTAGAAACTATATATATCCTTTTTTTTCCCAAAGAAAATACAAAATATTTTAATAGACAACCAAATAAATCATGCCTTAGATATTGATATTCCTGATGTAATGTCGAGTTAATTTGAAAATTACCACATTAAGGTATTTTAAACCTATATATGAATCTAAATTTTTAGTAAAGTCAAATATCTCATGAGTCATTGTGTGCCTAGCCATAATTTATTATAATCAAAGTTGTTATTTATATATCAATTAGCTATTGTATCTATTACTAATAGTATGTATGAAGCCTTAACTACCCTGAGGTGTAAAGCATCTATGGACAAAAAGATGAAGTCCTTGCGTACAAATATAATGTGGGAACTTGTTAATCTTCTATTAGGAAAGAAATTAGATGGGTAGTGATTGATTTACATAGTAAAATACAAGGTTAATAGCATAATTGAATGCTTTAAAACAAGACATGATGCGAAAAGGTTATACTTAAACCTATGAGATTGATTGCATCTATAAAACTAACGTGGTTCAAGCATTATTATATCTAGCTATGAACTTAGTTGGTAGTTATAACAATTTGATGTGAATAACATCTTTCTACATGGTGAATTATATGAAGAAGTCTATATGGATCTCCTTCTAGGGTGCATGATACTTGAAAGGCATAATCCAGGGCGTGTAGGATGGAAACATTATTGTATGGATTGAAATAATCTTTGAGAGCATGGTTAAAAAGGTTCATAAAATATATGATAGCATTTGGCTATTATATGAACAATTCAAATAACATATTATTTCGGAAACAATAACATAGTATGATGAATATAAAAAAGATGATCTTGAAGTAAGGAAGGTCAATAAGATTACTTGGCTAGAGAATTTGAAATGAAAGACCTAGACTTTGAAATATATTTTTTTAGATTCAAAGTATCTCAATGTTAGAAAATAATATTTTTGTGATCAAGAAAATTATTGACCTTTGGATCATATATTAATATTTTATGTATCTTGATGATAGCAATTAAATGAAAATGGACTAATAATATGCTTGGTTAAGAATAAATTTAAACAGGTTTATATGAATATCATCAACAAGCATGAATAATTAAATGAATCGATCAATCAATCAATAAGTCCAAGATACTAAGCAAGTGAAGACTTAGTTTTTAAGAATTCATTTTAGTGTAAATTATATAAATCTTAATATCTAACTTGATAGCATAAATTAAAATATATTCACACACTTCACATTGTATGCATTATAGGATTGATATGCATTTAGGCTGTTGTAGTTTCACTATGCTTAAAACTGCTAAAAATAGATTTTAAGTTGAATCGGTCAACTGTTTGACCATATCAAGTGAATCGCTCGATCACTTATTCATCATGGACGAATACCTGGGAATCTGCATGATCGGTCGACTGATTGACTTGACCCATCTGAACTGGTTAACCATTTTATCTGTAAGAGAAACATTACATAGCTATAAAATGACTAATTTTTGCTAGAAACATGTATATATATATATAGCTTGTCTAATTGCATAATTAAAAATATAAATTGAATGAATATATATAATATACAAGCTATTTTAAGAGAAAAAACCACTTCAAATCATCAATCCTAAATCATACTCTTCTTTGTGCATTAAACCTTTATATTCTTGCACAAGAATATACATTTCTACACTCATTATACTTATACACCTTCATATATTCTAAGTGCTATTGAGTAAACTATAGAGATATAAGCTTCAATTGCATTGCCTATTCTTTGAGAGAGTGTTGTTACATCTCAAACAATTATAGTCCTTCAAGAGTTTAAGTGAAAAACTCTTGGTCAATGGTGAGGTACATCATTAAGGGGAAAAATCTTAATATGATATTTTTTTCAAGTGGTAAAAAAGGATTTGGTGAGGATTCATCAAGGACATTGTAATCTTTGGCTTGAATTAGTAAAGAATACAATACTTGAGACAAGTTTGGTGTTTGAGGTGTGGATGTAGGTTTACCGAATTACATTAAAAACCGAGTTTACAATTTCTATCCCTATATTTTTTACTTTAACCACTTTAATTATATTTTTGTTGATTGTGTTAATTGTGTTTAATTGAGTTAATTGCAATAATTGTTATTATTAGTGAAACACCTCATTCACCCCTTAGGTGTTAACCACTAGTTTTAATATTCAAAATGAAGGATTATCAGCCTCGATGCCATTTTTTTTTATATAGTAATGACTATATCTTCAATCTATTGATTATGATTTATGACTATCTATTGAAAATGAACTTCACAAGCCTACTAAGATTAAAAATGATATAATGGTTCCTAAAACTAGAAATGAATATACTGATGGTGATAAGAAATTGTTATTTATTGATGCTGAATACTTTGTATTGTTCATTGAGTAGAAGTGAATTCAATAAGATCACATCATGCAGGAATACTAGAGATATACGACATCCATTAAAGATAACACATGAAGGAAAGAATCAAGTAAAAGAATAAAAAAATGACATATTAGGACATCAATATAAGTTATTTAAAATATATATTTTTTAAGTTTAATATCTCTCTCTCATTAGGATTGTTTTTCTTTCTTGATTATAAATTTTTTTTTTTACAATTGACTGAAATTAAATGAAAGGAATGACACATACACTGTTTTTTTTTTTTAAAGGAAAGAACATATAAAAAATTAAGAAGAAACAAAGCAGCCAATAGAAAATCTAGGGATATTTGACATAACTTCTACTTTTACTTTTAATTTTTTTTCAAAAGTATTTTTGGATTTTCAAAAACATATTAAATTAATAGTTTTTTTAGAGTTTTTTAATGATTTTAATGTGTTGATATAAAAAATAAAAAAAATCTAAAAAGATTTATTTTGATATATTTAAAAAAAAAAACTATTTTGAAAAATACCTTACACCACAATCTCAAACACCCCGTGAAGAACAAACAAATAAACCTTGAATTTGTTTTTAAAATACTATTGATAAAAAAATTAAATTAAAATGACATTTTTTCCCAGTATTCTTGTCATAACCTAATTTTTGACCATTTTATTTTTATTTTTATTATTATTATTTTATTTACTGAAAAGGATAAAAAAAATGATGATGAAATAATAATGATGATGATGATGATGATGATGATGGAAAAACAAGTAAAATAAAATAAGTGAAAAATGAATTAAAATTTGGGTTAAGGGCAAAATGATTGGAAGTTTTGAGGTTTAATTAAACTTTGAAATTAATCTAATTAAGCTTGGAATTAATTTAATTAATCCAATTAAGGGTTTAATTGGAGAATTGATAAGTTTTGAGACTTAATTAAACTTAGAATTAATTTAATTAATGAATCAGGGACTTAATTAAAGAAATATCAAAGTTTGAAGAGTCAATTAAGGGCTGAATGGATACGTTCTGAAACCAAGGACTGTTTCGTAAAATGTGCTGAAATGCAGGGGTCCTGTGAAAGTTTAACCAGGAGTTTGCTTACAAAAAGTTCTAAACTTCAAGGACCGCATCAAAAATAGCAATTGGAATTGAAAACGGAGCCGTTTCTTGGATAAACTGTTCGCTGCCCATTTCAACTTCGGTTTCGACAGTTACAGAGAATATTTATGTTTCAGCGCAGAGGCATTAACGAGGGGCAGCCAGGAGACAAAAAGGGAAGAGGAAGGAAACCTAAAGAAAAAGACATTACGGAGAAAAAAAGCAAAAAAAAGGGAGAGGAGAAAACAAAAAAAAATAAATAAATAAAACAAAGGGGGCGGCGAACCCTATACCAGCCGCCGCCCCCCTTCAGGCTTTTTTTGGCTTTTCTTCTCTGGCCTCAATCTCTTCCCCCGTCAGATACTTTTCACTCCCTAATCTCAACCCCTAGGAGCTGCAACTCCTCGTCGAGAAAGAGCACATCACACGGGGAACATCATTGTGCACAGCCACCTCATCCTCACACACAAAAAAAAAAGCATAGTCTTTCACCTTCTCCTTCCACCATCATGTTTTCTCCGGTGTCGCCAGAAGAATCCCTCGTCTTCTCTTCCCCCCATAGACTACATAATTGACAATCATCCATCAACAACGACATTCCCAGCCAGGGCAGCCGAAAGGGAATGCTTCCTTACAATGCACAGCTGATCAAACCGTCAGCTCTTCCTCACGTCAACAACATCATCTCATCCAGTCTACGAACTGCTTCTTCCTCAGGCTGACAGTTCTGCCAGCAGTCCACCAGTGCAGCTTCTTTTGTTTCATTTGTTCTCCACAGCATCGTGACCCTCGCAAATTGATGGTCCTCTTTCAGCAATGCAAACAAACAGTTGCATGTTCATCTCCTGTGTGTTAGCCGCTATTTTCAGCAGTCGCGGACCATAGCTACAGCAGCAAGCTTCCTTCCTTCGGTCCAGCACTCCGATTATGCTAGGTCTCCATCTTCAGCAACAACTGCACCAGAACCTGAGCTCTCCAGAGGAGAACCACAATAGATGACCAAAACAGAGGAGAAAGAAGGAAAACAGAAGAAAACCAAGAGAACCAGCAGACTAACAGGGGGGAACGGAAGAAAACTGAGAGAACCAGCGGATGAATAGAGAAAACCAGATAACAAAACAGGAGGAACAACACAGGGGGGCCGAATGAAGAAGAACAAACACAGACGTAGAGAGAAAAATGCATGTGAGAACAGGCAACCCAAGAAAGTTGAAAGACGAGAAGAATTTGAGGAGGGAGGAGAAACCGAGGGATCCAAAGCAAGCCATTATCTTCGACGTCGCCTCCTGCACAGGTAAGTTCTTCATTTCCCTTTCCTTTGCAATTATAATTGCATGGGTACTGTACATAGGCCAATTTAATTCACTTCTTACCGGTTTGTACATGCACGTGTGAAGCTTAGTCCTAAAAAAAATAAAAAAAACATAAAACATAAAAAAAATATAGTTTTCTTTTCTTAAAAAATTCAATTTTTATCGATTTATTCACTGATATCAAGATAAAAAAAGAAAATATATTGATTTTTTTCATAGCTATGAATTTTTACCAACGCCAGAGTTGGAATTATTCGTGGTGGAATTTTTACCAACGCCAGAGTTGAAATTATTCGAGATCGAATATTCACTGGCGCCAGAGTCAGGAATATTATAAAAAAAATCATCATAGCATAAACTAATAAACATTTAACAATTTAAGACAAAACCACCAATGCAGTCTGACTTAGGCAGAACATTTAAGGAGTGATAATATCTTCCCTTTTACGTAACCAATCCCAAGCCATAGAATTTCTATTGACTAGTTAGGATTTCTAGTGACTATAATACTAGGTGGCGACTCTTCAAACAAGACATTTTTCCCTAAAAGAACAAGATACCAGAAATCTGTTCTTTTTCCATAATAATCGAGAATTATTTTTAGGGCTGCCGTGATGTTGGGTGGAACAATTCTTATGGGATAAATTGTTTTAGGCATCAGCTGAGGAGTAATGGATGTCTTTTGGAAACCATATAAGATTTCTTTTTTTGCTTAATTGAATTAAAAATAATAAAACTTCAATATTCAAATTAATTTTAATGATATTCATTAAATATATTAAATAAGTGTTGTTTTAATGGTAAAGTTTAAGTATACTACTGGCATTGAATTTTATATATAAAAAATAAAATTAGTTTAATTTATAAAATGAATCTTAAGAAATATCTTATAAATAAATTAGTAGCGCACTCTTAATGTAAATATAGTTTTTTT
>Ga0325403_1003629_pt1 | contig 14130 bp, 12 predicted proteins | sample PopdelMetagenome_19_FD_205665 | JGI IMG/M metagenome (GOLD analysis project Ga0325403, IMG submission 205665) | Populus deltoides microbial communities from Bellville, Georgia, United States - Xylem-PdKOR-R4 | ecosystem: Host-associated > Plants > Phyllosphere > Stem > Wood/Secondary xylem...
TCCTTTTCTTTTGCCATGACACCTCATCAAAATACATGAAATCCCTTTGGTTTCTAGGCTGCCAAAAACCTTCCCAGTGGCCTATGATCTCATCCTTAAAACCACCATTACCAATATCATCAACATCTTCAAAATCCTCATAATCAGCCCACCTTGGCCTTTCAGCCCCCTGCTATTGTTAGATTTGTGTTGAGCCTCAACTTTTCTCACATGTTGGGTACATGTTCCAGCCACGTTACCATGTTTTCCCACCTTCTCAAGTCTGTCACAACATTCCCCATCATCAAATTCATTCTTTCCATCATCTTCGTCATGGCATGCATTTGGAATTTAAGTTCTACATCGGGAGGGGGTGGTGTGTTGTTTTGAATTGACATGATGATACCTGCAAAAATTGGTTAGTGGAAAAAAAATTGCTCGTGTTTCGCTCAAACACTCTTAATATCCTCACAATCTCACACCTCTCGTCTCACCTTCTTGCTGTTCTTGCGAAACTGAAACAAACAGCAAATAAAACCAACTTGCAGCGCAATCCAAATATATATGACTCAAGAAGCAATAAAAACCAGAAAACAAGCAAAACAAAACCGAGATGATAGTCTTGCGAGTAGCAAGCGAGTCTATCCGAAATATGAATGAAACTGAAGACTCGAATAAAAAACAGAAACAAGATATGAAAAACAATGAAACAACACCCAGATATGTTGGATATGATGAAAATAAACTGCAAGAAATGGAAACAACAGAAACCAAGCGAATTTGAAAAGTTGACGCAAAACAGACTCGTTTACGACGAGTTAAGTCCGAATCTGGAACCTAAAGTAAATGATGTTCAATTGAGTTAAAATTTCAGATATAATGCGATATCAACCCAAATAGAAAGAATATAAAGTTTGAGCAATTTATGACAAGGTTTGATATACTGACGCAAAAACGTTATAAATCAGACTTAATTAGACCCGAATTTGAAACCCAAATCAAACGATATCCAATTGACCCCAAATTTTATATGTTGTGCGATTAGGACCCCAGTAATTAGAGTATCAAATTTCAGCTAATTTCGAGTTGATTTGATCCAATTTTCTCTTGTTTAGTTTTCTGCGGCAGAATCCAATAAACGTCCTTTTGTTTTTGCTTTTCTCTTTTCTCTTTTTTTTTATGGTACTGATATATTTTGAAAAATAACAGAATGAAATAAGATTTAATTTTTTATATATGCTGCAAATTCAAGGAGAAGAAGAAATTGGATACTAAGGAATTTTTTTTTTTTTGCGGAATCAACAAGAAACAAAAATTTCAGAAGGATATTACCTGATTAATGGAGCCAAGCTCTGATACCAAATGATGTAAACCTTGTGATCACGTGGTCACGCATCCCACACGCAAAGACACCAATTCCCGGAAAGCCAAGTAAATCAGGTTTGATAGGAGTGTGACACAAAGATAACTTGTACCTAGGCACTAGCACTATTGGAAATGGAGAACCCCCACCCAATGAATATTGATTCGCGAACAAGAAGTATAAGGATGACGCCACGAAGACAGTTGTTCTTCGATAAGTTGTTTTTCAATTCTTTAGAGAACCATGGAAGGGAGATTAACTCACCAACACACACACACACAAAGTGCGGCAAACAAAAAGTTTTATTAATCTGAATTGTCTAACTTACATGTCTGGTTATGCCTTTATTTATACTAACTCTAAACTTAAATAAACCCTAATGGACCCCCCTTAGGTGGACTTTATATTAAGCCCACTTACAATTTACCCAAATAAGTAATAATAACCCAAAGACTAAGAAGAAAATAATAAAAATCCAAAAATTATCATCCTAAATATGCTAGAATCAGATTTGATCAGTCAATGAAAAACTATGACTTGGGTATGGCCAAGAACGCGAAGGTGAATGTGCTAATTCATAACTCAGAATGGAAAACTCCTACCACCCAAGCTATTGGCTAGCACCCCATTATAGAAGCTATTCTTTCCAATTCTAATCCTAAGTTGGGGCAAAAGGATGAGATAGTTTGGTTGGATTCGCCAAATCACAAATTCTCGGTCAAAGTAACTTGGGAACAACTAAGACGTCATCGTCAGATGGTTGAATGGCATGACATTGTGTGGTTCAAGAAAGCTGTTCCGGGACATTTATTTCTTCTATGGATCGCTGTCCAACAGAAACTCACAACTCAAGATAAACTTCATCGGTTTGGTATACATGGTCCCAATGGATGCTCACTCTGTCTCCGCCACAATGAGGATCACAACCACTTGTTCTTTGAATGCTCCTATACTAAAGCGATCTGGTGGGATGTTTGTGACAGATGCGACATTCCAAGAATGACAAAAGGCTGGGATGAATGGATTCGATGGGCAACTGTCTCTTGGCATGGCAAGAGTTTCATCAATTTTTCTCGTAAACTGAGTTTCGCAGCTACAGTGTATCATGTATGGCAAGAACGGAATGCAAGGATCTTTGTTGGAATGTCTAGAACTTTGAATTTGGTCTTTAATCAAATCGAATGTATCATTCGTGATAAGCTTGATTTGATGAGAAATGTCGTACCAACAAATGAAAACAAAAGGATCCAACGTGCTTGGAGGGTGAATAACATAAATTCTTAATTTTTAGTTAGCTAATTGTATTGGTTTCCCTAATGAATCTAGTGAGGTTTCAGTTTTATGGTCGGTGGCTAGCCTGTAGCCATCTGTTGTTTTATGTTTCTGTTATCATTGTAAATCTGGGGTATGCCCCTTATAATGTTTGTATTTTCTTCTTTTAATACATACATCAACTTACCAAAAAATAAAAAAGTGTTATACAACACAAATCTAGATTAACCATTTAACAAGCAAGGTATTAAGAATTAATAAGATAAAAATGATAAGACATGTTAATAGCAAACTTTCTTGGATATAACATTAAAGTCCATGTTGAGTTTATATTATACATATTCTAATACCATTAGTGAAACCTTTTCACCTTGACATAATTAACTTAGCTAGACATTATGAAGAAGAAAAACATAAATAAATAAATAATATAAGAACATAAACATGATATAAATTAACTAAGTATAGTAAAGGAAATGAAAAACATAAACAAGAGATTAATGAAAGCAAAACTTAAGCATTACAAAAATATAAAGAGAGAGAGCAAGAACATGATCTTGATCTAAGAATCAAGATTCCTAAATGAATGGTGAATGCCTTCTTTTATAGGCTAAAATTTGGAACTATTCATTTGATAATTGATTATTGATGTAGTGGCCAACTATTGATTTAGTGGACTTGGTGGACAGTAGCACTCAAGCATTTTGACTGGATGAAATGACATTGATGCAATCAGAATTTAGCAAAGTGTTCTTCATGAAAGTTGTTGGCAAATTGTCTTTTCCTTCCACCCACTAAATGTCAGAGCATTTGGATCACTAGAGCTCGAGATATGGCTAAAATACTGAATAGTGATGCTGTGGACGTGATGGATAGCCCTCAAGCTCTTGTCTGGATGAAATGTCATAGTTACCATCAGAATTCGAGCAGGTCTTCTTCATGAAAGTTGTTGGAAATTGTCGTTGCCTTCCACCCACCAAATTGCATGTCATTTTGCTTTCTAGATAAAGTTTTGATCATTATCAATCACTATTTTTTCAAGTGCTCCATATCAACAGATTAAATCTCGTTTAATAAACCAGTGCTGGCTTTTGGATTGACATGCCCAATTACATTGATTCCCCACATCACAAAGAGCCATGGAGATGTCAAGTTAAAAACGGGAGTTGGGGGAACGTTTATCTTATCAGTATATAATGACATTTATGGCATTTCCTGACATATTATATGCAATCCCTCAACAAAAAGTACCCTGATCTTTGTACTTGTCTGACCATCATATGTCCATCATATGCATGAGTTGCACAAACCCCTTTATGAACCACTTGGAGCGCCCCTTTTGCTTATATTCCATCCAAACATCTCAACAATGTTCCATCTGATTATCTTTTGTACAAAATATCTCCATTAAGGTAATAGTCCAGGGCCAACTTATCACTCCATGTAAATCCATCAATCTCGGTTTACAAAAGTGGAGGCCTCTGTAATTATAAGGTAGTGTGTTATAGCTTATGTTATGGGGAAAGGCAGGCCTTGTCAGGACAAGTTTTGGTGGACGCGAAACTAACGCGAATTTGTCCTTTTAAAACCAAAATTTATAACCTAAACCAAACGATGTCCAAATGAGTTGAAAAATTGATATATTGTGCGCTTTCACCCTAAATAACCAGAATGTCAATTTTGACACAATTACAATATGGTTTGATAAATGAACGCAAAACAAAAGCGAAACAAACCTCTTTGTCCTAAATAACGTTTTCTAAAAAAAAAAAATTTGTGACTCTAAAAAGAAATTCTGGACAAAAAGAATAATATGACACTTTTTTTTTAATCTCAAAATACTCAATTAAACACAACTACTCAAGAATAACGTAGGAAGAAAACAATATGACCGAAACTGATTTGAAATAAGATCAAACCTGAAACAAAAACAACACAAAGAAAAATTGACGCGGAAGATAAAAACAAAAATACAAGAAATAAAAGGATCTAACCTGATTAATGGAGCTAATCTCTAATGCCAAATGATGTGAACCTCTAGAACACATGGTCAAGCAACCCACACGCAAAGACACAAATTCCTGAAAAGCCAAGTAAATCAAGTTTGATAGGAGTGTCAAAGAGTTGATGTCTTATCCCAAGTGTAGGAGAGTCGAATTAAAAAATAACCCGGCAAGACCAGGGTCGAACCACAGGGAGGTGAACTAGAATTATATATAAAAGAAAAGATTTGAAGAGAGCTTTGAGATATGATAATGATGTAAGAATTTAAATGAAGATAAAACAATCGTCAAGGTTAGAGGATCCACTAATGGTATTTCATATAAGTATAGTATAAACTCTTTTTATTACTTGACTGGAAACCACACACAAAGAAGGTTCCACTCGGATTATAAATTGTTAACATGATTACATTAATTATCTTATTCGAATAATGCTAATACTTGTAAATGTTGTCAGGCATTCATGATTATAACTTATGTTAACAATAAATCAAGTTCCTTTCACACCACAAGTGTCGGTTATACCATACGGTTGGGTTATGAAAGTGCAAAGTATTTGTTGTACCAAGGGTTGTTCAACACAAATCTAAACTAACCATTTAACAAGGTATTAAGAGTGAGTAAGATAATAAATATAAAACATGTTAGTATCAAATATTAAAGTCCATGTTGAGTTTATAGTATACTTATTCTTACACCATTAGTGTAACCTTTTCACCTTGACATAATAAACTTAGCTGAACATTATGAATAATAGGAAACATAGATAAACAAGAGGAGAACATGATTATATAACTATAGTAAAGAAAATGAAAGGCATAAACAAGAGATTAATGAAAGCAAAACTTAAGCATTACAAAAATATAAAGAGAGAGTGATGTGAACCTCATGATCACGTGGTCACATAAAGACACTAATTCCCGGAAAGCCAAGCAAATCAGGTTTGATAGGAGTATGACACAAAGATAACTTGTACCTAGGCACCAGCATTATTGGAAACGGAAACCTCCACCTAATGAATATTGATTCGCGAACGAGAAGTATAAGGATGAAGCCATGAAGACAGTTGTTCATTATCTCACCAACACACACACACACAAAGTGGGGCAAACAAGAAGTTTTATTAATCCGAATTGTCTAGCCTTACATGTCTGCTTATGCCCTTATTTATAGTGACTCCAAACTAAAATAAACCCTAATGGACCCCTTATGTGGACTTATATGGTGCCCACTTACAATTAAACCCAAATAATATAAATAAACCCTAAGCTACGAAGAAAATAATAATAACAACAATAAATCTGAATTTAATATCCTAAATATATTAGGATCAGATTTGTTGCCCTTTAGAAGTCCCATATAAGCTAGGAGAATCAAATCTGAAGGTAGTATTAATTTTGAAATCTTCTGTTCTTTTTGTAACCAGGATGAATATGGAATCCTTGTAAGAAAAGGATTCTTAAACATTTATGAATCCTTGCCACACTTGGAAACTATGTTGCAGCCCATTAAAAATCTTTGTAGAAATAAGAGATTCCCAAAATAAGCTATCACATCCTTTTAGGAAAAGAATCCTAGCCAAATAGGAAGTCCATAAGTCAAAAGGAAGTAAATAACAAAATTCGTACAGCCTCTGTTGACCCGTATTGTGATGCCTTTCCGAACTCTAATTGATCTGAAATTTTAACCCAAGGTAGAAAAACATGTCAAGAGACTCCATTTAAAGTTTCAACCCGATCCGATTGTCGGATTAAGAATTATGACTGTTGTCGTAAAACTGGATAGTTGCACATTTTACATCAAAATCCAAATTTGACCTTACCTGGATCGTATCATTCCCTCTCTCTTCAAGATGATTCGTCCTCGAATCACCAACAAGTTGAATTGACAATTCCTTAGCCTTTTTTCAAAGCCTTTGAAGTTTTTTTCTTGCAAACAATCGTCGCCAACAACTTTGGATGAAAGTTGCAACCGTTCTATTTTGTATATCATCATTGCAGCCTTTTTTCTCCTCCCTTCCTAAAGCTTGCTGGGTATTAATTGCTGTCGTTAACACATCAAGTTCTTGCTGCATCTCCCCTAGAATACGTGATAGACTCTTGGATTCTTTTTTTTAGAACACTAATCTCTTTATACCCTTTGATACCTCTCCTTTTGAATCTGCCTCTTCTTTTACCATAGCACCTCATCAAAATACATGAAATCCCTTAAGTTTCTAGGCTGCCGAAAACCTTCCCGATAGCCTATGGTCTCATCCTTAAAACCACCATCACCAATATCATCAATGTCCTTCTCATAATCAGGCCACCTTGGCCTTTCAACCCTACAACCATTGTTTGATTTTGGTTTAGCCCCAACCTTTCTCACGTCTTAGGTACATGTTCCAGCCATGTTTCCATGTTTTCCCACCTTCTCAAGTCTGTCACACACGTTCCCCATCATGAAATTCATACTTTCCATCATCTTCGTCATGGGTTTCATTTGGAATTGAAGTTCTACATCGGGAGGGGGTGGTACTTTCCAATAGTACCTGTAAAAATTGGTTAGTGGAAAAACAATCCTCACATTGCTCGTGTTTTGCTCAAATACTCTTAATATCCTCACAATCTCACACCTCTCATCTCACCTTATTGTTCTTGCGGAACTCAAACCAACACGAAATAGAACCAACTGAGCAGCGCAATCCAAATATGCATGTATATGACTCAAGAAGCAATAAAAAACCAAAAAAAAGCAAAAACAAAACTGGGATGATAATCTTGCTAGTAGCAAGCAAATCTATCCGAAATATAAACGAAATTGAAAACTTGAATAAAAACAGAAACAAAATATGCAAAACGATGAAACGACACCCAAATATGTTGGATATGTTGAAATTATACTGCAAGAAACGAGAACAATAGAAAGAAACTGAATTTTAAAAGTTGACGCAAAATAGACTCGTTTACGACGAGTTAAGTCAGAAACTGGAACCTAAATTAAATGATGTCCAATTGAGCTAAACTTTCAGATACATTGCGATATCAACCCAAATAGACAGAATATGAAGTTAGATCAATAAACTTTTAAATGATGTCCAATTAAGCTAAACTTTTAGATACATTGCGATATCAACCCAATAGACAGAATATGAAGTTCAGATCAATAAACTTCTTTGCTGCACTTATTGTGTATTGGTGGGATAATCTCCTTTCCTTGGTTCTCTAAAAGACTAAAAACGACTTATCAAAGAACACTTGTCTTCGTGGTGTCATCCTTATACTTCTCGTTCACGAATCAATATTCGTTGGGTGGGGGTCTCCATTTCCAATAGTATTGGTGCCTAGGTACAAGTTATCTTTGTGTCACACTCCTATCAAACCTGATTTACTTGGCTTTCCGGGAATTGGTGTCTTTGCATGTGGGTTGCGTGACCATGTGATTACGAGGTTCGCATCAGAGAGAGCAAGAACATGATCTTAATCTGAAAACCAAGATGCCTAAATGCATGGCAAATGCCTACTTTTATAGGTCAAAATTCAAAACTATTGATTTGATGACTAATTGTTAAGTGGATGGCCATCTCTTGACTTGGTAACCATCCTTATCTTCTTGTCTGCAAAAACATCATTGCTAACATCAGAATTTGAATGAATAGTCTTCATGAAAGTTTTGAGGGATTGTCTCAGCTTTCCAAAAAAACAAGAATGAGGTCATTTGGACTTCTAGAACTCGAGATATGGGTTGAACACTGAATAGTGTCTGAGTAGCAGGATAAATTTCGACTTCTCTGTTGTTGCTACAATTTGAAGTTGAAAATGGTCCTTTTAAATATTGGACTTTTATGAAAGTTTTAAGCCTATGTCTTAGCGTTCTATCCATATAAACCAGACCTAAATCCAAGTTCTATAGCTCCAGTTATGATCCAATAACTGAATGGTGTTCCAATTTGAATTCAACCAGCATCTCTTTTCTAAGCGTAGCCCTCTCTTTGTCTTCTCAATTTCAGTGGTTAAACTCGTCAATCAATCCTTTTATTTATGTGATAGGCCTGCATTTAAAATAAACATTTACCATAAATTAAAGGTATATTATATTATCAAACTTGTTATTATAAAACATGCTCTAGTTAAGGAGTTATTGTTATTTCAAGTGCAAAATGATGATAGAGAACCTTGATAAAAATGCACTTTTAAGTACTAATCACACCCCCAACCAACTTATTACTAGTCTCTAGTAATCAAAGCGTTAAAATAGAAAAACAATTTACAAGTTCCATATTAATCTATCCAGATAAACAAACTCTCATTAAATTTATATATCTGCTACATACTATTGAAACAAGATATTAATAAACCTTGTTTTTATGTGCTCAATGTATGAAAACATAGATGATGAGGCTTTTATTGGAAGAAAACAATATTATGTTCAAATGTTTTTCTAAGGTTAACTTCCTTGGGTTGGGATAATTATCTTTTTTTTCTTTTCTTTTTTATATATATACACATAACTTAAAACACAATGCATTTTGAACCCATGTAACAAGCTTTCGGCTAATGAATCCTAGACTAGTTGGTCTTAGGGCATTAGATGTTGAGATACACCCCTACGAGCTTAGTAACTCGTGTGGCAGATATTGATACGTAGATAGTGCAATAATTTTTTCCCTGAAGCTTTTCTCTTTAACCCATATAGAAAGCACTGGGCCAATAGCTCTCAAGTCAGTTGACTTTAGGGTATTGGGTGTTAAAACACCCTTTGGGGCTTAATTGCTTAGGTTAGGGAGGCTACGAAACCAAACTTATCTACGTTTTTATTATCATCAAAATTTTGTTTTTGTTTTTTTTTTTTTACAAATTATATACTATCCCTTTCCTTTAGTTGTTACCTTTAACAAAAGAATATAAATAATGTAATAATCCAATATGCAACTCACAATCATATGTTAAAGTTTGTGTGTGAAAATAAAGGTTTAAGAATACTTGTTAAATAGTATATGAGCATAATCAAGTGATAACAATGTGAGAGTTTGTGAACCTGAATATTTCAAGAAGTATTTCAGATAGACCTTGATAAGAATATTTACTAAGATGCGTCTCAAGAGTCAATAAAATTCCTTCTTATTCTGGCATCCTAATAACAGTTTTGTCAAATGGTTTTAATAATAACAAAAACAGTTAGTAAGTTAGTTTTTTTTATGTCAACTACTACCCTCTCCCCCCAACCAAAACAAGACATTGTCTTTAATGTCATAAGGTAGAAAGATAGAGTATAGAAGACATCACTTAAAACAGCAAACACTGACAAACCTGAAACACACTTAAACAAATATAAGAAATAACAAAATAAAATATTATGCTATAAATAAAACCAAAAGACACAAGGTTTCACAAACAAAGGCTCAAATTCAATCTAAGCTTTTTACGGCTTTCCATAGTTGACCAATTTATGCGACTCATGGAGGGATCAATTACAAGGATGAAATATTGTAGTTGGTCAATCAATTGTTCAGCAGTAATAGCAGAGATTATGATTTGTCATGCCGAAGATGTTGGAAATTCCTGTTCCATATCTTGATCAAGAAAAGACGACAAATTATCATAAAAACCATTAACATTTAACAAACCTATAGGTTTATGGTGAATGTGCAGTTGGGCCCAAGAGAAAATATGAAAGATCTCTTCCAATGTGCCCAGACCATCTGGTAAGGCAATGAAGGTGTTAGTTTGGTTAAACATTGTATTCAGTCGATCAGACATTATGGAGACCTGTAGTTCCTTTCCAATTGTTTTTCCAATGATGTCCCCTTTTGCTAAAGCTTTGAGGATGACCCCCAAACCTTGACTGCCTCCTAAAAAGGCTGCCTCCCCCATACATTAAATGAATCTTTCTCTCAATTAGTACCTGATCAAGATGATTTGCTGATTCTAAAAACTCTTTTTTTTCCCAGGACTAGATCCACTGAAAACAAAAATATTTCTTATTTGATGACTTGAGGAACCTGCCATTTCTATACACTTCTATAGTTGTTGAATGTATGGGTTGAGTAGAAATGAAAGGAAGGAAGAGAAGATTTTATAGATGAGAAATTAAAAATGCAATCATACCACCTATTTGTAGGTCAGCTGGAGTCTCACTCTCTCTCTCTCTCTGTTTTTTTTAAAACATGTGTATGTACAAGTAGTTATGATTGAAGCTCACATCTTCCCTTGGTTTTACGTCCAAGAACGGCTTAAACGCCCTCTATGGGTCAGGGATAGGCTTCTCATCCAGTTTTCTTAAAAACTGGCAAACAGGGTCTTTTTTAGTCAAATCCCAAGACTAAGTCGATCATGTTCTTTATGAAATTGTGGCCATAAATCATGAATTGCATGATGCACATCTCCACTAGGGTGCGTCTCAAGAGTTAATAGAAGATTATTTAAAGACTCCTTACTCAAGCCATCCTTAATGAATTGTATTATATCTTCATGGTTTATAGATATCATTCATAAAGAATGAACATTGTACATTACAAGTCCATTTGACACATCGGTGACAAATTTTCAGTCGTTTTACGCAACGTTGTTTTGCAAAAGTGCTTTTACCTGTTCTAGGCATGTATGAAATGAAAGAACTGGAGGACTCACCTGATAATCGGACCTTTGCTTCAATTAGCCAGCGAATATCTTCAGGAATTCTATGATTCATTAACAACCTCAATCTTTCACACCTAGCACGGTAAATTTTTGCAATCGCATTTGGAGGCAAAGCGGGAAAATACTTTTTCAATTTTCAAAAGTGGTGTCCATTTTCAAATGAGAATTGGAGAAGAGATGCAAAGAAAGGAGAAAGAGCAAAGAATTGCACAAATATATATATAGATATCGGTTATCATGGGAAAGTGAAAGAATTGACTTAAGAATCACAGGGTATCGTTATCCGCTATTTGACCGGGGTGAGAGAGACTAGCAAAACAAAAGTTACACCAAAAAGAAACAAAAAATATGTGAGAAAAAGAATCAATCTCTATATACAGGATCACCCAATTTAATAGTCATTTTCAACTGAAAAATTTTCAAAGTAAACTTTCAAACGATGTCCATTTATCTTGAAAACATTGTCATTCTTTGGATTCTCAATATCACAGGCCCCATATGGATACACATGTTTCACAATAAAAGGACCGCTCCATCTTGATCTTTAGTTTTCCAGGAAAAAAATGGAGTCGAGAATTATAAATCAAGACTTTTTGACCAACATTGAAAGTTTTTATCAGTATTTTCTTGTCATGAAACTCTTTGATTCTTCCTATATGAATTCTTGAATTTTCATTATATCATTTCTTATTTCCTCAACCTCATTTATTTGTAATTTTCGTAGCTGATTAGCATCATTAAGGTTTGAATTGAAAGCTTTAATAGCCCAATAAGCTTTATGTTCAAGTTCCAAGGGCAAGTGACAAGGTTTTCCATAGACTAGTCTATAAGGTAACATACCTAATTATGTTTTATAAGCAGTTTGATAAGCCCAAAATACATCATTAAAACATCATTAATGACTAGTCTTTCCTATTAGGGTTCACTGTTTTCTCTAAGATATGTTTGATCTCCCTACTAGCAAGTTCTACCTGTCCACTTGTATGTGATTCCATATTTCTTCATTAAAGGCTTAAATGACTTGTTGTAGAAATGTGTTCCACCATCACTTATCATGGCTCGAGGGATTCCAAATCGACTTAAAATATTTTCTTTAAAAAAAATTATCATTATTTTGTGGTCATTGTTTTGACTTAGAATTACCTCTATCCATTTTGAAACATAATCTACTATGACTAATATGTACAAGAAACCAAATGGAGGAAATGGACCTATGAAATCTATACCCCAATAGTCAAAGATCTCAATGATAAGAATAGGATTTAAAGGCATCATGTGACGTTTTGAAACAGATCCCAACTTTTGACAATTTTCACAAGTCTTACAGAATGCATGTGAGTTTTTGAACATGGTGGGCCAGTAAAATCCACTTTGTAAGATTTTTGTAGTTGTCTTTCTTGATGAAAAATGACCCACATGCCTTACAATGACAAAATCTAATGACACTACTTACCTCATTGTTAGGAATGCATCTTCAAAATATTTGATCAGGATAATATTTGAATAAATAAGGGTCATCCCAATAAAAGTTCTTCACTTCGTTCAAGAAGATGTCAGATCTCGAATCTGTTGTCAATCTTGACAAATGATCTACGACAACATTTTCCGTGCCTTTCTTGTCTTTGATTGTGATATCAAATTCTTGAAGTAGCAAAATCCACCGCACCAATCTAGCCTTAAAATCCTTCTTTGAAAGAAGATATTTCAATGCTACATGATCACTAAAAACAACAACAGGTGAGCCAACAAAATAAGATCTGAATTTTTCACATGCAAATACTACTGCAAGTAATTCTTTTTCAGTGGTAGTGTAATTCATTTGAGCACTATTTAAAGTTTTACTTGCATAGTAAATCACATAAGGTTTCTTATCTTTTTTTGTCCTAAGACAACACCCACGACATAATCACTAGCGTCACATATTATTTCAAAAGGTAATGACCAATCAGGAGGTTGAATGACAGGAGCAGAAGTAAGCAAGTTTTTAAGTTTAACAAAGGCTTCTTCACAATGTTCAGTCCATTCAAAAATATTATCCTTTGTTAGAAGGTTACTCAATGGCTTAGATATTACACTAAAATCTTTGATGAACCTTCTATAAAAACTACCATGTCCTAAAAATGATCTAACATCTAAACGGATTTTGGTGTCGGTAAGTTGGCAATTAACTTGATTTTAGATTTGTCAACCTCAATTCCTATTGATGAAAAAATGTGACCAAATACAATGTCGTTTGTTACCATAAAATGAAAATTTTCTCAATTCAGCACAAGATTCTTCTCTTCACACCTGTTCAAAACTTTTTCCAAGTTAGCTAAACAATCATCAAATGAATCACCAAAAACATAAAAATCATCCATAAAACTCTCAAGAAAACATTCAACCGTATCACTGAAAATGCTAAGCATGCATATTTGAAACGTGGCTGGTGCATTACATAATCCAAAAGGCATCTTTCGATATGCAAAAGTACTTAATGGACATGTGAAGGTAGTTGATGTGCATCATGGGAATTATAATCCATCTTGTAAAGCTAAAACTAATATGCAAGAGGATTCAGATGGTCCAATGACAAGAGCGAGAGCGAAACAACTACAAAGGGCCTTGACAAGTCAAATTGGAATAATTGAAGCTGCATCGGAGTTAAAAATTAGAAATCAATTTGAAATTGGTTCAAGGATGTTTATTTGCCTACAATTGGAACTTGGAGATGGGAAAAGCCCTTAATGGTTCTTTTGATGCTGGGCTACTTGAATTTGGGTTGATATACAAATAAGTGAAGGAATTGATGCTGTTTATGGTCAGAACAGCAAATGAATTTGAACCTGAATTTGAAGCCATCCATTGCATGTGAAAACAAGACTAATCTAGGTGGATTTCAAGTTCAGAACATGTT
>Ga0325403_1003630_pt1 | contig 14129 bp, 4 predicted proteins | sample PopdelMetagenome_19_FD_205665 | JGI IMG/M metagenome (GOLD analysis project Ga0325403, IMG submission 205665) | Populus deltoides microbial communities from Bellville, Georgia, United States - Xylem-PdKOR-R4 | ecosystem: Host-associated > Plants > Phyllosphere > Stem > Wood/Secondary xylem...
GTTTTATTACTAAATATTTTCTCTTAAAGTATTTTGATGAAATACGAACTAAACATCTTTATTTATCCTAATCCTAAACCTAAACTAAATAAGAAAAAAAATTAAATTTCTAAACTAAATAGGAAGAGTAAAAATAACGTAAAAGAAAATATTTCTTAAACTTAATAGGAATAAAAATAACTAAGGAAACAAATTAATTCTCCAAAAACTCCTTATGCATCATGTAGTTTGAGATGGTATTTCTTGAAAATATTCTAATATTATGATTAAGAAAAGTTACCCTGACTCTTTTATAGTTTAGTTATTTTTTCATTTTGTCTTCATAGTTTATAAGTTGATAACACTTTACATCCTTACTAACGGGTGCAAAAAAAAATCAATAAAGTTTTTTGAATTATTTACATGATTGCTATTATATTTTAATTAATGACTAAAGAATTATTGCGTTATTAAAATTAAAAAAATTGCTATAAAGTTTAAAAAACAAAAACTTTAGCCACCACCCTCACCGCTAGAATCTAGCCACCCAAGCCCAACAAAATTTGGTTGAAGCTTTGCATAAGAATCAACAAAACCTAATGTTTCCATGCTAATCCAGATCTAGGTACTAAATCAACAAAATCCAATTTAAAAACAAGAAACCTAAATCATTATTTGCTTTTCTTCTTTTTTCACTGTGAAACCCAAATATTATTATAAAAGAAAATCATTGATTTGCCTAGTGTTTTATTTTTGTTTTGTTTTGTTTTTTTTTGTCATTGACTTTTTTTTTCCTTTTCAACTTCATCAATGTTGCTTTGGATTTAGGGTTGGTAATTTGATGCAATTTGCTTTTTATGTATTTATCACTGGCTAAAATGAATCCCAATAATGAGTTGGTTCTTGATTTCACAAAAAATAATATGATTTTTATCGCATACGTGTGGTGTGGGGGGATATCAGGGTCAATGAGTTGCCACCTAGTTGTTTGGTTTAGGGTTATTAGAAGACTCAGGTGGACTGGTCTTATAGTAAATTCTATGGTAAGAGACTGATTATAGCTAGAGAATGTAGTAACACCCCTAACACAGTTTACTTGAGATAAACTGCATTGTGTGGTCTAAATATGGTTTAAAGATGTTGATGAATTCCTAGCCGGTGGTCTATCTATGGCTCAGAATAAAAATTTATGCTCATGAATAAACTTGACATTTCCAATTTATTTGCGCTTTTATGCTTAGATAAATCTTTGTAGGAATATATCCATTTAAATGCCTTGACATGGTTCACCTATCCTGGAAGACAAAAATATTTTCCACAACTTTTATATTGCGGTGAAAATACTTTAAATTAAAATTGGTGAATATTAATTTTTTTTTGAGAATTTCCAAGTCAACTTTTGATATTTAAATACCAGTCTACTTATAGATCCAATATTTATATCATAATGTTGACAATTAATTTTCAAAGAAAGAAAAAAAGAAGAAGAAAACTTAGGGTTATTGAAATATTGGCCAAATTCTTAAAGAATTTTACAAACTTGTTGTAAATTCCACATAAAAATACAAAGAAATACAAATATTTTCTAAAACAATGCCAATTTTGTTTTCTTTTTTTATAGGATTAGGCTATATGCAACAAACATAATTTTTTTTAAAAGGTCATGATTGGAAAAAAAACTCATTTTTTTTCTAAAACCAAAACTGTTAAAATAGATTTAGGGTGTGTTTGCCAAACACACCTTTGAGCAAAAAAAAAAAAAAACATTTAGCAAAAACATTGCCAACTAAACAAGGTCTTAAGGCCTTTGACCTGACCGGGTTGACCTAAAACTTGTGGTTCGATCATAAACTGAACCAAAGTTCACTAGTTTGACCCAAAAAACAAACCACAATCTAAACCAGAATCCAAAACAAAATTAAACTAAAAAAAAAAACTTAAATTTTTTTTTATCAAAATGGATCAAAACCTAGAAAAACAGAGGACATGAAGAGAGCATTCAACATGAACCCAATAACGTAGATTTCAAATCATACCAGATACAAAAAACCAAGGACACAAACATGTTGAAAATCATGCACTGATCAATACTCTAGCATTTATGCACTTCAATTATAACTCAAAAACTGCAATTTAGTCAATATGGGTTTCAATTCAAAATTGAAACTCTAGGATTAAAACCTATTGAAAATATATAATTGATGCAAATAAACCCTAGATCATGGAGCTAAGATACTGTTCTTTTCAAAAACATGAAGAACACTGCCTAGTAAATCAGAAATAGCACAGAAACCCAGCACACTATCAAGCCTCCAAAACTGACATTTTTTACTTCGAAAACATGCATTTTTCATTCTAACAAGCTACACAATCATAACTAAAAATGTTTGAATAAAAAAACTAATAAATAACATCAAAATCATGCAAGAGGTTTCAAATTTCAAAACTATAAACTTAAAACAGCTTACAAAAACATCAAATTTTGTTCAAAACTAACTTTTTAAACATTTAGAACCCAAACCATTCCCAAGAACCTAGAACACATTAACAAACCAGGAAAAAAACATTAATAACCCTACTACTAGATCTCCAAATCGCTATATTTCATTTAATCTAAACATCCAAGCATATTCTAAACATCCAACAACATTAACAAATAACTTCAAACAGGATCAAACAAAGAAAAAAAAGACATTCAATGTATTAATCAAAACCAAAGCTAAAATAAACATAATGTAACAAATATTAAAAAAACACCAGGTTAGAGATGTGTCTCATTGACATCATCTCTTAGGATAAATGAATGCTTTATACCTTCCAAGCTCAAACAATGGTTGCTGCCCTTTAGTTTTTTTTTTTCTCCAAGTTTGTTATTTTCTCTTAAAATTGAGGAAACCCTTGTGCTAGACCCTTAAACCTTCACACTATAGAGTTTATTTATCACTTTTTTCCTCACCTCTTTCTCTCCTTCTACTTTAATTTTCCAGGGGGTATTTATAGGGTTTTTGATGGTTTCAAACATAGATTGATCAAAACTTAGCCTTATGATCAAAATGAGAGGGTTTTGGAGTACATTTCACAACCGTGAGCTCTATACCTACGCTAGTTTTTCAATGGTGGTTTTGCAACAAACTTGGTTTTTGGAGGTTTTGGTGGTTTTCCAAACTTGAAGTCCAAGAAGCTTGTTTCTAGCATTTTGATCTTCAGAGAAACATGGTCAGCTTTTAATAAGAACCCACTGATAAGGCTTGAAATGTGAACACACAAAGAAGATAAATTGTTTTGTGAAATGTATATCATAACCATCGATGATTGAGTTGACCACTTTTGAAGCATTGTCAGAGCAACTCCGATGTCATCGTCGTTGAATACCACCTCATCTTGGTAAAAGAAGTCATACCTTTCATTTGGATACAATCATACTCAATTTGGAGGTTTGTGCTTCCACATTTATTCATTTAAAAGTGTCAACTTGATCAACCTAGAATTTGAAAATGTAGTGATGGCTGATTGGGGACATGATGTTGTTGAGTTCGTTGAAGAAAATGAGATGTAAACGTTTGATATGAGTAATTAATCTTTGTAGAGGGGGTGTTTGTCGGTTGAATGATGGTGGTTACAACGCATTAGATAGTCTGAAACGCCATATTTATTCATCTAAAAGTGCCTACTCGATTAGTCAAAACTGTCGAAGAATAAGCCAAACAGTGGCTGAACGACGCGTTATCTAGTTAAACCCTAAAAATTAAGGTTTTTAATTTGGGATTTGACAGATTTCATTTTAGTCCGTATTCTTCCAATTGTATTTAATTGCACTTGTAATTACCTTTCAAACTCTTAATTTCATGCAATTTCACCCCTGCCAAACTCAACTATCAGCCCTAAAGTTTATTACCATTTTCATCTTTGTCCTTGGTTTTCAATTTGTGCACTTGGACCCTTAATTGATCATTAAACTTTAATTTTTCTTCAATTTGACCCTTGATTTGAGCAATTTTAAACTATACAATCACGTGTTTTTTTCAATTTCGTCCTTGATTTTGAATTTCTTTAATCAAGTCCATAAGTGACCATTAAACTTCAATATTTATGCAATTAAGCCCATAACTTGATAAAATTAACTCTTTAAAATTGCAAATCAACCTATAGAATCTAATTTGTTCCAATTAAAGTCTAAATTGACTTTAAATATCATTTTTTCTTGCAATTAAGTCCTTAATAAAATTAATTAAACCTTTAAAAATTCTCATTAAATCCTTACCTATCTAAATTTGTATTTTTTTTACCCCAACTAAAAATATTTTCACTAGATGGGCCTTTTATCAATCAAAATTGGGTTGTTAATTTAGTCAATCTTATACATATTGGTCCTCTAACTTTTCCACTTGATATTTTGGTCTTTCACCACCAACTTGGGCAATCTTCTAGGTTTTTTTTCATGTATATCCTTTTATATTTTGAATTTTTTTCTTTTCTTGATTTTTTTTGTAAGGTCGAAAGTAGGTAACAACAATTTTATTGTTCGAGAAAGATTGAAAATGAGGGGAACCAAAATTGAAATAGAAAAAATGGGAGTTGTTTTTAAAAAAGAAAAACAAAATTGTGCCATTACCTTTTTGCTGAATTTCACCTTAGGATTTTGTCAAAATTCATTTTTGGTCCCTTTAATTTGAAAATTAAATGATTTGGTTCAAAAATTTATTTTTCTTGCATTTTAGCTCCTAAGATCGAGAGAGTTACCAAAAAACGATGAAGGAGAGAGAAAGTTAAATAATGTCCATTTTTTGACGACAAAAGTAGTCATTCTTTATGTCAATAGGTTTTATTTGATGGGGAGTTTCATTTAGGTCTTTTTTTCCTTTTCTTGCCAAAAATAAAAGGTTGATTTTTCAATTTCTAATCGATTAGATGCTAATTTAAGATACATAAAGGGGTTTAGTGAGGTTCATAAGGAGTTTTTTAGGTGTTTTCATTTGAAAAATAGGTGAAAATAAGTTTTATTATACCTAGAAGTTGGAAGCCTAACTTTTTGATCACATGAGATAACGAAAATATAGAACAACAAGCAACTTGTCAAAAGCTATATATTTATTTTAAAAGAAGAAAAAAAAAATAAAGGCCCAAACATGATGGGCCTTTCCCATGCTTGTATGCATAGGCTTTTTTTATATAGGCCTAGGCGTTTAAGCCACTTAGGTCTACATGTTTGACGTGTTTTATTCCTTTTAATTTTTTTATTAATTTTTTTCTTTGAATTTCATTCCTCAATGTTAGGTTTTTATTGATTTTTGTTTATTTTTATTCTTCAATATTTGTTTGATTTTGAATTTGGTTTTCTAATTTGTTTTCAGTTTGCTTTATGTAGATTTATCACGACCTCAATTTGTTGGTGCTTAATTTTACAAGCATCTATTTGTTATCAGATAATTAAATAAAAAATATTTTTAGAAAAAAAACAAAGTTTCTAGACCCAATGAAGTCCATGACTCGAATTATGAGTTTGACAGTTTAATTTGGATTGATTGAGAATCATATTTTATAATTTGTTTCAGTTTGATTTTCTTAGTATACATGTATAAAATAAATTTGTACATGCATAAAATATTTAATCTACAGAAATTTAAAGATATAAAACCCAAGTTCATATATCTATATTTCTTTGCCAGTAGAGAGGTAGAGAAAAAGTCATAAAGAGAAAAGAAAATGGAAATCTCTATCATTTAGGTTGTTTGTGTTATATTATATATGAGGTTATATTTGTTTTTTCCTTCAAATTTAAAAATTTCATTGATCTAGGAAAAAAATTCATTTTTTTTTAAATTAGAGACAAAGTGAAAAAATAACTAAACTATACGAGAGTCAAATAAATTTTGCTTATTTATTTATTTATTTATTATTAGTATTATCATATGTTATCTTTCTTTCGAAGAAATGAGCAATGGTATTGGCTTGGCAAAAGTAGTCTTTAACTCTTGTTTAATTTTCATAACAACATTAACAGAAACCTAAATCTGAAGGAAAAGTTAGTGTAACCACTTTCATATGTTATTGTAGATTACAACAATAATCCACACTAGTTTCTTTCTTTCTTTTTTCTTTTCTTTTTATTTTAATTTTGGTCATTTAGTTGTATACATTTTAGTCTCTAATTTGTTTTTATTTAAATTTGATCCTTTCATATTGTGTTGGTTTTTGATTGAACTTAATGATTTGTTTTAGTTAACCATACATGGGGATCTAGTAGTGTCAATGAAAAAAAATCATCACTCGATTAATGCTCGATTTGGAAAGTTAAAATGCAATTTATTGATTTAAAACAATTAAAGCTTTGGGGGACCAAATTTGAAGTTTAAAAAAATATTCAGCCCCCTTTTTCATTGTTGTGTTAGAGACTGGATTTTACAGGCAGGGGAGAAGTTAAAAGCATGTTTTTTTTTTTTTCCAATTGCTAAATTTTTCCTATCCTCGGATTTCACGCTAAACTTTTCAAAATAGTGAGTTGATTAAGAATTATACTTTAAATTTAGTTTCATAATTGTTTTTTAATTTGCCTTATATTTGGTTATCTCATTCGTATGATTCAGTTTGCAGGGGTTTAATGAGCTTACTTTGGTTTATTTTTTTTTAAGGTTTTTATTGTTAATTGATTTTTTAATATTTCATCCTTAAACATTGAGTTTATTAGAAATTGAATTTCATTATTTTTTTCAATTTTTTTTGTATAGGGTTATCTTGTCCTCACAACTTGAGTCACGAGTTGGCATCCCAAATTAGGTTCATCCGAGTTGTTTTTTTTAGTAATTTTTTTGACTTCTCCCTAGGAATTGAGTTTTACATTTATTTATTTACTTTCTATGGGGTTATTCCGTTATCATGACCTCACGGGTCTGACATGCTGATTCAGTTAACTTTTGTTAGTTTCTTGTCCTTTTTTTTTATTATTTTTTTCCTGTCAATATTTGGTTGGTTGGGAGTTAAGTTTCTTTGTTATTTGCCTTTTCTTTCTATTGTGTTGTCCCATTTTCAGGACCCAACTTGCATGTTCAATGTTTAAATTGAGGTTGGCTCAAGTCGGTTTTTTATTTTTTTTCTCGATTTTGACCTTAAACATTTCATCGATTTGGATTTTTTTTTAATTCTAGATTAATTATAATTGTATTTTAGATATTTTTTTTTATTAGATTCTATATTTAATTTTTACTTTTTGTCAAGTAAATGATAGAGATCTTTATGAAATCTTGATAGGATATATTTTTAGAATATTGACAAATGTTTTTTTTTTGGAGGCCATCTTGAACACCTTTTTTATTTGGTTTATTTATCATTATTGTCTATTTTTTTTTAATTATGTGGTTTAATAAACTAGTTCATTTAACTCAATTCAGGTCTATAACTTGAGTTGCAGATTCCTATTACTTATTTAAAAGACACTAACAACACTTAAACGTTATTTTTCTACATTGAAAAGAAATTTTGGTGTAGCCCGCGATGGAGAGCGAGACATCAGTCTAAGTATATACTTAAAATTTCTCAATGTTTGTTTCCATATTGATGTGGCGATTGCTTTATCTGTGAAAGATTGTATGCACTTTCAATTCTGAGTGAGAAGCAAATAGCCTCAATCTCAGGGTTGGATAGGCCTTTAAAACTTCATTGCAATGAATGAAGAACCCAATATTTTATAAATCTTTGAAAAAACATGGATAACTGTTAGTTAGCTAAAAATAATCAAGGGCAAAAAACATAAGGCATTTCTTTTGCTTAGTTGCTTGTTGGGCTTTTAAGGTAGTGTTTGGTATGCTGGACAATGATGAACTGGACTAGATAATGTTTTTGTGAAGTTGTTTGGCGTATATTTGGACAATATAAAAATCATTTTTTGTCTTGTCCGAGACCGTTCTAGTGGAGAAATTTTTGTCTCACTATAAAGGATAGGATAAGCTTGTCCAATTCTCTACACAAGAGCTAATCTAGTTGATCCAAGTTAACATAAGAATAAAAATAGTTATTATCATAGTTTTAAAACCTGACTCGAGGCCGACTCAGGGCAAAATTCGAGTCACGGATTAGGTTATCCATTGAACTGGGTCAATATAAGGATAAAAATGATTATTATTATAGTTTTAAAATTCAAATTAGGGGTCGACCCGAGGCTAGGCTCGGGTTATAGGTTGAGTTAACCATTGACTTGGTTTAACTTAAGAATAAAAATAATTATTATCATAATTTTAAAACTCGGCTCGGAGGTCAATCTGAGGTCAGGCTTGAGTCTTAGGTCGGGTTAATCATTGTCCCGGGTCAACATAAAGATAAAAATGATTATTATCATAGTTTTTAAACATGACACGGGGATGACTCAAGGTTAGGCCCGAGTTACGATTTAGGTTGACCATTGACTAGAGTCAATGTAAGGATAAAAGTGGTTATTATCATAGTTTTAAAACTTGACTCGGTGGTCAGCACATGACAGACCCAGGTCACGGGTCGGGTTGGCCATTAACTCTAGTCAAGGTAAGGATAAAATTAGTTATTATTATAGTTTTAAAACTCAACTCGGAGGTCTACCTTGGGTCAGGTTTAGGTCATTGGTTGGGTTGACCATTGACTTGGGTCAACGTAAAGATAATAATAATAATTATTATAGTTTTAAAACCTGACGTGAGAGTCAATCCGGGGCCAAGCCTAGGTTACGGGCCAGGTTGCCATTAACCTCAGTTAACATAAGAATAAAAATCGTTATTATCATAGTTTTAAACCCAACTAAGGGGTTGATCCAGGTCCAGGCTTGGGTCATGAATCAGGTTGACCATAAACCTAAGTCAATGTAAGGATAAGAATGATTATTATTATAGTTTTAAAACTAAACTAAGAGGTTGACCTGGGATAAGGTCCAGGTCACGGGTCGGGATGGTCAACCCGAGTTGACTTAAAGTAATGTAAGAATAATAATAATAATTATTATAATTTTAAAACTTGATTCAGGAGACGACCCGAGATAAGACTCGAGTTACAGGTCGAGAGAGTCAACCCATGTTAACTAAATAATAGAAAAAATTAAAGCAACCTTGTTTTGACAAAAAATTATATATAAAAAAGTCAATGTATTTTTGAATTGTGTTTTATCTCGAGCTAACCGAGTCATAGACTGACTTGAGTTTTTGACCGGGTCAAGTCAGATCAATCTTTACTCTATTTTTTTTTAAGCCCGGGCCGGTTTAGATCTCGAGCCGGCTGAGTCCAATCTAGTGTTTACTAAATACAAAAAAAAAAAAATAATAATTATCCAATCTAATCCATGGCTCACCACACATAGGACACGATAGTTATTTATCTAGTTGTATGAAGTTCAATCTTAGTCCGATTAATAATCTCTAATATATCAAACACCACCCAGATCTTAACCCGTGAGCCATGGGAACCGACGACCCAAGAATAAAAGAACATAACAAATACTACAGGATATGGAGGGTAATAATGTCATTAAAAGCAGAGAGAGCTCGATTAGGGTTTTACTGGACGTCACTATATATACAACCATTAGCAAAGACTTCTCGGTAAGTTCTGTTAATAACAGGCAGTCCTTTCCTCTTCCTCTAGATCTCTCTCCGTCTGTCTGTATCTGTAATTTCTTGCTTGGTATGCTGTATTTACTGAACTTGTGATATTTTTTTTTTTTTGAAAGAAAGAAAGGGAGATTCGTAGGGGGGGCAGTGATGACGATTTTGAGAAAGTCATGCACCACTCTGATATTATCCGTGCTGATAAATCTCTCAAACCCATATGATTCTGAGCCCTCTTCTCTTCTCATATAATCCAATTATTGTTTTATTTTGATTCCAATAATTGGTTTATCTTCTACGGAAATGCAGTGGTAATAATTATTCCTAAAATAGGAGGATAATTAAGGATCCAAGTGATGCGGGTCTCTTTAATCGGATGACCCGAAACCATGATGCGGACCGCACAACAACTTTCTGTTGCTTCTGGTGATAACTTTCGGTTTCTGATGGTTCCTTTTTCATCGTTTTACTCGTATTGCTTCCTTTTTTCCCCTCCTCTAACGAGGTTGTTTCGTAATTCTTATTGGTATAGTTTCTTAAGATTTAAGTACAGCTTATTATTTTCTAGATAATAATTATTATTTTCAGTTTCCAATTTCACGAAGTTGATTTTGTCTTGCAAGATGCTTTTCCCAAAATTCCAATGAAAGGATTCTCGATTTCTGGTATTTTCCTTGAAATATTGCAAACAAGGCCTTTTATAACCATCTAGAACAATCTCAATGAAGGAGTAAATTCATATGTTTTCATTAATATGTTTTTTAAAATATTTTTTATTTAAAAATATATTGAAAGTAATATATTTTTAAAATACAAACATAAATGTACTCTTAGTAAATTTTTGTTTTCAACTGAAAATGACTTTTTATTTAAAATGAGCCTCGGCTTCCAGTTAATAACAGATGGAATATGATTTTTTTTCTTTTAAATTTTTAAAAAACTTAAATTTTCTGAATTGAATTTAATTGTAAGAGTTAAATCAATTCATGTATCTGAAAATGAAAATTTTTTAGGGTATTGAATCTCATATAAAATTTAAATCATAAAAAATAGGTTAAAAGTAAATTAGAAAGAAACCATTTAATTTGCATTAATTCATCTTAAAATTAACACTGAAAATAATAATTCAAGAATACCCATCATCACCCACTTCTTCGAATGATTTGCCAATCTTTTTGTTGTGTCTAGTTGCTTATGCTATGTATTTGATAACTTATTCAAATATTTTTTTTAATTTTTTTAAAACACAAAAACAAAAAAAAATCTAAATATATTAAAATAAATTTTTTGTTAATATTTTTAAATTATTTTAATAAAAATTTTATCACAATTCCAAATAGATAGCAAAAAAAAAATGTTTTACTCTGTTCAAATTTGACGAGCCATTGGTATATCCTAGCATTCTAAATAGTGCACTAGAAACTACCGAATGCTTTGCTAGTTACGGAGCCCCATCTGGTTTTTTGAGGCTTGAAGCCGAGGCTAATTATTCTTACAGCCCCCAAAAGTTATTATTCAACTTAACCACTCTCGAAGATTCATGTTAATAAAGCTTCAATTTGTTCGTTCATGGATCATCTTTTGGGTTCTCTATTATTTATGTTATTGAAGTTTTTATCAATCATTAATGAGTGTGCATGATTTTATCTAATGCTTTTGAATGATTGTTCATTAATTGAATAAATTGTTTTACATGTTGATATCAAGAAATTATGTATGTTATTTGCTTTTTATGAAGTATGCTATGAATTGAATGAAAGATAAAGATGCCCCAATGTGATTTGTGCGATTTTTGTCATGAAATATTTTAGATTAATGTGTTTATGTGCTTTTAAACTCGTGTAGAGATATCCCAGGTTAAAAAGAAGGGTAGACACTGATGTAAATCATTGTAGCCTATATTTTTTGATTCGATCTTAGTTTTGCTTTTCTTTGATTTTCATTTCAGGATTTAAAAGTGTATACACCAATCTAAACCATTAGAGCCTATATTTTTGATCCTAAGATTGAGAGAATTTTATGTTAGATTAATAAAAAGAAGAAGCAAAAATTCACCACATCTGTCATCACAATGATAGATTAGAGGGACGAAGAGGTGAATAGGGTTTTGAGTGACTACTCTATGCTTGTGGTTAATAGGGTTGCATCTACCATAAAGAGGCTGAGTATACAAGCTAATAATTTTGAGATTAAGCCGATAATAATTCAAATGATACAACAAATTGTTCGATTTAAAGGGTTATCGCAAGAGGATCCTAATGTTCATATCATAATTTTTCTAGAGACTTGCAACTTCTTCAAGCACAATGGAGTGACTAATGATGCTATTCATTTGAGACTTTTCCTTTTTTACACTTAAGAAAAGCAAAAGTTTGGCTAAATTCTTTACCACCCAGTGCCATTACTACTTGGGATGAGTTAACACAAGATGTTTCGGGAAATTATTCCCTTCATGTAAGACAACAAAGCTAAAGAATGAAATTACTACGTTTACTCAATTTGAAAATGAATATTTGCATGAAGCATGTGAGAGATGCAAAGATTTATTATAAAAGTGTCCTTATCATGAACTTCTAACATGGCTTAAAGTCTAAACATTCTATAATGGTTTGGGAGCCATAAATAGATCCATGATTGATGTAGCAACTACAAGAGCTTTAATGAGTAAAACTCATAAAGTAGCTTATGAAATATTGTAAGAATTGACATACAATAACTATCAATGACATATGGAGAGAGTAATGCAAAGAAAGACAGATGGAGTTTTTGAACTTGCTTATATTATCACTTTGGTGGCATAAATGATAACTTTATCTAAACAACTAGGTAAGATGAATTTTAATTATATTCAAACTAATATTATGTGTGACCATTATATAGAAAATCATTCAAGTATCAATTCCAGTCGAAAAGCCTTTTGCTCAACCAAAGTGAGTGTATTTGCTAATTCAAATATTCGACAATCAACCTTCAATGAAAGTAGTTGAGAATTGATCATCTAATCTTGGGTTAAGCTTTTAATATACATGACGATCAATACACCACAACGAATAAAAATACCAAAATAATATATAAAGAAACACGAATGTGTACCCATAAATCCTATTACTCGATAGTCAATATTCAAAGATAGAAGACAATAATAGGTAGCTTAATCTTAGGTTGAGTTTTTGAATAAAAGACAATGAACACATTATTATTAAACATGAGTCTCAACACAATCCTATAAATATGTTCACACGTAAAAAAATGAAATTTGATTCACACATTAAAAATTATTGAATACAACTCAATTAATGTAAACAAATGTAATAAAACTAAAAAATGAAAACTAATTCAAGCCTCACAAATTATTCAAAATAAAATAATTTTTTTTGTGTTTTTGTTATTCCTATATATCATTTTGTTGTTAGTTTAGATTTTTCTTTACAAGAGTCTCTTCTCTTTATTTTCTATGTATATTCTCCATTTTTTTTTATCTGAATGTCTGCTATTTATTTGTCTGGAATCCTCGATAAAACATGAGAAACTAAATTGAAAAAACTAATGTTAGATAATTATATTGTTTTTTTCTTGATTATGAATTCCTAGTTAATTAAATTTCATCTTCTTAACGTGTAGCAAGATCTATTTTCTATTATTTTAATAATTTTGCTTGATTCTCTTAATTATTTTTATTTTCCTCTTTTGCTTATTGTCCACTCATTATTGTTGGTCCGTGATCATCTAAGTCCATTGTTCTATCTTTCTTCTTATTTTACACTCTAAATTATTATTATTTTATCATCATAAAAATAAAATTAAATAGAAAAATTATAGGTTAAAAATAAGTTATGATAACTAAAGACACATCCAAAACATTCAAGTCTAAGATTCTCAATGACTAACTTGTATTTTACTAAACCTCATATTATTAGAAAATCCGATATTTATATTGTGAGCAGCAGCAAGAAAATTAGTACACTCAACAAGTTCTTTGTGTCTTAAAAATAAGTTATGATTTTTTAGATTGTTTTGATGTGATAGTATTGAAAAATAATATTATTATTTTAATATATTTATAAATAAAAAAAATTTAATTTAATATTAATCAATCGTTATCTTTACATTAAAAATGACTGGTGTTATCTATCAAGCTGCTATCAATCTTCTCTGCTCCACTACAGTCTACATGACTTGACAGCTTTAAGAAGTTGAATGAAGTTCTTTGGCGAAGAAAAACACCACTGAAGTTGCAAGGAAATTTCCTATGAATTTCCCCGCAGTACGCAGCAAGGAATTTTACAAATATTAAATGTTTAGGCGAGCTCATAAACGTTTTCCCATTAAAAAAAATGAGAGACATTCAAAACATTCAAGTCTAAGATTCTCTATTTTGTGAGTAGCAGCAAGCAAATTAGTACACTCCAACGAGCTCTTTTTTGGCAGCACATTTTAACAAGTTCAAATATGCACTGGTGCACGATTTTTATTTTTTTGAAATTAGTTTAAAAAATAATTAATAAATACACTTGAGATCAAATTAAAAATAAAATCTACTCGTATTTAGGGTTAAGGTTTTATTAAAAAGATTGATCACTCATATCCAAA
>Ga0325403_1003632_pt1 | contig 14122 bp, 13 predicted proteins | sample PopdelMetagenome_19_FD_205665 | JGI IMG/M metagenome (GOLD analysis project Ga0325403, IMG submission 205665) | Populus deltoides microbial communities from Bellville, Georgia, United States - Xylem-PdKOR-R4 | ecosystem: Host-associated > Plants > Phyllosphere > Stem > Wood/Secondary xylem...
GGTAATCTTTACTGTTCTGCTACTCTTATGACTTTAGCCTTTTGACGAAATTGAGTGTACATATGGAATTTGCTTTCCAGTGGGAGACAGTATAGATGATAGGAATTCTTTTCCTATATACACACACCGCAGACGCTATTAATCAAGTGGAGTGATGTTCAACGAACAATAAAGTAATCACTAGAGGTCAATAGTAAGTAGTCCAGCATTTCTGCAGGATATTTGAACTTATGCTTGCCAGTCAATATCATCTGAGATATGTATATTGAAAAGGAGTTATATTACTTGGATCTTCTTGTTCAACTCGGCTATTCCAATCATTCACTATTTCCTTCAATCCAAATTTCAAGTTCATGCCGAGCCCAGCTTAAATGCTAGGAGGATTGTGTTAATCAGAGGTTTGCGACGCCATTGTAAAGAGAGGTGGACGCTTAATTGGCAAGTGCAGGGATTCTGCAAAAGATGGAAGATGATTCCAAAGGTACCATATTTGGTAAATGAACTGTAGTATCCATGGGACGCGCGGTGGATTATACGAGCACCACCCCCATTACAGAAGATACCTACAAGATGCTTTTACCGAGCTTCTGAGATTAGAAATTTCGAAAAACAGAGTCATAGAACATTTTCAAAAGACGGGTCTGGTATTGGAGCTGCTCTCTTGGCTGCTACAAACTCCAAAGTACGACCATAATTATTAGGATAGCCAATCGCTTGATTGCCATGAAAGTAATTTATGTCTCTGCAATTAGTGTTCAATCAGAACCACCTAGCTTGAATCTGTAGCGTACTAAATGGATTCCCCGCATCCAATTTATCTTGAAAATTAGCAGCATCATGCTTGGCCTGTCACCGTGTTTGAAAACCGGCGGTTGAATATATTTTAAAAGTATAATTGATTTAAAAAAATATTGAATTAATTTTTTTAATTTTTTTTATGAATTTAATATATTGATGATAAAATTAAAAAAAATTATTTTAATATTTTTTTTTAAAAAAAATTTACAAAGTATTACCAAACACACAATTTATCTTTTCCAGATAAAAATGTGTAAAAGCTTACTGCAGCCTGCGTTTCGTTTGACAAACATAGCGAAACGGCGAACACAGGCTCGCCTCATTCACGTAAGTGTGAAATGCTCATACCAAACTTATGTGTGAACATCACAGTAGCCGCAAATTAATCACACAGCATTCAAAAGATCAAAATAGAAAAATGCTATATCGAGTCATCAGCCGAGAGAGAATTCAACTTCAAGTATCACACGATTTATCTGTATACGGTTGTTACACGCTAGATCTCACTCTCCTCCTTTCCTTCGACATATTCAACCTTGGAGATTCCCTTCCTCTCAAGACAAAAGAAATTCAGAGAAAAATCAAACATTTCTACACCTCCATCCCTCTCCAGATTAACGCTGCTTGAAAATAATTCGTGAAACTTCTTCGTTAATTCATCGTTCGATCTTTAATTTCTCTAACAATGGTTATCTTTCTGCCTGATATCATGTTCTGAACAATTTTCTTTTTACTTTTGGTTAATGTCTGTTTTTGACGATGTTTGATTTGGCAGATCCGATTTATACTCCTGCAAAACAGACAAGGCAAGACTCGTCTCGCTAAATACTATGTTCCTCTTGAGGATTCCGAGAAGCACAAAGTCGAATACGAGGTTTTGTCTGATTTATACTCTCTTTTTTTATTTCTAATTGTTTGATTTTTTTAGTTTTTTTTTTTTTTGAATTCGATTGTGTTTTTTAGGTTCACCGATTGGTTGTTAATAGAGATGCTAAATTCACGAATTTTGTTGAGGTAATTGATTTCTCATCCCTTTCGAGTTGATAAAGAGAAGAAGCTAATTATGATCTAATTAAGCAGGAGCCGGTGCTTAAACAAATCCTAATCTGATTAATTTGATTAGTTGTGTTGAATTCTTTTTATTAATGAAAACAATTGGAACTTGAACATTGAGTAATAATGGAAGTGTTGTTTTAGCTAAGGAATGTTTTGGTTGCAGTTTAGGACACACAAGGTGATATACAGGCGGTATGCTGGATTGTTTTTTTCGCTGTGTGTCGACATAACGGATAACGAATTGGCTTATTTGGAGTGCATTCATTTATTTGTGGAGATATTGGATCATTTCTTCAGCAATGTGTGTGAGCTAGATTTGGTGTTTAACTTTCACAAGGTTTGTCCCTGTCATGATTTTTTCGTTTTCGTTGTTGTGAGAATGTTACTTTAACCATGCTCGTCTTCGCTCTTGCGATTCTATTGGTGTTGCATGGATGATTCGATGTTTCCTGCTTCTTTGCTTTTACTATGTGTGATTCTTGCCTTTTGGTCTAGTTACCAGATCAATTACACCGTATAATTAGTTCCTCAAAGGAATTCACAGGCCTCTTATTGGCTTTTTATCATTCCATGTGCGTGTGTTTTCCTATAGAGCAATCTGTTACTTGCTACTGTTTTTCTTATGCACTTCTTTGTTTGATTTTCTGTTTCCTCCTTAAAAGGTTTATTTGATACTTGATGAATTCATTCTCGCTGGGGAGCTTCAAGAAACAAGCAAGAGGGTGAGTATTTTCTGGAATTCTATTTCTTCCTGGCAAATCTGGTTCATAGGGAAAACAAGTTTTTGCTCATTTTACCACCCCCACGTGTTTGGATTACTGTATGGTCGATCCATGCCATCAACTAATATTTGTGTTTGTTTTTTGGGAGGATAATGGAAGCACAAATGTATAAGTTTTTAGTTATCATGGCACAACACTTTTCATAACTTCCTTTTCTTCCTCGTTATTTTGGTAAATTAATCCCACTTTAAACAGGCAACTGATACTCATTGTAATGCGCAGGCAATCATAGAGAGAATGGGAGAGCTGGAGAAGCTGGAGTAAGCATCTTTTCTGCAGCGAAGAGTGTCTTGAGTGTCAATTTGGTCCTCCATTTTTTCTTCCTGTATTTGTATGTCTCGTTCTTTATTGTTCAGCAGTTATTTCTATACCCATCTAGCACAGCCAGCTCATACCTTGTAATAGTGGACATTTTTGCCAGAAATTGCTTCTTTTATCCTTCGGTTCCCATCGTCTCTGTGTCTCATTCTGCCTTTCATTTCCATGGAGTACTGTTAATTCCCATCATCTTTCAGTTGATGGCATAGAATGACTCTGTGCTCAGGTTAATAAGGGTGCTATTTTCATGTTCGTATAACATTCTGGATGTCTAGAAACAATTATAACTCTCAGCACTGTTAGTATAACCCTGCTTGTATTTTAAGTAGATGCCAGAAATTTAGGAGCTATATCTGGTGGTGGGTCTTTGCTGTTGCCCAACATTGCTGAGGAAAGTGAGGAAGTAATGGATAGGTGAGAACTGGGAAATTCAAACGTAGTAGCGATGCATGATACAAAAGCACAATACACAGCTTTCTTGGCCTATCATGAAATCGTTGGATCTGAATGGAAATAAATGCTCATAACAAGGTGTCAGACGTAATGCTCAGCCCATAGCCCATGCCATATCCCCGCAAGTTCGATCGAGGACTGCACCGGCTGACACGGGCAGGAAAATTATATGACAAGCATGTAAGAAGATTACCATCCCAGGACAGATATGTCAGAGAAGACAAAAGCCACCTATGACCTATCCTGTCATGTCATTATAGGATGAAAAGCCAAGCTAATCCTCGACGCTAAATTCACAGGTGTAAAACTCTAGATTCAAGAAGCCAATTTCGCTTCCTCTCTCCATTGGCTGCTGCTTAAAAGGAGTCCCGCTGTTTAAGCAGGTTAAGCGGATAAAAACCATAAGCTTACATACATAAAAGCAGCTGTCAAATCCGGTTTGAAACCTAACTCGGATAAAGGTTCAGAAAGTGAGTCAACATATATATATATATATATATATATCAATCCTCGTTTTTCTTAGATAGGTATTTGCTCAAGTCACACGAGTCAATCCGTCGAGTGAAAAGGCGACAGTACAAAATGTCCTCTCCCACTTTCAGATAATAAGCCCTGGATGCTAATTCCACTAGCATCTAACTTCCCCTGCCTGCTTTCTTCCCCATTTTAATTTAACACCCAAAGAACAACTTGGCTTCTAGTTTATTCCCTATTTGACAGTGCTGAGAAGTGGCAGGTATTAACACAACGAATCAAATAATATCTCTGCCAATCAATCTGATAGATAATGGCTAGAATTCATAGGCGATCATTACAGAGTAATTGCAATGGCAGTGCACCAACAGTTCGAAACCCACCTCCAGTTTCTTCATAAACAGAAGAGAGATGGTGGTCTTGTCTTCTGACCCTAGCATGAGGCAATGTAGTAATGGTCATAAGCTGCTGTTGAGAGATCTGAGCGTACTTGGGACCCAGTGCTTCTTGAGATGACAAAGTTGGGATGGTGGGTTGGGCACGTGATATCTGTGTAGGCGAGTCTTGCCTTACATTTTGCCAGTTCGGAAACTGAGTCATGGTGGTGGAATTTGCAGGCGTCCTATATTGAGCTGCTGCAACCTGAGCTTCCCAAAGCCGTTGTAGTTGCTCCTGATGCTCCTGCTGCTGCTCCTGTTGCTGCTTTGCAAATCCTGAAGGACTAGTACGAGAACCACAATAAAAGTTGCCAAAGTAGGGAGGTTGTGGAACCCGGGCCTAAAACCAAGAGTTAAGAGTAAGTTGGTATATAACTTGCAAGGTAACTCGGTGCGGATGCAGTAGAAGTTTGTGTGAATTTGAAGACCCTAGGTAACTCAGCAAAGTGTAAACCTTTAGCCAAAGAGAGCCTTATGCTGCTGAACATAAGATCACCTCTTGGCTGGCTCCCTAAATTCACAGAACTACACTTCCACTGCATCCCCCCCATTTAATGGATGTAATTATTGACAAAAAATAAATGATTGAGGATGCGCAAAACCATCTCTTCAATTAGTTCTTGAGTCATCAGCATAGATACATAGATGCAATCTAAAAGGTAAGGATAAAAACCTGCTGTGCTGCAGGTTGATCGGGGTAAGATGAGGATGTGCAATATGCTTGGGACAGAGGGAAACTCGCGAGTGTGGAATGTTGCTGTTGCAAATGTGAGTGCAGATAAGGAAATTGCTGCTGAGCTGATTGTTCAGACCTATTTCCAACTCCATTAGAAATGTTATTAGCTTCCAGGCTGCCCCCGCCAGTTGCCAAAGACAAGAAATTGAAAGTCTGCAAGGGAGTAAAAATTGATCAAAACCAGTTAGAAAATAATAAACCATTGGAAATTGAATGCTAGATTTACCTGCTTCTGAGAATTGTACACGCCAGAAGGAGTCTCTGGCTGATCTTGATGGAGTCTTTGTCGTTGATTTGAACTCTTGTCGGTCATGTTAACTATGGCTCTAGAAGGTGGAGCGCCATTCAAACCATTCCTGTTGCCATTGAAGTTGTTTATTGTCATAAATACACCTTGCCTTAATATATCATGTGGCCTCAGTTGATTCAGATGCAGAGGCAAGCTATCTCTACTCTCTGGAATTTGTAAAGCCCGAATGAGACGACTTATATAAACATGGGTTGAGGACCTCTTCCATGATCTTTTACCAGTATTGACTTTAGAAGCCTGTGTAAGTCACAGTCCATCAGATAAACCAGTCATAGAAGTTATGAGCAAACAATTCATCCAGGCAAGAGAAATAATCATTAGACATAACCATCACCTTTCCAGTAGAAGAACATTTTTGGAATGAACTGGGCCTGGTAGCACCACAATCAGTATCCATCCAAGAAGGAAATTTGGTGGCAGAAGATCTGAAATAGGTAAAAATTGCATGACAAATTGCAAAATAATGGATGATGTAAATGTACAAAACCAAAGAAATGGGAGAAAATTACAGTGATGAAGATCCATAATTGCATGCACCACTTGATACAGTTGAAGACAAACCTGGCCACAATGCTGGACCTTCAGATGAAAAAACCAACTATTAAGTGTACTACTACACAAGACAAAAGTAATCTGCAATCAAATTGTATGCTATTGAGATGATAATTTCCCAGGAGCAGGAGTTTTACCATTGGTCTTGGATTGACAGATTGTATGTCGTTGATCCTGTTGACTTACAGTTGCTGTCAGCCCCAAGGCAATGTCTGGCTTTCTCTCGAGTGAGGTCTCTAACTGTGTGGACTGCTTCACTTTGCTGCAAGCTCAAAAAATGTAAGGAAGAAATAAACAAATGCCTTGGAGCCATGAACAAAGGAATGCATTTAACATAACAACCAAAAGAGAAAAAAAGAAAAGCATACACAGTATCCTGATATTGCACAGGGGCAATGAAGAGATTGAAAGAATCACACAATGGCTTTAGCTCCTCCTGTTTAGCAAACATAGTGGGCAGATTCACTTGAGCAACACAACTACCTAAATCACCTTGGACTTTATCGCTGGACAAAGTAGGCCATTCTTGAAAACTAGGCTCGTTCAAACAATCAACTTTGGCAGTTTCGACATGCCATGTTTCCTCAGCAGCCTCGTCAATTCTCGGGAGGCAAATTGAGTTCAAGTCCTCTTTTACGGCTACAGAATTAGATAAACAACATACTTACAACACAGCATAAAAAAAATCAGAATAATAAAATTATGGAGGAAACTAAAAAAAAAAACCTTCAATAATGGGGGAATCACTCTCACTACGTTCTTGCAAAGTTGAACGACTTGCATCCAAAGAAGCATTGCCCAATTTACAATCATTTTCGGGTTCTTCATTACTGGCAAACATTCCAGCCAAAGAATACAAGGTCTCCACAACTTCTTCTTCATCTTTGGTTATTGGCCCACAGACACTCTGTTTACTGGACCAGTCTGGCCCTGGTTGTGTCTGGAAAAGCATTTTTAACTTTATATAAATTGAAGTGCTCAATAGAGGGGGAATAAGAATTTAACTGAAATCAGAAGCTAGAGATAACCGGCTAACCACTTTCAATCCCAATTTCTTTAAACCATCCCTTTTCAGTGATTCCACACCACCATGAGTGTGGCATAGCTTCTTTGAATCTGGAAAAGGTGGGGAGACAGATTCGCTAATGCGTTTCTTCATGGCTGAAAATGGTCATGTATATTTACAAAACTATGCCAGCAAAAACATGAAGAACTGATATTTAATTTCTTGCTTTTTTTCATGAAAAGAAAAATGAAAAAAACTTTGTTCATTTTTAAGAAACTGAAAGTATCTCCCTTGGAAAAGCAAGCTTACGAATATTAAAGAACTAAAAAAATATCAAACACGATACCATAAATAATTACTTAAAAAGAATAAATACACCACGAAAGTGGCAGCATCAGCACAGTAAATAGAATTAAAAAGTACAACAAACAGAATCTTTCTTCCTTGAAAAGAAAAGAAAAGGCAAAAGGCTTCGGTTTTGCTTCAACTCCAATCCAAAATTTACAAAGCCATAAACAAAACAAAACCATCTAAAAACATGAAAAAAAAGAAACTTCCACGAAATTCCCACCACCAAAAAAACACTTAGTTTTGAAAACCTGGACACATCCAAGTAAATAACCAAAAAAACCCCACCAAGAAAAACGTCGTACTGCTTGATTTCTTAATTGACAAACGTAATAACACACCTGACCGTAGCTTCCTCGGAACAACACCATTGCAATCATCAATAAGCTGCTTTAAAATTCAACCAAACATTAGAACAAGCAGGAAATTAATTAAAAAAACCAACCACCTCATAATTACTGAGCCTACCTTTCTGGGAAGCTTGAATCTCTTGTTGCTAGTACTTGCAGTACCAATAGTAGCGGAAGGTGCTTGAAGAACTTCTTTATCAAACACGTCACAACCTCCACCACCTCCCATCTCACACTTCTTTTCTTCCTCCACCTCGTAACCACAACTCCCCTTATTACTTTCACTATTATTATTATTAACAGCACTCAACCTTTTAATTCTCTTCGATTTCTCCCAAGAAACAACAAAATCACCACCATTCAAACCTTGAAAAAAAATCACAAGAAGATAAAAGATAAGAGACAAGATACTACTAGAAATAGCTAACAAAGTAGTAAAGAGCATAAAATAAGATACGACAGAAGCAGAAAAAGAATAAAACAGATAACGACAAGTCTTCATTTTGGGTTTTGTTTCTTTGTTTTCAAGTAAAAGACACCAACATTTTTAATTTTTTTTCTTGGGGACCAGAAAATTAATTAAAATTGAAATTAACACACCAAAAAAAATCACCAGAGAGAAGCTTTTGTCCAGATTGCTTAATCTGTTGTCTTGAGAACCGACTGGCTCTTGGCCTGACGTCTTTATTCTTGTTCATTTCTATCATCTTTCAATCATTTTAACCCACTAACAACACCACCACCACCTTATCTGCCTCTGCCTCTTCAGGGGCCCAAGAAAATCCAGCGAAAATAAGCCAAACCCAGATCTTCTCTTCTTGTTCTGTCACTCCTTTACTCTTCAAAATTTGAGCTTCTTCAATGAAATGAAAGAAGGGAATAAATTCAATTTAGAAGCAATGAAACCAGCAGGAGTAATGAAGGGGAGAGAGAGAGAGGGACAGAAGAATGGAAGTTTTTGTTGTGTTAGTTGTTAAGCGAAATGCGAAAAAATGGCGTTTGGGCTTTTTTTGTTTCGCCAGATATCTCTCCGCCTCTCTCTTTTATCTTGAAGAGCAGAGAGTACTAGCCGACGAAGATCTCTATTTCTCTCGGAGAAGCTAAGAGAGATATAGCAGAGACCGAAGGCAAACAGAGATCGATAAAAGAAGAAGAAGAAGAAGAAGAAAGAAAGGTAGAAAAGTAATTCGCTTCCTCGTGTTAGGAGAATCAGGTTCTTCCTAAAATAAAGCAGAAAGAAAGAGAAAAAAAAAACTCAAAGCAGAAAGAAAGAAGATGAACAACAGGAAAAAGGCAAAAGCTCCCTCTCCCTCTCCCTCTCTGTGAGTCTCTGTGCAACCCGTGAAACACACTTGGAAAAATTTAAAGAGAGTAGATCTCACTCGTTAAAGACTTTTCCTTTATTATAATTAAAACCTATCCAGCCCATTAATGGCATCAAATCTCCCCCATCATCCCCTACTTCCGCTCTTTCCTTCTACTCTGCAAGCAAGATTTTTTCAAATTTTTTTAAGAAAAACAAAGGCCAAGAATTCAAGAACTATCAAGAAAAAACTGGACAATGCAGTGACGAGTGACAACGATAATCATCTTTTTGATTCGTCAAACCTACCCTAAAACATTCACTCAATCACAGACTACAATCTCCAAAGCGACGGAGAGCCCGAAGCATTAATGCTACTCTCTCTCTCTCTCTCTGTCACTTCCAGATTTCATTTATACACACTCCCGATTCTCACGTAATTCCCCATCTCCACGGTTTCTATTCTCTACTTATCCACCACCGTCCGATCTATCATCTTGGGCTACTTACACGTGTCAGCCACGTCGGATTTATGAAGCCCCGACTTCCCTTTCTTGTCACTTCTTGACCCTCTTCCCACTTCATGATAATCAACGCCTCTGTTCATTCATCAACGGCTATCATTTAATACGTCTTAGATTGTTGCCACGTGCACAATGTATACGCACATACATACTGTGTCTTTCTAAGAATTTTAGTTAACAGAAAAGGTCTGGGTTAACTGTTCATTCGTTGTTTGGGATGTGGATGACACGTGCTAGAATTTTAGTTCAGTGAAGGGTAAGGCTTATGTCAGTCGCGAGAGAGAGAGTGGTGTGTTTGTTACTGAGAAGGGAGATTGAAATCTACTACTACGTGGATTCTAAAAAAAGCTTGCAGACACGAGGAAGGGGAGGTTTTTTAGAATCGGCGATTATTTGATTCAGAGATCGGCTTTGTTTGTGTGCGGTGATGATGATTCGATTCTCTGCGTCTCAGCGTGACATCGGGTCATGAGTGATTCGTGACTTCCAGTTCTTTCATTTCAAGTTGGTTAAGTTTAAGGAAAATTACAGAAACACCCCCATTTGATATTTTTAGCATTTATTATGGAGCATCATTCTTAAACTCGGAAAAGTACTCAGCTCGTTAGATTATTACTGGATATTTGCCGGCGCGTCCCCCCTAGCTCAACATTTTTTTTTTTTGTAAAAAAAGTAATAATTTAAAAAAAATATATTTTCATTAAAGAGGCAATTTAAATAATAAAAAAAACATAAAAAAATTAACAACAAAAAAATCACACTTGGATTTATTTGGATTATTAAACAACTCAACACTAACCTAATTAAAAAAAATAAGAAAAAAAGTCAAACTTAAAAAAAATAAAAAATTATCAAATTAAAAAAAAGTGAGAAAAACATATAAACCTAAACGAACCTCTTAAACTTATTTTAATCTAAAACAATTGCAACTTATTAAATTATGGACCCGGGTTCAATCAATAAACTTAAATGTTGTCCAATTTAATTTTTAATGATAGAATCGTTGAAAAAATTATTAAAATAAAATAGCAAAATAAATAATAGGGCTAAAATCTGACATGAAAAAACTCATTGAGGATGAAATCTAAAAAAAAATCTCAAACAAAAAAAACAATTAAAAGAACTAGGACCAAATTTAAAAAATTAAAAAAATCATAGGTGATAAAATTAAAAGTTATTTGTAATGTGATAGATTAAAAAACGGTAAGGGTGAAATATAAAAAAATTATTGAAGGCTAACCCAATAGAATCAAACAAAAAAAAACAAGAAAACAAATTTTTTTAAAAAAAAAAAACATCAATCTAGAAAAAAACAGGGCAAAACCGACAAACCTCTTAAACTTGATCCAATCTCTGAAATTTGCATCCTATTAAATTGTTTACTCAGATTCAATCAAAAAATATAATTCTCAGTCAATTTAATTTTGAAAAATAAGATCGGTATAAAAATATTCATAAAAAAACATGCAAAAGCTAACAAAAAGAAAGAAGATAAAATTTAATAGAAAAAAACCCAAGGAGGATCCAATTAATGAAAAAAGAAAAAAAAACAATCCCAAATTTAAAAAAAAAAGCAATTAAAAAAAATAAAGACCAACTTTTAAAGAATGAAAATATTATAAGGAATGAAATTGAAAACATTTATAAAATTAAAGCATACCTGGAAACACATCCTAAACATGGATGAATTTTAAAAAGCTCATAATCTATGAAACTCAAGATCCAGAACTATTAAAAAGTTTGTTAAAGGTCAATTTAAAAATATAAATTTTAAGAATTTGTCAAAGTAAAAAGAAAAAAATAACAATAAAAGCCTTAATCGAACTCGATAGCCAACTCAGGTCAATAAATTAAACACATGACGTGTGACATGAAATTGGGGTGATCATATAAATAAAAAAGTGAAAAAAAATACTGGCAAAAGGATATTAAAAAAATGCTTTAAAAAAATAGAGACTAACTCATGATAATTCTTCAGATCTGTTAACTGGGTCATGAGACCAGAATGACTTCATTAAATACAAACCTAAAAAATAAAAAAGCAAGATTCTTAATAAAACAAATATTAAGGAATGAATTTGAGAAAAAATTCAACAAAATAAAAACAATGTAAAATAAAAAAATAGCAATTAAAAAAATTATGACTAAATTCGACATAAAAATTAAATGAAATTGAATGTTTTGGAAAAAACCAAATGAAATTAAATGTATAGAAATATAATTGTAAAAAAAAATCCATCAAGAAGATAATTAAAAAATAGCAATGGAAAGAATTATGACCAAGTTTGGTATGAAGATGAAATGAAAATAAAATTCAACCAAAGATAATCAATGTAAAAAAAAATAATTGCAAATAAGAGAAGATTGATTAAATCAAAAGAAAAAAAACATGGAAGGGCTAATATGATTTTTTGCATTGTTAGCATGTAATCCGATGAAGAAAATGAATGAAAAGAAAAAAAAAGAAAAAAAACAATTTGGGTCAAACCATGCCGAACTACCACATACTCACTACCTAGAGAGGAAAAGGATATTGAGATGAATCAAATGATGCGGTAAAATCATGGTTATTACCATCGGAGTCAGTTGCACGTGCTGATAGAAGATGATAAAGCAGTTGCCATGTAAACACGTGCGCGACACGCATCAACAACTTTTTTGTTTTATTTGTATAAAACCAAAATTGACTGTGATAGTAAACAATAATAACAAACCAATCAAGATGAAATTATAACCAAGCTCCTGAAGCCAAAGCTAAAAAATTATAATGGTAAGGGAAATCTACTATTTATATCAAATATGTAAATACAAAAACATCCTTGTGTAGAAGACTTTAGATTATTTTACTAAAGGGTTGCATTAATAATTTTACTGTGCGATAAAATTATCAAAACAACTCTACATAATCCTTGAAATGTATTTATGGCACGGTGAAAAGATTACCTTATCTCTCGAAGCAAGAACAAAAACTAAAATGAGAAAGGGATAATATAGTAAATTTAGGTTTTTATTTATTTATTTGAAACATTATTTTAAAATCAGCTTAATATTAGAATCCGTTTAATTTAAAACTCAATTTAAGTCAAGTTTCACATTACAAACATGTTATAGATGAACATGTCAAGTTATACCGAATTTAATAATTACTATGTAAAGCATTTTTTTATCAACTTGTAAATTAATCATGGTTAAATTTATTTCCTCACAATGTATTTAAGAAATAAATTTCAAAGAGTATGAAGTCAACTTAACCATTACACCGAACATCTCTTGGTTCAAGTTAAATGCTAGAGATGGGATCGCACCCGTCTAATGTGACAGGGCTTTAGAATCTAGCGAAGCAGATCAATGGCAAGTGGGCTTCGTCTGTATTTGGCTGAGACTGTATACCATATATTTTTTGTCTTTTATCATCTGGGAAGAAGGTCTAAGCAAGGGAGGTTTTCCACAGTGACAATGGTCCTCTGTTACAGTGTGCAAAGAATCCAAAGCGGAGCCCTTCCCGAACTTGTCACCTAGCCTAGTCGAATATCCAATTCCAAATCACTGTCGATAGCCTCCAATTTGAAGGGTTTTTTTTAGAAGGGTCAATTCTCAACCCTTTTCTGTAATTGTTCTTTTCTCTGAACATCCTCCTTTTCAGTTCTATTTTCATGTTCGATGAAGCAACTCTAAATTGCTGTGACTAAAAATCACAGAATAACATGAATCTGAATGAAATTGGGCTTCAACGTGTATGTTACCAGTACCATGCACAGGGGTGCGGGGAGTTTTATTCTATGTATATTGGTATCTTCGGACTAGATAAAGTTTATTCGTCCCTATCCGCGGGGCTGCGTCACTCTCTTGATCACCTGGAACATAAAACAATGTTTATGTGATTGGAGATGAGGAAATTAAAGTGTTCATTAATTAATTATTACCTGCTACCACTTTCTCGATTTCTTGGAATTTATCCCATGATTTGAAAGCTAATGAACGGTTGGCAAATATCAGTTAATCAATAACATAATTTGAATCAAATTTATACTACATTAATAAAGGAAAAACGAAACCCGGTATTTTATTTCCAAACATTTGCCATTACAATTCAATATTCATCACAAATAATTCAAGAAAAAAACATTACAAACTAAAGAAAGATAAAGGAAACGACATGTCTCTCGTATCTGGTAAGAAAGTACAACTTCGCATCTTTTTTTTGGGAACTCCAATGGTTATTAATTCTCGATACGTGTAGAGAATGCGTAGATTTTAGTGATGGGCAAATTGGCTGATTAAATTCAAGGACACTTGCGTCTGCCTCCACGAGTAGTCAAGGTGGCATAGCAAGGGCAGGTATCCAGGTTGCCGGAAGTGCCTTGAGGGACACATTTGCATCGGGCACAGCATGACCCGCAAGCCCTCTTGCAAAGACGAGGCCTAGAGGACAACGAACACCTAGCATGGCAAGCGCCACCACAGTCTGCATAGATAACAAAATCAAGGCGCATTAATCAAGTAAATGAATAGTAAACAATATTTTAATTTAATCTTGATAAACTAAGCAATTAAATACGTGAATAGGGTTCTGTTATTTACGTACCGATATTGTTTCCAGGAACATAGCTTGCTGCTTGATCTGAGTTCACCTGCATCAGTCAAATGCAGTGTCGTTTTCTATCTTTTTAATACT
>Ga0325403_1003633_pt1 | contig 14120 bp, 6 predicted proteins | sample PopdelMetagenome_19_FD_205665 | JGI IMG/M metagenome (GOLD analysis project Ga0325403, IMG submission 205665) | Populus deltoides microbial communities from Bellville, Georgia, United States - Xylem-PdKOR-R4 | ecosystem: Host-associated > Plants > Phyllosphere > Stem > Wood/Secondary xylem...
AACTCTGAGGCTCGCTGTGGGGTGGAACCAGAAACAAAAACGAAGCTATTTTTCTTTTTATCCTGACCCATCCAAGAATCCTGAAGCTGAGTAGTTCAATTAGGCTTCACCACCTTCATAAAATCAACAAGTATTTCAGCAGGTCCTCAAACGATAAAATGATGATTGCTCTATCATTCTTTTTACCAGTATGGTACAACAATAATTCATGAAATACCTGGTCAATGAACAAGAAGATGCAAAATGGAAAAGAAAAAGGCCATCAAATCTACCTGACACCTTTTCAGCACTATAGACCCGGTCGACGAGTTTGTATAGCTACCTTACCAGACACACTGGTCCCGCTACTTTTAACATAGATAGTAGAGTGGTTCAAGTTAAACTTCTTTCCTGCAATATCCAGAAGACAAATGCATTAGAATGCTGGTAATCATGGTCTTTTGTGAAAGAAATGAGAGATGCGTCTAATTAATGTATTTTTTCACTGCTAATTCAGAAAAAAGGTCAGTCACATACTTCCACCTTCTTCTATCACTTCCACTGTTCCTGATATCACTTTTTCCAAAAGCAGAACCAGGAGGCATGCCATAAGGCATGGGCGAGGGGACTGCACCAGGAGCAGCCGGCATGCCAAGAGTTGCAGCAGACACAGGTGGTACAGGTTGAACAGGAGGTTGAGGTGGAGGAGCTGGAGCAGGGGGTGCAGTGACAGGTTCAGGGAGAGGTCTGGGTAAGATATGCTTCAACCGGTTGTTTCTATAGTTCTTCCAAAAAAAGAATTGCTGTCTATGTGCCAACTCCTAAAAGTTCCAATATCAACAAGTGAATTGAGAAATATCCATGAACAAAAAACTCAATTTTGTGCAAATGTTATGCTAATATGCTCAGATTTCTCCCGCAAACCACAAAGATCGGAGGAACTTATTGTTAAAAGGCAACAACTTTTAATTGGCTTTCCCAAAAAGGCCTCTTGAAGCACTTAGAATATCTGAGCTAGGATAGCGCTAAAAACACAAAAAAACCGACTGCATGAATATTGACCCTCATTAGAATGCTTAATAGGAACCTCAGACCATGGTCAGGACAAAACTATCACCATTCTGTAATATAAACCTTGAAAGTAAGACAAGATGAACTAAATGTCAGTCACATCAAATGCTAACAAATCCAGCGGAATAAACCTTCAGCCAGATGGCATCCCATGCATGCTAATATAAAGCAACAAGAAAGAAATTTCAGCCATGAAAAGTCATCTTGCATTTAAAGCATGAACAGATAAATATGTATAATTAGGTGAAACAAAAATCTCAGAGAGGCCCTAATCAATAAAAAAGATTTAAATAAATCACGCATGCAGTTTATCTCAACTTTCTATTTATCGCATCAAACCAATGTCAAGATTGAAAAAAAAATCTGAATGGCGAGATAGAGGGTGATCAGAAAGCCAAATCTAACCTTGTTGCCAGGATGTGCCATTGCATTGCGGAAGTTCGCATTTTGGAGAAGTTCAAGAAAATATAAGCAATGAGGATACCTGAAGAAATCTTACTTGGTGAGTTCATTGATCAAAAGGTAAATAAAAAAAATGCTAGAAAGGGAAAAGAAAACGTTGCACTACATACATCAAAAGACTTGTTAATCGCTTGATCTCAAATTTCAAGTTTATCGAAGTGACAGATCATAAAGCAATAAAATCAATACTTTTGGAGATTAGCTCACATTATAAATTTCACGTGCTCTGGACGTTGCCAGACTGTAGGTACTTTAAATAGCCAATAAATGCTTCATCTTCAAAATAACGATTCTGAGCCAAATCTACATATTAAGGGGAAAAAAAGAAAGAAAAGAAAAGCCCATCATCAGTGGAAGATTCACAATACGCAAAAACACTAGTAAGCACCGGAGTCTCCTAGCATTAAAAGACCAAGACGAAAGCGGGAGGGGACACATTCACACACAAAACAACACACCAAGCTAACAATCTCCTTCTCCGCTAATCACTATTTTAATTGATTCAAGACATGAAAAGAAAAGATCAATGCATGATCCACCAGTATGATCCATCTAGGTTAGCTTATTTTTAATCAGCATTAAAATGAGCAAATAACAAAAGTCTAAAATTGGACACAATAGGATCCAAATCCATTTAAATTTGAGACGTAACGAAGGCATAAACTTTAGAGACAAAACCCCACCAAATCCCCACAATTATTCACTTTGGATAAAATACAAGATACGGAAACTCTCAAAACCACTGCAAACCACAAAAATGAACGCTAACGACGAATGAAAAAACAAAAAGAATTAAATGAACCTACAATGGATGTAAGTGGGGTTAGCAAGACATTGAACAAACTCCAATTCCAACAAAAACCGTTGCCTCCCATCATCTGGGTCTTTATATATCTTCTTTGGCCTAAGAATTGCAAACCCACAAAAGAATAAAAGAAACTGAATGAGCTCAAGTGAACAAAGGAAACAATAATGATATTTTTTTGAGAAAAATATGTGCACTTACGAGGATGGAGTGTCTGGATTATTATCGGTTTCTTCAGAGGAAGCCATTGAAATATTTGCTACAAAAAAAGAGTGATTGGAAAAATAAACATAGAAGACAAAGGTTTAAGGTTCTAGGAAATAAAGGTGGTACGAGGAAGAGCTTGAAAATTACCTGATCTTGAGATTTCTTCGAGGAATTGCAAGAAAGAGAGGGGGTTAAGGAGCCAACAGCCAAATGTCCAGCTGGGTTTTAAATTAATACTTGAGTGTTAAAGGGGGGCTTGGCTAAGAGCCTATGCCGATCCAAGGCTGTTGTGCTTGAACTGGGTTGAATTTATATCAAGTCTAAGAGAGTGGTCAAAATTTAAATTCTGTAATTCCAAAAATCCCGTTATCAATTAGAGTTGGAGAAAAAACAAGTGATCGAGCTAACCTGTGATCACTTAAAACATAAATTGTGTTAATTTATCATAAAACAAATATGTTCATCTTTGTAAGCGTTGGATGATGATTACCCAGAATTGTTGAATAAAGCACACACAATAAATTACTCTCAGGGCATGCATTCCCAACAAGCTGTGAATGAGAGTGATAAAAGTCATTTTTTTGAATTTTTTTTGTTTAAAAATAAATTATAATAATATATATATATATATATATATTTATATATATATTTAAAAAAAAGAAGAAATGACTTGCAGGAGAACTGCGTTTGTTGACAATAATTGGTCGGCAATTCTCGCACCTGAATTTTCTATCTTCACTTGGAATTAATGAAAATATATTTGATAGACTAATGCCCATGCAGCTTATTCAATTGATTGAAGCTCGGCATGATCAGATACTAACTCTGGTCTCTGGATAAAAAAGAAGATAACTCGGTTCGGCAGACTCAGGAAAAAATTCATCACAGCCTGATAAACTACATGGAATTTTCGCATAAATAGCCACATTTGCGCAACTGCAGAAATAGCTCCAACTTCCCCTAAGTTAAACAGTTTCGGGTGTTACGTTTCTGTATGAATAAAGGCCGAACATCAATCAACCATAATGCAAGACTTAACCTGATAATCAATGTGATAATAAGGGAACTAACGTGGCATCTATAAACTGAAGAACAAACCGCTTGAGTTATAAGCTATAAAAGCATGAAGGTCAGCTATGCGTCCTCCAGAGTTTTGACAGAACCTCACTTAAGAACTCAAATTGGTAGACGAAGTCACAAGTACATGAAAATCAACATTTTGCATGTTTGGCACCCTTTGTCCATCCAAAGCAGGTAAATGCAAGATTTGGTGAGCATGAATCCAGCACTCTTGCAAGCTATTGATTGCGAAAAATATTTCCAGCCTTTGCCATGCAAATAACGATACACTAGTCTTTTCGTCCCTTAAATTATCACAATATTGATATGGTCATCACAAAGCATCAGCCAACTGTCTTCAGACCACTTTTATCACTACTAACAGAATACCTGTTCACTAGTATGGCCTGTATCGCATAGGTCTCCTGAACCTCGGAACCCTTCTGCACATGAGATTATATTAAGGTTAATACTTCCCAAAAAAAAAAAAAAACAGAAAAAAACAAACGAGTTCCATGCCACAGAAAGTGATCTATATAACATAAAATGCACCAAAATGAAATCACAAACACTTCGGTGGAAATTGTACGATACACTGGTAAAAGGAAAACTCCAGAATTCCTATCCATCAAAAAGCAAGACATGGTTTGAATGGCACAGGTTTTCCCTAACTTGATCTCCCTCTGTATGAAACCAACAACAGCCAAGCCTCAATAACAAACTATTCCGGCCGGCTAAGTTCCACTCAATCCTCAACTTGATCTCCCTCTACAAAGAAATAAATTTTCATTGCGGTGGAGATAGCCACTTTCAAAGAGTACTAGGCATATGACCTTTCCCACTTTTAATATTGGCACATTATAACCATGTCGAAGTGGAACTGTAGAATTCTACCTTATCCAATCATATGTGGAAAGGACACCCAATTAACTTGTGAACAGCCATGGTAATCAACCTAGCAGCTAGGCTTCTCATTCTCTCAATGCTTGTAAAGAGGTCACACTTGCGCAGTCACAATTATCTCAAATGCATGCAGAGAAAAAATGGTTACCATAAAGATATTCGTGAAAGAGAACTAGGATACATATACCACAGTGAACTAATAAATTTTGCTAATCTTCCAATCAAAAGACAAATGATTTAGTATCCACTTAAGGTGAGGGATAGAATTCATTACACTAAACAACCCCAACATATTAATGAACTACATCACAGGTCTAATAATTCAGTTCATAACATCCTAACCATTAACAGCATTATCTGCTGCTTAAAAAACTCAAAAAAATTAATATCCCTGCAAGGAATATGACAGAATGAAGAGGTAGACTGAGCAACATATAAGTTGGTAGAGAGGGCATGAAGTAAAGGAATCTGTTTGAAACCTCCTCCCTTTTATTGGATTCATTGCATCTTCATTCTCATAATGCTGTTTTTAGATCTTATGGACTGCTAGAAAAATATCAAATAATCTATTAAGAGAATAAAAGGCAAGTGAAATGTTTCTAGATAAAGTATGCATATCAAATAGTTTGAATATCAAAAGAATATCCAATAGAAAAACAATGGAGACATAAAATTTCATTTATCAACACACAAAAATATTTTAGTTGCTTACCCATAACCATATGCAGGATAGAAGGGAGCTGGCATGAATGGCCTCCGGGACCTGAGCCCATAAGGGCTTGGGCGCCTTCCTCGAAATTGCTTCATTCCAGGAACATTGGTTCGCTTCGCAGAGACCTGAGAAAGAATCATAAACAATTACAATCTTATTAGGAACTTGTTAGTAATTATTGATTATAACAAGGGGCGAAAAGCCCTCCAGGTGAATCGTTGAAGTAGCACTCCTCCAAATCAGAGGTCTTTAAATTCATTCTTTAGGAAGAAATTTATCAATCAAGGATTAAGGATGGAAAAAATTTAATACAAAAGTAAAACAACTAAAGAAAAAAAAAACCTTTAACTGGCGGCCATGAAGTTCTGATTCATTTAATAAGAGAGCATTCTGAATAGCATCAACCTCTACAAACTCAACGTAAGCAAATCCCTTTGGTTGACCAAACTTGTCAGTCAAAATAGTCACTCTATTCACAGTTCCACAGGACTGAAAATGCTGCTGCACTTCTTCAGGGGTACAAGAATAATCCACCTGGTGTTAAGCACACAAGTAAATGTTATTCTCTGTCAGACAAGCTTCTTAAGAGAGTCGCTTGTTGAAACATGGAATACACAAAACAGTGCAACTTTCCACTCCAAAGAAATAAAAGCATATCAATAAGTAACAGACAAAGGAAATCAATTGCAATGAATAAGAACTTGAATTCATGAACCAGGATCTAATACACTTGCCTAACATTATAAATAATGAAGCAGAGCCAAAGGTTCATAAATGAGAGAAAGATTTTCCTGAAAAGAAATCATGAAGCACAACTCACAGAGCAACTAAACTGGTATATTGCACTGCATCAAGTAACCAAGTTTTGCACCCTGAATTATACCCCCCATCAATACTTCTAATACATCAAATCATCATTCAAATGCTTCCTCTGAAATACAGTTACACACCATCTATTTATCATCATAAGAAAGTAAAGAAAAAGACACAAATTTGACATCACAAAATATACGGCCAACAGACAGACATGCAGGAAAACAATAGGATATATCATATATGCACACAATCATGTAATGCAAATAAATGTGACAAATAAAGAGAGAAAAGGATAGCAAACCCTCACATTACCAACATAAATGGATCGGGAATCCACCTCCTCCTTTTCAGCTTGAGTAGCAGAAGCACCAGGAGAATCTTCACACATATCCAAGGAACAAAAGAGCATGTGAGTTTTGTAACAATAAAACTAACATTTGAAACAGAATACAAAATATTATTTTCCCCTAAATTACAAATTAAAGTAAACATAATTATCCACATAAAACACCATCAAGCCACATTAACGAGTCTCCTAATCAAGCTAACAAAGCAATCCCCAACACCCAACTAAAAAATCACAAACACATTGCAAAAAGCAGATCCAAAATATCAACAAAGAGAAACAAAAATCCAAATAAATTAATTTTGGTTCAGCTACCCAAAATATACCATAAATCTTCATCAACTTAATTATCTCAACTACAATTCAATCAAATCACTTAAAAAAAAAATATAAAATCAACACATACCTTGAACAGCTCCCATCTCTTTTTCAACCTTAGCCTGCATTTCGCGTAGTGCACCGGCTTCTTCTTCGATCTCTTTCAATCTTTTCTTCATATCCTCTAAATCCTATAAAAAATACAAAAACTAAATAAAAAAATTCTAAACATTTCAAAAAGAAAAAAGAAGAAGTATTTCATAGACAGAGAGCGATAATTGTTCATATCGAACAGACCTTGGAGTTAGGGTCTTGGTACTCATCTTCTTCAGCTCTAGACGACATGTCAACATCGGCATCCATCTCTCCTTCATCAGGGATTTCTCCTCCGTAGACCTCGTGCTCGTGCTCGTCCTCTTCGTGATCGTGAAGGTGATCCATTATTAGTTATTTTATCAGGCTTTATTTTCTCTCGTGAAATTGATCTATTAGGGTTTTTTTAGGGTTTCAATTTGGGAAAAAAATAAGGGATTTGAGAGGTTGGTGTCCGTGTATGTTTTCATGCGAGTGATAGATATGATAGCGTGATCGATTTCTCTAATTGAGAGAGACAGGTTAATTTGTAATTTTATTTTGAATTCAAGAAGGGCTTTTTTGGGCTTTATGAAAACCCAATAATAGTCCAGCTGAATTGGGCCAGTTTAGATTGCAAACCCAAACAATAGATGTTTAACTCAATCTCACCGTTAATCAACCAGGAAAACCTTTGATTTAAAAGCTTTGTATGATTAATTTCAATACATAAAAGCTGATACGATAATACTCTAAGTAGAAAAATAAAAAATTATATAGTTATTGATTTAAAAATTCTCATAATTTATTCATTGACAAATCTATTTTTAATGGGTTTAAAAAACTCTTATGACCCTTATTTTTTAGGCACATTGAATGAGTATGCCTCAAGTGAAGGCTTAATAGCGTTTCAAGACCAGCCACGTGGGGGCTTGATAATATGCTAAGCCTTGGGCATAATGGGTTTGGCGCTAGCCAGATCCAGGTGCAATTGAGTTTGGTAGCATGCCAAGTCTCGGGAACACTGAGTTTGATGCAAGCTAAACCCAAACGCCTTTTAGGCTTTGTACTGAAACAAGCCCGACACTTAGACTTAACAATTAGAGAAATTTAAGATAACATGAGTCTGATAAACATGTTAGATCTAATTCACTTAAACTTGGCAGTCCGCTAAATCCAATACACTTGGACTTGTTAGCTAGCCGAGTCCAAGACAACATGAATCTTGTAAAGATGTTAGACTCAAGACTTTTGGCCTCGGTAATTAGCAAAGTTCAAGGTAACGATCGTTCTCCCTGGCATGTCCATTGAAATGACCACGTTCATTTAGTCTAATCTCGAGGAAGAACTTAGTCTCTATATGCTTAGCTACATTTTACGTCTTAAACTCTAAACTTCTCACACCTTTTTAGGTGTTTAAAGTCCTTCGAAGACTCACCATATTCCCATCAAATATTAATATAGATGTAAGAAATATTTATTCCTCATTAAATGCTATCAGGGTAAGATTACACTTCAAACCTTTCTTTTCATAAAAAAACAAGACTCATGGGCTATAAATATACCATAAGATTTTCAGAAAAAAGGTTCACAATCTTTATTCTCTATTGTATATATATTTTCAGAACATCTATTTTTAGAATATTATTGTACTTTTCTCTTTCCAAAAAGGATACTTATTTAAACATTGGAGATTCCTCATCTCCATTGAAGAGAATCTTTTACAGGTATTAGCCGCAAACCATTTTGACATACCAAGGACCAAGTATAAGCTATCAACTACATTGGCTGGAAAGAACTAAGGAGATTGCTAGAATCAATTGATTAACTAATTATCTAACTCGAGAATCCTATTCCCAGACTAGTTGGATTTTTAGGAGTTCATCATTCATAGCGCATACATTTAATGAAAACAAATAATCACAAATGTTTTATGCCCATCCAGGAGAGTTTATGTTGAAATCTTTGCCCAGCATAAAGAACATATAGGTGTTTATCATGGAAACAAAAAGGTGTTGATTCATTGTAAATTATTGTGTTACCATTCATGGTAATAGAATGACTTGAATCTAAGAGAATTTAGTAGTTGGTTACCGTAATACGAGATTGAAAAGATAAAGATAATTGAAATAGAGGAGATAAATCTCTTTGTTCTTTTAATTTTGAAAGTAAAAAAACTTAATTTAGAATTGTATCATAAATAAATTTATTTTATATTTTTATTTTTGTTTTTTCAACCAAACATGTTTATATATATATATATATATTTTTTTTTTCTATATTTGTCTCTTTTATTCTAAAAATAAATTTATTTTATGTTACAAGAGGAGCTTGATCTATAAAAATAAGATGGTTTTTATTTTTACCAGTGAAATAATAATAAAATTTACTTCCATATAATTAAAAGTCCAGGATCTTGGAATTTAATATCCCTCTAATTTCTTAAGACCAAAATGGATAAACCAAAAGAATTTAAAAATTATATAATTCATTTAAGAGTCCATCAACATTGCATTCAATTATATAAATGAGAAAAATTGCTTTCAATTCTATAGTTTACTTTTGCAATTAAAATATTAAATATAAACATAGCATCAAAGTCCCTTTCTCATAATTATATTTACTTTTAGTAAAAGAATAATTTACTGTTTTCTTGTCTTTTTTTGGCGAGGTCAAACTATATATGTCAAGAAGCTCCATTCTGCAAAAAACAAAGAAGGTAATCACTAAAACCAAGACAAAAATAGGAATTTGAGCATTGCATACAAATCTACGAGTACTGAGGAAAACCTTTCAGCTTTCAGCATGGCCAATTAATCCTCTCAAGGGATTCCCATATATGTCTTCACTGGAAGCTGAAACAGACAAAACATGGGCTTTTTGTTCTGCAGTAATCAAATCCTGCCTTAATTTTGTGTTGCTTTTGCTCCTCTGCGTGTATAAATAAGCTTTTAATGAATGATTCACTCATACCATCAATTTCTTCACACTAATAATTATCATGGAAGCAGTATTTGGCCTGGATAAGCTCTCTTCTACAACTGTAATTAGTCTAGCCACCCTGACAACCCTTGTCGCCGTGATATGGACCTATAGATTCTCACTAATACAGAGGAAGAAACTTCCTCCAGGGAAATTAGGACTTCCTTTCATTGGAGAGTCAATAAGCTTCTTTCGAGCCCACAAGCACAACAACATTGGTAAATGGATTGAAGAGCGTACTATCAAGTATGGACCAGTATTCAAGACATCACTCATGGGTGAAAACGTGGTAGTCATGACTGGTGAAGCTAGTCATAAGTTCATATTTAGCGGCCGCGATAATGGGATTGCTGCCAAGCTAGCAACTTCTGCATTGGCCATACTAGGAAAGAACAACATCTTCGATCTTTATGGATCTCCACATAAGCTTGTTAGAAGTGCTATAATGAGCTTCTTAAATTCTGAGTGCATCCAAAGATATGTTAGCAAGATGGATTCTTTGGTGAAGGAACAAGTATTGCAGGTAATGGTAATTAGTACCCTTTATGATTATGGCCCTGAAACAGACTCCAAATACATATATAAATCCAACTCTTCATAATTTCTTGTGTAACTTTGCCAATTGCAGGAGCTAAATAACAAAGAGACTGTGCAAGTAGTACTACTGATGAAGAAGATTAGTTTCATTGCTACGGCGAGTCTGCTTTTTGGATTACCAGAAGCGAAGGAAAGAGATGGATTGTTCAAGGACTTTACAATTGCTGTTAAAGGTATGTGGTCAATTCCTCTGAATCTTCCAGGGAGTACCTTTCGAAAAGCAGTCCAGGCTCGAGGCAGGATTTTCAAGCTGTTTACTAATCTGATCGCGGAAAGAAAGAGAGGATTGGAAGATGGAAGCATGGGTTCTCATGATGATGTTATCCTGTGCTTGCTTAGTCTGAGAGATGAAAATGGAAAAACCTTGCCAGATGAGGAGATCATCAACAATCTCATTGCTCTAATGATGGCAAGCCATGATACCACTTCAGTTCTTCTAAGCCTTATTGTCAGGGAACTAGCTAAAAATGCCAGTGTTTACGACAAGGTGCTTGAAGGTAACTGAAATCTAGGAGAACCATGTTAATTAGCCCAAAACATTTGATTACGTTTCATGAGTATTATAATCTAAATCTAATCGTAAAATTTCTGAATGTCTATATATAGAGCAAAATGAAATTGCTAAAGTCAGATCAATTGCAAGTGATGGGCAGCTTGGCTGGAGAGAAATCCAGAAGATGAGGTACACATGGAATGTGGCTCAAGAGCTCATGAGATTAACACCTCCAATCATTGGCAACTTCAGGCATGCTTGGAGAGACACCACTTTCAACGGCTATGATATCCCCAAAGGATGGCAGGTATGGCGATAACCCTATTCTTTATATATTAGCAATGGTATTGCGTCTGAAGCTTAGCTTTAAGACCTAATCTATGATCAATCTCAGGTGTTCTGGTTAGCTACTAGCACACATTTGGACAATAAAGTTTTTGAAGACCCAGTAAAGTTCAATCCATCACGATTCGACACGAACTCAAAGTCATCAGTTCCTCCATACACCTATATTCCTTTCGGAGCAGGGCCGAGAGTTTGCCCTGGTGCGGAATTTGCTCGAACCGAAGTGTTATTGATAATTCATCATCTGATAACAAACTACAAATGGACTGCAATGGTTGAAGACGAGATAGTCGTACGTGACCCCATGCCCTTCCCAAACAAGGGCCTTCCAGTCAAGATTTATCCCAAGCACAACATATAGATTATAGAACACAGATTTTAGGAATCAACTGTCAGGTTTATCAGAGGTCGAAAGATTTTAATTCTATGCTTGGCAATTTGTCAACTTTCATATAAATGTTCTGCATTATTATGTAATTGAATAAATAATAATCATCATCATTATCACCATCATCATCATGGTACATATAGGATGGAAAACATAATCAATCTGGTGTTTTCTCTTGAAATAAGTTAGACTCTTCATCTCCATTTTGCACAGTTTACAGTTCACCCGAATCAATATGGTGTTATCTCTATGTATTACAATAATGGATCATAAGAATCTATGAAATGAACCAGCCTGGAATCCAATTGGGGAAGATATCTAAAATGCCAAATGTAAATGAGATATGATAATATCATCCCTGCTACAAGCACAGCAAAAAGATCACATCTAAGCGTGGAGTTTCAGCATTGAAAATATAAGATTTCTATCACTCCAAGAATGATGTTAAATGTATATAATCATGCAATCTAACCTAAGCTTCATAGTATACTAATCATATTTACCAATCACCTGTAAGAAAGGGACTCTTGAAGTAGTTTTTTGGCCAAGCCTAGGAGAGAAAAAGGATAATCGTCCTTAATTTTTCAGAAAGCAGTGAACAGCTTTTTTTGGGTACACTTTAGGCTCAAAACCGAAACCTTTAGGGAAATGGAAAAAACAACTCAGTTGCACTGCGAGTTCATCAAATTTCCTTTCCTGTCTTTGCATCTGCTGTATTACTTCCTCTATTAGATAAAAAAAACCAGGCCTGAAAAAATAATGGTTCGACCAATAAGAATTAACTACCACAAATTTGTTGAGATTTCCAAGGCCACATGAAACTCCTCGAGTTCTGGTTGCATACAATCCATGTCTCTCATTGCTTTAGAAAATACGCACAATATATGTCGCATGTTATTCTTCAATATCTTTATCTTGTTTTTGATAATTTATCATAAGAACTTAGACAACCAAAGCATTTGTTTTGGAAAAGACGCACAATTAGAGTTGTTTTCACATGTTTTGTAGAGAAGTAAATATTGCCGTGATTTCAATGAAGGTTTTTCCACACTCTTTATTGATAGAAGTTGTATGTTATATACAAAGTGATTGAGAGGTTTATTTAGGAAGCATGTAAATTGTGAGGCTAAAGTTATGCTACTGCTACAATATACGTACAGCCATGGAATTCAACCTTAGAATCAGCTTCAAAATATACAATTAATGACAGAATATTTGGCATGATTTTAGGCTAGACATGCTCTGTTTTGGTTTGAGGAGGATCCACGCATGCTTCCCTTATATGTTTAACCTCTGTTTTTTGTATATCAAATGGAATTTTGGACTTCGACATCTTGCATCTCGAGGTATGTTAGGGAAAAACGGGTGGTCATGCAGTTATGGAGCGGTGGGGCTGTGAAGGAGGGTCACTCATGCGCTCTCTACATTGTAATTGCAAATGCATATACATAAAATCAACTTGTAACTTGTAATTTAAGCTCTGAGATGGAGGTGGTGTCCATTATTGTATGTAAGACCTCGTGCGAGGAGACCCAATACGAGCGTGGAAGCTCTTGCATCTCCTCAAACACAGGCAATTACTCCCTAACAAATTGGTATTGCAGCCGATGGTTCAACTTGGGATGAACAACGATTGTGAATAGGCTCCAATGGCTCTATATGTTTCTTCATTGTTGAGCAAAGGAGTTAGACTCCAAGCTTTGGATATCGTACTTAAATTATTGAAGGTGCTTCTATATAATATTGGAGTACAGGTTGTACTCGAATGGATTGAGCTCATGCATGAGGGAAAATCTTGTGGATTATACATTTCAGTGGTAAATATCTCATATTAATAAAGACTGAAAAATATGTAGTATTTATGTATAAGATCATGAACTCATAACCAATTATTCTATCATTATATATCATTCAATGGAAGTCTTAGTTTCCCTTTTGATTTTGCATGTTCTAGGATGTTTTTTTTAGATTAACGTGGGTGTCTGAGTCAGTTTGCGCGTACTTCAACTAATCCCACATGTCTTGAAGTTAACGATCATGTAAACTTCAAGTGGTCCTAAAATTTATGGGACTCGAACTGGTAATCTCTGGGAAGCAAACTCAAGATTTGACCTGTTGAGTTCCACCTCTCAGGGTTAGGTAGGTTGTTTTATATATATGCATGCCTTTGTTTGCCTGGTTTTCTTGATACAATCTTGGTATAAAAGTAGCATCTATTTACGTTCTTAAAGAACAAGGCGTGTTGTTTAATGGGTTTATTGAATTTTATAAACAATTAAGGGCATGGACTGATTCGAAGCAGATAAAATTATGATAACAAGTTTTTTTTTATAGTATTAAGAAAATTGTGGCTCTAACCATTAAAGACTTGGTCAAGTTGCCAGCAAAGTTACACATTCGATATCTCGCCTGTCATCAAATCAAAAAGTTACAGATTGGAGTCTTCCATTTGGGAGACTCAGCCTTCCAATTTTTCATGTCTGCTCAGGCGATCATGTTAGCCACCTCAACGTCGCTGTTGTAGTCGATTTAGTCTTCAAGCCTGGCCTTCCTTCTTGTCGATAT
>Ga0325403_1003634_pt1 | contig 14119 bp, 6 predicted proteins | sample PopdelMetagenome_19_FD_205665 | JGI IMG/M metagenome (GOLD analysis project Ga0325403, IMG submission 205665) | Populus deltoides microbial communities from Bellville, Georgia, United States - Xylem-PdKOR-R4 | ecosystem: Host-associated > Plants > Phyllosphere > Stem > Wood/Secondary xylem...
GTCGTTGTAGTATAGTGGTGAGTATTCCCGCCTGTCACGCGGGTGACCCGGGTTCGATCCCCGGCAACGGCGTTTTTTCATTTTTGGGTTTCTTTTCTCCTGCTTTTGCTTTTTGGAAAATGAAGCCCGGCAGAGGTGAACTTAGCCTGCCGCCTTGACCTTGGCCATTTGCATCGAAAGCAGGAGTGGTGCCTGCTTTTGGGTTTTGGAAAATAAAGCCCGGCATAGGTGGACTTAGCCAGCCGCCTTGACCTTGGCCCTTTTCATCCAAAGCAGGAGCAGTGCTTGACCGTTAACCACCCATTGATTCAAAACAAAAACAAACTTGTGAATACCATTATCAATTACTATCAAGTCTACACAAGTTATAAGCCAAAAATGTTGATGTAAACCCTATGTTTTTTGGCGATTGCATTAATTATGGAGGTTAGCAAGAGCGGATGCATCTTTTGTAGCACTAGAAAGTGGTAAAAAAACTGCTCTAGAATGACAAAAAGGGAAAGTTTAATGTACAGAACCCCACTCTATGCATCAACAAAAACAAATCACTATTCCCTCATTTTTGTTCTCTAAGGAGACCTAGATGAATACTGGTTTTGTTGAGAATCGCTTGGAACAAACACATGAAGTTGGTCACCCCTCTGTGACCTGCCTTGCTGATAATGACTTGAGGTAGATCCTCTATCCTGGCTTGGAGCCAGTGAAGTACCAGTTCTTGCCCCTCTGCTTAGCAGCTCGTTGACAAGAGGGCCTCCAAAAAATATAGATTGATCTTTGTACAAAAGCTCTGTTCCTCGAACCTGAGACGAAGAACCAGCACCTCTTGAAGAAGAGACAAAGCGTCCAGCTTCTGGATCCCAATAAACTGCTGTTCTCATATTCTCAGCTACACCTAAGTTTCTTCTCAAAGGAATTTGGGCCACATTCTCACGAAGAGGATTCCCATTTAGTTCAATTTGTCTTGCTGTCCAAGCAGGTTGATCTGTTGATGTCTGATAAATGGGGTTGAAGGGGTCTCTGTTTGAAGTTTGCTGTTGTAGTGGAGATGTGGCAAGGTTGGAGACATTAGCACTGCTAAAGTTGCCACGACTCTGACGGCATGACTCAATGTCATCCCTGCTAGCATTACTAGCATTGCTGGCTGGATATGAGTTAGTCCTGGAAGGAGATAGACCTGTCACCACTGCTCTATCGTTTTTATTTTGAAACCCTTGATCAGTACTGATCGGACTGCTCCTTCCACTAACATTGCTACTGGATAACTTACCAGCATCATAAAGGTTATATCGAGAACCTATGGGTCGTAGAACAGATGATGATGCTCTAGCCTTTGCAGCTGCTTTAAAAGCCTCACTGGAATCCAATTTCGCAAGTTTCCATGCACTGATTCGAACTGGACGCTGTGGTAACTTTTTGGCTCTGTCAGCTTCCTGAACTGTATCTGGATCAACCGTAGATGGTAGGCGTCCTGGCTCCAAATGTGGAATAATTTCATCCTGCTTGTTAAAGACCCAAAACTAATCAAATTCCAACCCCATTTTGTTAAAGAGTTAAGGAAAGAGAATCGAAAATAGCAAAGGATGTAATTACTACATGCAATGCACATAGCAAATTATAGCCAAAAGTAATCAAATTCTACCTTCATTATGTGTAAGTTCCTTGTTGATGGAACAATAAGCAAGGAATTATAATTGCAGTTGAAATTTACCTTTTCAGAGACAATTTTCTTAGTCATAGTTTCATGTGGTACTTGTGAGAACTAGGAGGCATTAAACTACTCTTATTTCTAACATAGGCGACACCAACTTTTCTTGATTACTTGATTCGGACAGATGTGGTACCTGATGGTCCATGAAGATTCTTGGAGGGGTACACCGAGAACCTTTATATTGCAAACTCATTCCTATAGAGCTTCTTCCGCTCACTGTAGTAACAGCAGAACTGGTTGGCGAAGTTGGCAAGCTTTGCTGCTCTCCTCCATCAACAGATGGTCCAGGTGGTTCACTCTGAGTTCTCATGGCAACTACATACTCGTATGTTGTGATACCCTGCAACAATAAAGTATTTCACCAATTGCATTTTACATAGAGGCAAACATGGTAAGAGAGGAGGCAAGGCTATTTATGAACACACCTTTCGAATCAGAATCAAATGGAAAAAAAATAGCTCCCCCAGAGGCACAGTGGCAAGCAAAGATACAAATGTGCACAGGGCCTGTATCCATTATCAAGTTAACATCATAGAATATAAAGGAAAAGCATAGACAACGAGAAACTTTATCGTGGTGAAAGCCATAGCATACTCCAGTTCAACCCCTAAGAAATTCCAAATCATACATTTATTTACAGAACACAAGCAAAACAATGGAAAATACATAACCCAATTTTCCCCAACTAAGCGGCAGTTAATTTTTTTTTTATAAAATTTAAAGTTCCATTCCAATCAACATAATCAAAATGTTATATTTATATACACATCTTATATCTATCAACAAAGAAATTGGGAAACATACCACAACTGTCGCAAAGGGGGGGCGCGAGAATCCAATGCCAAGTTTCTCCATTATTTGATGATCCATACCCTTTCTATCCACAAAGCATCGAATAAGGACAGCAACACCAACTCCGAATTCAACAATAAGCTGACAGCAATGCACAAAGGTAGATGAATATGAGAAGCGTATTTTGTTTGAATCTGGGGAACATATCTAATACAAGTAAATCGTGGTGTAAGAAAAATAACAAAACAAAGAATCACAAATAATATCTGAAATTTTACCCAGACAAGGCTTGTTGCCATAAGGGAAACAAATGTGATGTAATTTTTCTTCCCTACACAATTGTTCAACCACTGCATCATAGAACAGATATTTCATCAGCCAGTATTGCAAAAGCAAAAAGGATCTGAAAGGACAAGGATGAGCATCCAAAACTCACCCGGCAGTGATGATCAAATCCATCAACGCATTTGTCACAACTTCTGCAATGTTTGCTGAATTTGCGTACCTAGAAAAAAAAAAATCAGCACCATGATACTGGAAGCTTTACTGGAAAACAAAATTGTGGACGGCAAGGAATACACACACTCCCACAAAATGTTACTCTTCCCTGGCATTAACCTAATAATTCTTCAACTATGGGCAACTAACTCAACCAGCTATTGTCACTTGACTGTTTGACATCTTTCCTTCTTCTTTTCACCCGTATTTTTCCTCTTGCTTCTAATTTTTGTTTGTGCATAGTTTGTGGGCACCCGTTTTCTGAAAGCTGGGAGTTTCTAAATAAAAGGGAACACTATCTCAGGCAATCAAAACAAAACCTTATGGAATAACCATGTACCTCAGCATTGCAAAGTGTACAGAACAAAGCCTCCTCTCCAGATTCTTGCTGTAGAATATCTTCATCTTTTCGGCAATCTTGTTTCACAAGAAAACAGCAAAAGAAACCTCCGAGTCTTGAACACCAACTTGAACCGTATTTATTGGATTTTCCTCCATTTTTTAACCTGGTCTTGCTAGGTTCTTCAGCAGAATTTCCTGATGACCATGAAGATTTTATGATTTTGTTCTAAAAAATAAAAACGTTAACGAAAAAGTTTATATCCTTGATAAAAGTTTCATAACTCCACAATGGACAATTTGTTCCTTTCAATAGAAAGGCTGAGCAATTGCTCACCTGCATCTGTCATTGACCGAGACAAATTCAGAGAAGCCAAAAAGACTAAAGGAACTTTCAGGTTAGACTTTAGACACAATAGCATGATCATCAGCATTCCTGGATAAATTTCAGAATGCAAAATCAAGTTTCCAATCTAATGGTCCAAGAGGCACATGCTACTGCTTCACTGTTTCATTAACCTTGTTATACATTACCAATCAAATGGTTGACTCCAATCTAAATTTGCAATTCATAGATTTTCTAGTGAGAGAACTACATGGTAAGTAGACAAACCAGGCAGATATGTGTCATTTTCTGATTTATGGCCTCCTGTCTCATCAGCTTCTAGCAGAATTCCAGGATCAGCTGGATCAATTGCAGTGCATCGTACATAAAGAATAAATACAGAGAGCGCCTAGAATTAATCAGAAAAGAGGGCAAAAGCAATAAGGTGACAGAAGCCCAGAACAAAAATTCAAATCAATTATCAAAGAAAACAGGAGAGGGAGTAATCATGCTCACCGAGACAGAATAAACACCAATAGCCACATATTCATAGATGTCCTTCCCAAGGAAGGGAGCAAAAAAGGAATAGAATGCAACAGAAAGCAGGAAGAAAACTGTTACAGCCACAATCTGTGCACCATGAAAAGTTCAACACCAGTATATTAATTTTTGAAGAAAACAGCAATGCATGACTCCATCCAATTTATTCACAAATCTCCCCAGGATACAGAACCAAAGATCTTAAAACTCATATAACCGAACACAAGCATGAATACCCTGTCCATACCATCAACAGTTTGCAAAATACTACCAATCACTATCTACATTCAGCTCATATGAACTTTAACTAGCGGCATTTGACTTTGTTTTGTTATCACAACAACTCAAGTAGGTCCCTCCTTGACTAGATTCACTTTGCTTTTCTTATAAAATGGGCAACATGGATCATAAGTTGAAACAGATTACGCACATTACACTAACGCAATGTCACATCACGCGATCTCAACTAAATTAAGCCCTATATCAACAACTATCTGGCTCAAAATCAAAATTTTAAATGCCCATTTATCTCATAAACCAAGCCATCATTAACGAAACTTTACACGCAAACTTGGACACCACCCCAAAGTAGAAATAAATACAAATCTTTCTTAGGTTACTGTCATGTCAAAGCAAAATCCTTCCACCATAGTTATTTAATGGGGAAAAGCAAAAAAAAAATAAAATCCATCAGTCCATAATTAGAAACAGATATAAATTGACTTAACTAACTAAAAAACCAAAATCCCTACAACTGTAACTAAAAACAAAACCCAAAAAAGCTGAAAAAAATGTAAAAGGAAAGAAGGAAAGAAATGTACTTGAAAAGTATGAACAGGGAATTGCCATCCATGACGCCTGGCCATTATTTCAAAAACCCAATTCAGATTTGCCAATCAAAACCGCCTACACTCTAAGCCCACCATTTTCAAAAGCTGTGACTAAACACATTATGTAAATCTATATGTAAAAAAATCCTTATAGTTATTTTTAATAGCCTTAAGGTTTATTTTATGAACTGGGAAAATATCAAAAACATCCCCTTCAAGTTTCAAATGTTAATTTAACTCCCTTGAAAATGTAGCAATGGCATTAATTCATTCTTCATCTTAATTCTCGAAAGCTCCCATGTTTCCCAAAAATTAATAAAGCTTTCCTTTTTTGCTCTCTATGTTTGTATAGAAGAAGATAGAGAGGAAAATAATTACAAAATCCGATCTGATTTAATTAGTAATTCGGACACTCATTGACTTGAGTATTTGATGAGTTAAATTAAATAAAGCCATGCGGTTTTTGTTTTGTGATCCCTTTGATATTTAATTGAATCAATACTTTTTTTTCATCAAATTGGCAAGTCACATTAAGCTATTTTTATTTATGATCTTCTATTTATCTTCATCATCGATCTATTTTTTTGGTGCAAATTTTCACACCTATAATTAATTTTTCTAGAGTGAATATATATATAGATCAACAATAATAATAATACTAATAAATTGGGTTTAATATTGTTGACTTTACAAGCATTATGAGGTTGATAACCTGATTGGAAGTGTGGTTGTGTTTATTTTTTAAAGTAATTTTTATTTCTAAATGTATTAAAATAATATATTTTTTATTTTTTAAAAATTATTTTTTAAATCAGCACATCAAAACAATTTAAAATATAAAAAAAATTAATTTTTAATAAAAAGTAATTTAAAACTCTTTAAAAACATGGGTGAACCAACGTTTTCAAACAATCTGGAAAAGGGCCAAGCATGCATCAAGCCTTTACAAAGAAAAGGCAGCACTTTGTGCTGCTGCTTCACGAGTTAATTGGCTCTTGATGGTCTTGCTTTCTTGACTCGTGCTTATCATGAGTGGAGCCATCGAGCTCCGAGAGGTCAGTATCCGATGTGTAAGACAATGCCGAACTAATGACACTTTCAACATCCGGTTGACTTGGCCTGTACTTGTGAAGCAAATGTACAGGTGATGCACCTTGGCTTGGTGTCATTTCAGAGCTCATGAACCCTAGACTAGAACCACCAGCTTGATCACCTCCTGTTTTTCTTGATTTATTTCTTAGCTTTGCTGTCATTTGCCATTTTCTAAGTGCTTTTGCTGTTTGTTCCTCAAATATTCCTTTCTTCATGTGAGAACCCATCTGTTAAAAAATGGATGGTAAGCATTCAAATTAGCCAAGAAGCTAGGGTTCATAATTTTAATCGGAAAACTTGAAGATTTACTCACCTGTGTTACCAATGAATAGAGAGGGAAGGTTATATAGCTACACACGAACTGAAGGATCATTCCAAGGAAAACCCTTGTCAAAATCACTGCCAAGTTTTCATGGAAACAAGATTTGATCCCGAATTCATACTGCCATCACATGTTACACCAACAACATTGACTCCTTAGAAGGCCGCTTTCTCACATGAAATTAAGGTGAATTTTTAGGAAATTAAGAGCCCAACAAGATTACTAGTAGCTAGTCCTTACCCATGTCCACAAGAAAAATGCCATTTCAAATGCGTTCTGTACAAATGGATCAGAAGCATTAGTTGGTAAATAATCCGTACATCTTGATTAATTAGTCTAGTAAATCTATATTTTTAATTATTAAAACTAATATGGGAGTCGACTCGTGTAAAACTCAGGTCACATATTGAGCGGATTGATTTGGATCATTAAAAAAGTTTTTTTAAAAGGTTAATCAATCGGTTTTCTATCAGGTATATGGATCAACCGAGTCTACGGTCTGATCAATCGGTTTTCTATCGGGTATATATATATATATATACCTGGAACAGAGTGTAATGTATTAAGAGGAGGATCCAATGGGGTCGATTAAACCAGAAATATTTGTTATTAGGCTCAACCACTGGAGCTTCTCTAACAACATGACTTCTGTCTTGGGCTTCTTGAGCCATTTCCATGATAACAAGTTCAAGTTTAGCGCCCACCAAGAGAAGTATCTGCACATTGAGGACATGTCAAGAAGACAAATACAAGGAACAGATTTATGCTTTCCTAGCTGGTATAGAATTTATTGAAAATCAACGTGTTTCTCTTACAACAAGAGGCACAACTGCCAACCAGGTGAATGTGTACCATTCTGCACCATCAATGAGTCAAGTTATATTCAATCAATATCATCACAATCACAAAGATATCAAATTATGAGAGAGTAAAAGAGGTTTACTGTAGACATTTAGCAGCAAAAAGAGTATGGCAAAAATCCATAGTGGCATGCTGTAAAATCATAATAAATTGATTGTCAGTATTGAGAGTTGAGACCAAAACTTACACACACCAGAAAGTTGTAACCCTCTGTGTTTGGAATTTTATAACACATGAAGTCAATTCATTGCTTGAAGGAGAATGCGACTAAGAAAGATACGTACCTTACGCCCACAACCACCTTAAACTCATCTTCCATGCATCTTTTGATGTACTTGTGGAAATCAAATTTGCTATTTGGAGCAAAATGTGCCTGCAATACCATTTATTAGTCTGCTGGTGCAAAGCTGGGCTAGAAACACCAGCCATCAAAACCCTAATCAAGATGAAGTTGACAACTCACGTTTATAAACCCATGTCTAATAGCCATGTAATCCACCTTTGTCACTGAACCAGTGAATTGCCTAAATAATGCAACCTGCCATATAAATAACATCGTGATGAATAGGGACCACCCCCATTAAAGCGTAAATTCAAGGTCTAGATTTTTTTAGTTCAGCGGGCAAATTAGAGTAAATTATTCTTTAGTCCTTAAGTTTAAACAGGGTTATAACTTGGTCCTCCATGTTTTAAAACCTACAATTTAATCCCTTGACTGAAGTTCATCCAACACCTTTTAAGAAGTCGAATACCGGTATCTCATTTTTTCTCTAAAATCTAATTATTATGTATGTTTTTCTTGAATCATCAATTGATACATTTGGGATTAACGAAAAACAGAAGATCTGTTTTGTAAGAAGATATATAATTGTTATCAAAAGTGAAGAGACTAAATTATAAGTTTTCAAACATGCATGAAGGGCTAAGCTATAATCTCAATCAAAAAACAGGGACTAAAGAATAATTTACTAATGGCACGCATAATTCAACTTGGACCACTCGGGAATTTATTTTTTTTTTTTAAAAAAAAGAGTAATATATCAAGGAAAGGAATGTGATAAGCTTACAACCCATTTGATCCCTGGTGCTGTGGCGATGCCGGAGTGACGCTTCACAAAGGAAGTCTGGTGAACCAGTCTAAATCTTGCTGAGTCTGAAAATTATTCAACAAGTCACAAATGGTCGTGGATAGTGTTATTAAATCTTACCCGACATAGTGATTGATTCTGGACAAGGTTTTAAAAAGAAATAGATATTGAGACTTAATCATTCAATTAAAAGTTTAACTTTTATAAAAATATTTACAAAGCGGGTAGTTGGGTATTATTTAATTGTAATCGTCTAACTGTCATGCCCGACATAAAATATTTTAAAACTCGTGTATTTAAAATTATGCATTAATTAAATAATATTTCTAATATATTGGTATAAAAATTAATTTGCAAATAAATAAATATTTTTTAAAATATAAAATTCTTGATATTCATGATCGATGAACACAACACAACTTCTTTTAACATGTAACTTTTCGATAATGTATGGTTTAAAAATAAACTTATATGTATTTTAATTTCTCAATGCTTAACAAAATTGAAAACTATTTACCAAAAGAAAATAAGAATTACCGTTTGAAAATTGGTACTCCAGGGACGAAGTCTCTAATTCCCAAGCCTTCCATTTCTTCATCTTATCAACAAACCCAGTTAAACAGATCATCGTCAGGCACGTCTAGCATGAATTCTAGATGCATATTGGCTTGCTAGGGTTTTAAGCTCAATTAAGCTTTATATATAAAACTACTGATCTTTCTTGTAGACTCATTGTATAGCTTGTACAAAAAACAAATTTGCATGGGGAGCTTGTTATGGAATTGGAACTTACTTTTGCTTGCCCTAGCGCCATAGTAATGACACTGTACAGAACATGAAAAATGGCAAGAACAAATAGAAATATGTGCAATTGGTGCACTCCTGTTTGCGAAATCAAAGACACTTTGCCCTATAACCACATCAAGAGAAAAAGGATTCATCAGATTCCCACCTCTACCATAATGATTAATCCTTATCAATTGAAAGAAGTTGGTTTTGTTGATTACCTTGGAGCAATAGTCGCCACCATCACCACCAGCTGCTGCCAAAACTCGGTGTATTGCTACATTTCCGGCAAATGAAAGTAGCTTCCTCTTATTATCTCCCCCGCCACCTCCTTTACCACCACTTTTATCTTCATACTTGTCCAGGCCGTAAGCATTTTTGCAGGGGAGCATAATTTTTTCATATTTTTCAGGGATGCATATCTTCAAGATAGCTCTTGTACCCACAGTAAGCAGCAAGGATATGAAGCCTAGTAGCATTAGCTCTGTGATGAAAATAATAGATTCATCAAATCTAGCTAAAGAAGCACTTGTTTAATAATAATGGGATGCATCTAAACACTTGTCACCAAAAATTTCATCAAAAATGTTGTTCCCTGCTGTACGTGGTGATTAAAAAGACTTACCAGCTTTAATCTTCTCCAAAGCTTCACTCATGGCCTTCTTTTGACGTTTTTGGAACCACTGCAATGTGCATCATTACACAAGCTAATTTAGAGTTATGCATGGATCTTAAGTCAAATCAAGAATGACCCACCTTTCCTAACGAATGAATGGAATGATCTATTAGAACAGATATGATCACAAACACTGCACAAACTGCCGCCACAGCCCATGTAGGTGTGTTTTGCAGGGTCTTGTCTCCATAAGAACCAGCTGCCATGGTGCTATAAATGTTTTACTTGATTCAGACACTTGCTAACAAGTGAGAATAGGCAAGCTTGCAATAATTCTTAGGCAAATTTATGGAACCCGAAGACCAATGAGGTAGATGGAAGGCAATGGTTGTGAATTTATCTTGAAATTTCCCAACAATAACGCGTCGTTAATTTGTGTAATAAAACTTGTCATATAGTACCCCTCTGTTTTTATTGCATGAAGCCGCAGAAAATATTAGCTGATCATTTAGAGTTCCGTCAATCCTTGATATGAGCCGGGTAAGTCAAAGAGAGTAAGGTTGAAAACCATTCTCGTAGGTGTATTTACAAGGCAAATGTCATTAAATATTTGTTTAATAAAGAAAGTATTGCATAAAATAAACTAAAAAATAATATTATAATTGGGTTATAATATATAGTGATCATCAAACCAACCCGCTAATTAAAACAAATATCCATGCCCTTTTTGTGATTTTAATCGTTATCAGCATAAGGATTATCGAGTCGGTGCCTTCTTGCTCTGTGTTTGTGTGTTTCTCAACGTAGGATTTATGTTGTGTGTGTGTGTGTGTGTGTGTGTGGGTGAAACGTGGGGGAAAAAGGGGATAAGAAAAGGACACCCTCGTATATGCCTCCAACTTAATTATACACTAGTTAAAAATTAGGTCAGTTGAGGATTTTTTTTTTCCTCAATTGGGTACTCAATGTATCAGATATTATCAATTAGGTCCCCAGTCCAAATCTTTTTCTTAAAATCACAAATTTACTTGTAAAATCATACGAGTTAACATGTATTTATGTATTTATTGTGGCAAAACATTTTAAAAACTTGAATACTGATAAAATCAAATTGAAATAGAGTAAAATCAATTGAAATCATGATTTTAATTTTTTTTTACATTTTCATGTAAAACATTTCAGCCTTGTTTTTTTAAAACAAAATGTTGTTAATTGCCTTTGTTTTGAAGGATGTAGATAGTGTTTGATATTATGGTAATAGTTTTTTTTAAAAATATATTTTGCTTAGAAATATATTACAATAATATTTTTTTAAAAAAATTATTTTTAATATCAACACATTAAAATAACATAAAAATATTAAAAATTAATTTAAAGAATTATTGACATCTAAATTTGTACCAGTAGAGGATCTAATTTATCAAATTAAGAGTATCTTATTGGGTTAATTACATATTCAGAAATTATGATTGTATGATCCCACACATAAATGTTGACTACCATATCCTACAATTAGTTACCCATTCTATATTATTAACAATTACCTTTCTATTTAATAATGACTATTTTTTTACATTTTAAAAATATATTTTTATATGCACTTAGTGTATTTAGTTTTCTTAGAATACTAATTTAATTTAAAGTATGAATTTTAAAAATAGAAAATGGAGTTCATCATTTTTCACGTGATAAATTTTTTTAAATTATTTATAATAAATACTTGAAAATAAAAATTAACTCAATTTTTTAAAATTATCTTTTACATTAACTTCACTCATCGACATACATAGGAAGTGTGGTAGAATGGATATAAATTATTAACAAAATCTAGAGATTCACTCATTGAAAAGCATGATTTGGAGATTCAAATCCATAAAAAATCAGAATATTTAAAGAGTTTTAAATTAAATAATGTTACCAATATTAATGCTGGTATTAATCATTGCACTAATATTTATAATATTATTGTTGGTACTAATAGTAGCACTAATAATAGTTTAGATGACAATTATCTTGATGAATGTAGGTAAAATAATAAGAAAAATTAAGAAAATAAAATTAGTTTTAGTTTACATAACACGTTAGTAAAGCTTACTTAAGTTAAATGTTACTTAGATAATAGTTTAAAACCTCCTATTAAAAAAAAAACTCAAGAATAAGTAAAATATACTTTTCAATTATGTTTTATAAAATAAAAATTATATCCACTAAACAAAAAACCTCAAGCATGTAATGAAATCGCTAAAGACTTTACTTATCAAATATACATAAAAAATAATAAAAAAGTATTTTTAAAATATTTTAAAATGCTTCCTTTATAGTTTTGTTCGAGGTTTTTATTTACCCTAAATTGACTTTACACACTAATCGGTTATTTGTTTCAAGTTTTGTTATTTGTTTCGAGTTTGTTAATTATTAGTTAATAAAAATATATGTAAGATTATAAACATGAAAAAATTATAATATTTTAATTTTCAACTGTGTTGTAGATTTACATAATAGTAATATTAGGATATTCTATAATGTTAGCATAGGAGTTGATGATTTTATCTATTGATAATTATTGTTATTATTACTTAATTATATGTGATACTACATGAATTAATTAATTAACTAATTTTGACAAGCTCATTTCCTACCCAAAAAAAGAGTCCTTATCTCCGGATCCCAAGCCAAACGCCATGTCATCGAGGAACTCAAAACGATATTAAGCTTAAGAAGAAACGGCATTTCAATTTTCTAAATACCATGAAATAATCCAACGGTGTGGTAAGCGCAAGGCCATCATCGTCATCATATTAGCTGGTGTTAAAACGTAACTCCTCTAGCTACAAATCACGGGAGTCGTCGTGATAAACGAAGAAGAAGCTTAGATATCATCGAGCGGAGTCAAAATCAAACCATCAACTGCTCCTGCACTTCAATTTCTTCTTCATCATCTTCTTCTTTTGGAGCTTCAAGAGAAACATCAACAACAATGGCTGCTGCTACTGCTATTCTTTGGAATCCTTTAATTCTAACCAGAAATCCTCGAGGACTCCACCTATCTCCAGGTTTGTAGTCTTCATTTTTCGCTTACTTCAATTCAATTTTCTGTATAATTAGGTTTATTCGAGGTAGCTAGATATTCCCATGGCTTCCTTTGTTTGGCACACAGCATTTGTAAATGAAAATATTGATTATATTATTTATTTATTTCTGTTAGCGTTGTCTTCTTCTTCTTCTATAAAGCCGTTGGACAAACGCGCCTTGAGTGGTGGTCCTGGAAAACTGCGAATAACTAACTCCATAACCAGAAGCTCACTCACAGTCCAAGCTGCTGCTAATGCTGCTTATAGGTACCGTACAATTGCTTTGATGGAAATAGAAGAATTTCTATAAATTTAGCTGAGAATTGCTTGTTTGCCTGTGTTTTCACAGTGATGGAGGAAGAAGGCCAAGCAATGCAAGCATTTTTGTTGGTGGCTTTGTTTTGGGAGGACTTATAGTTGGTGCTCTTGGATGTGTATATGCTCCTCAGGTCTTGTTAATTTTTTCCTTATTTTTCTTATCTCTTTCAACTAAGCGGTGTGTGCTTCTTATAGCATGGTTGAAGAGAATTTTACAAGTCATTTTGCAAGTGAATCTTGTTTCTTATGCTTCTGTATAGATCAGCAAGGCATTAGCTGGCACTGACCGGAAGGATCTTATGAGGAAGCTGCCCAAATTCATCTATGATGAAGAAAAAGCTCTGGAGGTGTGCTTTAGTTCTTGATTCTCTCTGTTCGTAATCAATTTTTGGCATTTTAACACTTTAGATTCAACCTTGCCTTGTGATTTTTCGGTTCTTTTATGTCGCTTTTTGCTATCCCCGTTTCTTTATTCATTAATGATCTTTCTGATCCGGACTCACTTCCTATTTACCTTTCAAGTCGTTGCTACTCTATGAAAGTATTTGTTGATCGTTGTCCCGGAAAATTTACTTTTCAGCTCATTGCTGCCATGTCATAGCATTTGCTGATCATTGTCCCAAAATAGTTATGAAGATTAGATTCCTTAGGAGTTTGATTATTTTTGCTTTTGTCTCTGGTTTGACATACAAAGCGTAATTGATTCCTTGGCACCATCACATTGAGTGCGCTGCGTGCCTGACATTTTATGATCCGCATAATGACAGACAGTGTTTGTATTTTCTTGATTTCCAGAAAACTCGAAAAATATTAGCTGAGAAGATTGAACAACTGAACTCGGCCATTGATGATGTTTCCTCTCAACTCCGATCAGAAGATGCCCCAAATGGAGCAAGTGTGCATTCTGATGACATTGAAGCTGCCATATGAGCT
>Ga0325403_1003638_pt1 | contig 14112 bp, 9 predicted proteins | sample PopdelMetagenome_19_FD_205665 | JGI IMG/M metagenome (GOLD analysis project Ga0325403, IMG submission 205665) | Populus deltoides microbial communities from Bellville, Georgia, United States - Xylem-PdKOR-R4 | ecosystem: Host-associated > Plants > Phyllosphere > Stem > Wood/Secondary xylem...
TTTGAATCACTTTCGGTCAAACATTTGCTTCCAGCTATATATCTCTCGACCATTTCAAGATCGGAAAAAATATAAGACTATCTCTAAACGAATGTTGCCGTAGTCGAGCTTCATACATGCGAGAGTTTAGTTGAGCTTCATACATGCGAATATATGTCACGCAGGCTATAGCCACCCTTTGCGTATTAATATTAGCTTGTTTCGGGAAAGGTGAGAATGAGTTTGACATAGTCTAATAATCAACAGTGTGTTCTTCCAATGGCCTAAAATAATCCTAATATAACTACTGGCCTGCCATGAAAAAAGAAACAAAAAAACAGAGAAAGAAAAACAAGAGAGAAAAGGTGGCCAAGTTAACCTGGTTCGGTCGCAACATCGGGTTAAGTTCTTTGATAAATTAGTATTTTATTTATTATTGGAATAATTTGATGAAGCAAATGCTCGTATTTTATTTTATTTATAAATTGTGAAATGGTCGGATCCACTGTCAATTAGCAAATCAACTGTTGATTGGTTTATCAACACCTTCTTTTATAAAAAAAATAATATGAATCTTCAATAAAGCTATTTTTATACATGCATCCTCTTAACCGACTACTGCATCCTCCTCTGCAGAACCGCCGCTGCCGGTTTCCTCCTCTGCCCCACCACCAGTGACTTCCTCTGCTTCTGTCTTGCCGTGGACACTGCCAACAGATGCTGGACAAGCTCTTGTCAACTCGAACAACACTCCTCTATTGTAGCCTTCCTTTGTTGTTGCCACTGCCATTGTTTCCCTCTCCCACACTCACCAAGTCATCTCTCAAATTAATAAACACCAATTACCTTTATTGGCAAATGCAGATGAAGCCATATTTTCTAAGCCTAGTGCGAATCTAGTGCTGAGTAATGCTTCCTCAATAGGTACTGCCGATTGGCTTCCGAACACTAGTACTAATCAGCATGTCACACCTGATCTTACAAATCTGACAAGGTCCAAACCATATCTCTGTAATGATCATTTGCATGTTAGTGATGGTAAGGGACTTCCCATATCTAATATTAGGCATACTAAAATACATACACCACATCGAACTTTCACTTTGTCTAACGTTCTTCATGTCCCACATATTATGAAACCTTTGCTTTCTGTTTAGAAATTTTATCTTGATAACGATGTTTATTTTGAATTTTACCTATTTTTTATGTCAAGGATCTCAACACCAAGACAATATTCCTTTCTGGTCAGAGTAGAGATGGTCTCTATGCTTTGACCAGGTCTTCTGTTATTTTAGTTCCTCAAGCTTATTGGTCTCCTTGCATATCTGCTTCAGCTGATCTATGGCATCATAGACTAGGTCATCCTACTTCTCGTATTTTCAAATTTCTAGTTTTGCAAAATAAGATTACTTGTAATAACAAACATCTTATTTTCAATGTCAAAGTTGTCCATTAGGAAAGTCATTGCGTTTGTCTTTAGAATCTTTGGGTCACAAAACTTCTGCTCCACTTGAATTAATTTTTAGTGATGTTTGAGATCTTGCTCTCCTTTTTCATTTGATGGTTTTTGTTATTTTGTTATCTTTGTTAATGCATACACAAAATATATATGGTATTACCCTCTCGTTGCCAAGTCTGATGTTTACTCTGTTTTTCATCAATTTCAGACTCTTGTTAAGCGTCAATTTTCACTCAAAATTAAATCTGTTTAAATTAATTGGGGTGGTGAATGCCAAAAATCATCCACTTTCTTTCAGACCATTGGTATTCATCATCGTCTGATTTGTCCTCACACTCATAAACAAAATGGCACAGTAGAACATCGTCATGGACACATTGTGGAAACTAGACTTACTCTTCTAGAACAGTGTAAAACACCATTACGATTTTGAAATTATGCTTTTGAAACTTTAGTTTATCTTATCAATCACATGCCTACTCTTATCCTTACAAACAAATCTCCTTTTGATTGTCTGTTTCAACGGTCTTTGGATTATTATTTTTTGCGTACTTTTGGATGTCTTTACTTTTCGTTTATGCGCCCCTATCATAATCATAAATTAGATTTTCATTCCTCTCCATGTGTGTTTTTCAGTTATAGCTTATCTCACCTAAGTTACCGTTGTTTTGACATTGCATCCCAATGCATTTATATCTCTCGTCACGTTCGTTTTCATGAACATGTGTTTCCTTTTGACAGATCTAAACATATTGCACAATCCTCCTCTCCAACCTCCTACCAAATCTGCTACATTCCCCATTGTTTCACACCACTATTGATTCCATCAACCACCCATGTGCCCCTGCCTCCCATTGCCCAACTCCTACTCATCCGCAATATCCTCACATATTACCTCTCCCATCACCACATGCATGTTTATCTAACCATCATGTTGTAGGTACACATAAAAGTTCAGTTCCCTCTAGTTTGCAACACGATAACTCTGCTGCTGCTTGGTCACCCCGCTACTTTCCCTCTGATTCCTCTTTGTCTGCCAACGACACCTTTTTTGCTGGCTCTGCCTCTACTGCAAGTCCTTTGATTGCAGTAGACTCATCTACTACTTCGGCTGGACTGAATCTGGTGGTTGATTTCTAATCCTATACGTTGCATAAAGACACCACTCTGCCATCCTCTCTTCGTGCCTCACCACCCATAGTCAGCAGATGATTAGTACTTAAAAGTGCATTTTTATCAAGGTTTTATATCATCATATTGCACTTAAAGTATCATTAAATTCTCTAACTTAAGCATGTTTTATAATAACAAGTCTGATAACATAAGATATTTTTAATTTATGGTAAATGGTCATTTTGAATGCAGGAATATCTCACAATTTAAAGGATTGATTGATGTGTTTAACTATTGAAAGTGAAAAGACAAAGAGAGGGCTAAGCTTAAAAGAAAAGATGCTGGTTCAATTCAAACTGGAATATCATTCGGTTATTGGATCATAACTAGAGCTGTAGAACATGGATTTAGGTCTGGTTTATATGGATGGAAAGCTAAGACATAGGCCTAAAACTTGTATATAGAGTCCAAGATTCAAAAGGGTCGTTTTGAAGTTCAAATTGTAGCAACAAAAGAGAAGTCGGAATCTATCCTGCAGCCCAGACACTGTTCAATGTTCAGCCCATATCGCGAGTTCTAGAAGTCTAAATGAGCTACAATTTAAGTTCCGAATTTTAGCCTATAAAAGGAGGCATTTGCCATACATTTAGATATCTTGGTGTTCAGATCAAGATCACTCTCTTTCCTTGTATTTTGTAATGTTCAAGATTTATTTTATGTTATATTAATCTCTTGTTTATGTTTTTCATTTCCTTTACTATACTTAGTTAACTTATATCATGTTTAAGTTCTTATATATTTTTTTTTATGTTTTTCTTCTTTATTATGTTTAGCTAAGTTTAGTATGCCAAGGTGAAAAGATTTCACAAATGGTGTTAGAATAGCTATAATATAACCTCAACATGGACTTCAATGTTTATATCTAAGAAAGTTTGTTATTAACATGTCTTATCTTTTTATCTTAGTAATTCTTAATACCTTGCTTGTTAAATGATTAATCTAGTTTTGTGTTGTACAACCCTTGATACAACAAATACTTGGCACTTTCATAGCCTACTACTGTATGGTATAATCGACACCTATGCTATAAAAGAAACTTGATTTGTTGTTAACATAAGTTAACATCATGAATTTCTGACAATATTTAAAAGTATGGTGTTACTAAAATAAGATAATTAATATGATCATGTTAAAAATTTATAATAAACTATTAAGGATAAATCATCCGATTGGAACCTCCTTTGTGTGTAGTTTCCAGTTGATTAATAAAAAGAGTTTATACTATACTTATTTCTAATACTATTAGTGAATCCTCTAACCTTCACAATTGCTTTTATCTTTGATTAATACTCATATCAATATCACATCTCAAAAGTTCTCTTCAACTCCTTTTCATTTGTTGTTTATAATTTTATATAGTTCACCTCCTTGTGGTTCGACCCTGGTCTTACTAGGTTATTTATTACTTCGACACTCCTGCACTTGGGATAAGACATCAATCTTTTGATTGTGTCAGCAGACAACCAATGGTCCTTCATCTGCCTTACCACCCATCCTCTAAAATCATATATTATGATAAAAAATACTCAATTAATATTAGTGAATATTCAGAATAATTTTGAGAATTTTCTAGTCAACAACTGATATTTACATACCAGCTGTCGCACGTGTGAGGCGTCGCAACGATCGTCCACCACTCTCAGGTAAATGTACATGGTCTATCTAGCAAATGTGGAGAGACAACGAATCTTGTATCTTATCAGTGGAAAATTTGAATGGGAGTCGTCACCTAGTATTCTGGTCACTAGGAACCCTAATTGGTCTCAGAGATCGGGTACGGAGACTAGTTGCGTAAAAGGAAGGTATTAGCACCCCAACTACGCCCTACCTAAGGTAAGCTGCATTGTTTTGTTGTCTGATAAAATCTAAAGTCTTATTATGGTTTCTAATTTTTCGGTCTGTCTACGGTTTAAGAAAAGTCCTTCTCTGTAAGGAGATCCTTATCTTATCGGGTAAAACCTAACTGTTCTATGCCGTCAAAAGAAAATACCCTTTTAATATCAGGAATACGTTTTATGTATAAATTCGTTATCTCTGATACTAAAACAACACAAAATAATTTTTTTTTGCTTTTGATATTTTGGCCAATTGTTCTCTTGACTTTAATAAACTAGTTATTAAAGCCAAAATGTATGCTAAAACATTGTTTTTTGGTTTATGAAAAACACAATATGATTTTTTAGCTTTGAGACACTTGGCCGTATAAACAAAAATATTTTATCTTTTTTTAATTTTTTTGTATTTTTGGTAGTTTTGACGAAAACCAAGTACTGTCATATCGGATTTTGTATTTTTAGTAACATAAAAATACTGCCCGATATTAATCAAAATGACATAAATTGTAAAATTCTAAAAAAATATTTTGTAAACGTTTTTTTCTTTTTTATTCCGAAAGTGGGCTGGACCCGACCCAAATCAGTGGGTTGGGCCAGACTCGGCCCAAAACTAAAGGGACTGGTTCCTGTGCATAAGCTCAACAACCAGCCCTTACCTCATTTCTTACAGAAAGTGAATTATTCACGTTCTGCATGCAAATGGGGGCAAGGGCGAAGCAAGAAGGAAATAAACAGGGCAGCAAGAGGTTACCTGGGGGTGGTGTAGCCTAAGCTTGGCCGTTAGCGGGGGCGATGGTGGTGGTGACAGTGGCAGCCTCTCCTCTTGTTTTTTTTTCCTCTGTTTTTTTTCTTGCTCTCTCTCTTTTCCTCTGTTTTCTTCCTTTTCTTCTATTCTTCTGTTTCTCCTCTTTTTTTTTCTTTCTTTTGGTCTGTCCACCCTCTCCTTTTTTTTGTGTTCTTCTCTGCTCTACCCCCTTGTTTTTATAGGTAAAAACAGGGGAGGGACATGGCTGGGGCAGCCACTATGCAGCCTCCCCGAATCGCCCAAGGGGTACGTCCCCTTCATTCTTCCACCACAGGGTAAGCAAGTGGGTTGTGTCGGTGTCTTTTTGAGGTTTAGGAGAGAGAGGGAGTCAGTGAAAACAGGGGGAAGGAAAAAATATTCTTCTTCCCCTGCTTTGCACGTCCAGGGGAAGAAGAAGACATATGGTGCTGTTCAAAACAACACCGTTTTTGCTTCTTCTTTTTTAAATGTATGAAAGGACGTCATTTTTCCCAAAACGCATCATTTCATTTAAATGGAAACTGGTGCCAAAACATGTTAGATTCAAAATCGGGCCTTCAATTTGCACCTTTTGCATTTTGGTTCTTGGTTTTGGATTTCTTCAATTAAGTCCCTAATTGGCCATCAAACTTCAATATTTATGCAATTAAACCCCTCATTTGACCAAATTAACTCTTAAAAATTATAATTTGACCCCAGAACCTTAATTTCTTCCGATTAAAGCCCAAATTGACTTCAAAATCAATTTTTCTTCCAATCAAACACTCCATAAATTCAATTAAACCTTCAAATAAAATTTAATTGAGTTCATAAATATCTGATTTTGGACTGTTCTTCCTCAAATTGAATTTTCTTTGTCAACAGGACTCTCATTAGCCAACAAAATACTGTCAAATTTTCAATCTTTGTATTTTTGAACCTCCTCAACCAATTTTGGACCATTTTCTGGGCGTTTTGGCATCCTTTTTTCATTGCTATTATTTTTTATTTTTCTTCAGAATACATTTTTTTTATTTTCTTGCAGGGAACCCAAAAATGGGTTACAACACCAGCCTACTTGTAAGTCCAATATTAACTAACATGGTTCATCTATCCTGAAAGGCAGAAGAGTTTTTCATAACTTGTATATTGTAGTAAAAAATACTTCTAATTAATATTGGTGAATATTCAGAATAATTCTGAGAATTTTCTAGTCAACAACTAATATTTACATACTAGCCTGTTTTTAGGTCCAATAATGACCATTAATTCTCATGAATTAAAAATTTCAAGGGTTATTGAAATATTGACCAAATTCTCATAGATTCAATAAATTGATTATTAAATCCAAAATGCTTGCAAATGTGTGTGTATATATATATATATATAATTTAGTATGAAAATACTAACACACACCATGTATTTCATTTTTTAAGCTAGATATGATTTTTTTATTTTTGAGAGACATGATCGCATGTAATTAAAACATTTTAATTTTTTTTTCTTTTTATCTTTCCCCTTTTTTATCATCTATTTAGCACAAGTGAAAAAAAGTAATAAAAAAAATGAACACCCACACATACACATTCTCATTTTTACTATATTTTACTTACACACCTAAAATTACACAAGTTTACAAAACACCAAAAATTCAAATTCTAACAATAATTTAAATACACACATTAAACATCAAAAATTGCAAAATGAACCTTCCAAAGATAAAAAAATAATATGGAGAAGTTGTTGGGAGAAGAGAACAGTTCTAGAAGATTCTGGGGTTAGAGGAATAGTGGCGTTGCCAGTGGAGTCGCCATCCTGTCATGACGTGCACAACATTGCGTGGCGGAACTACATCCTAGAAATTCAATGAGGCTTTGGGTTTAATCCTAAAGTTATAATTATGGGGTTCAAGAGTCGCCACCTAGTATTAAAGGAGACTAGTTGAGCAAGGGGAAGATGCATCACCCCTAGTACACCCTATTTATGGTAAGTCGCATTGCTTATCAATTGTTTTTCTAGGTCATGTTTCTATATGTTGGTCTCATCTAATGTTCAAGATAGATCTCCCTTTAGAAGAAAGTCTTTACCTTATTGAATTAAGTCCTAACTATTCTAAGGTCTAGATTTAGCATCGCATTTATTTTTTAGATATAGTTAATTCCTAATGTTCTGGATAACAAACTAATTATTATGGAATTTTTGGTCTTTTGGCCAAACCCCAATGAATAATCATAAACTAGTTACGATATCTATTTTGTATTTAAAACATGATAAACCTATGATTTTATCCTTTTTAGAAAATATGCATGAAAAACCTTTAGAACGGTTGGACCCATCTTAGTTTTCTTCTATAAAACATGAATTTATTCATGTCTTGCATGTACAAGAATGAAAAAATGTAGGAGGGAAGGGTCAGAGAAGCTCACCTGGGCTGGATGGGGTGTTGCTGGCTGGCAGTCTTACTAGCAGCTCACGGTTGAGTTGTTGGTGGTAAAGTTGGCGGTTAGCAGGGCTGGTCTATAGAGGCTTGTGTTGCTAGAAGAAGATGAAGTTGCAAGGGTGTTAAGTCGCTATTGGTCACGTTGTAGAGGCTAACGCTGCTAGGTTTCATGACAGAGGAGATGGTTGAAGTGGTGGTAGAGAGGAAGAACAATGTTGAAAATGGTAAAAAAAACTACTGGTTTTTTGCTCACTTTGCACTCTTCTCTCTTAGTCCTCAATGCTCGAAATCCACTTATATTTATAAGGGGTGAAAGAGGGACATCTTGTTTTTAGTAGGGATCACTCTTGATCCTTGATTTAATCGGGAAAGATCTCAATCATTGGCTCAAAATCATCATCATGAATTGCTAAAATTTGGTTGCTGAAAATTGATTGGATTAGCCTTTTTGGGGCGGCGCGGTGATTGTAGGGGCAATCAACCAGCAAGAATTACACTGGGGTGTTGAACAATGTCAGGTCATTATAGTGGTGTATGGTTTGTCTGGTTTGGTGGAGAGACGAGGCATTAAATGCTTTGGAAAAGTAGTCACCCAAGCAATTTTTCGAGTACAAAAGGTTGGAAATGATGAACAATAACCATATGACAAGTCGTTTGGCATCTCTTTTTTTTTCCTTCTTATTCCCGCTAGTCAAAACGACATTGCTTTATACTAAAACAAACCGTTTTGGTCAAAATGCACTATTTCATTTAAATGAAACAACGTTCTTAGGGTTTTAATTAGGGATTTGGCAAAAATTCAATTTACTCCTTTGGCTTTTTATTTCTCTTAATTGCATCCCTAATTGACATTGAACTTTTAATTTTATGCGATTTAACCCTTGCCGAACTCCAATATCAACCCTGAATTTCATCGCCTTTTTTATTTTGGTCCTTGGTTTTGAATTTATGCAAATTGACCATTAAACTTTCAATTTACTTCAATTTCACCCCCTGTTTTCAAACGAATTGAATCCCCGAAGTTCAGCTCCCTTTTCAAAAAGGTCCTTGGGTTATGAATTTCTTCAATTTAAGCTTTAGTTGACCCTAAACTTTGATTTCTAGCACTTTCACCTCTAATTTCAACGAATTGACTTTGTAAAAATTAAGTTTGGTCATCTAAAACTCCAATCTTCTTAATTAAGCCCAAATTGGGCTCCCAAACTTAATGTTTCACCAATTAAGTCCCTAATAAAATTAATAAGTATAATTAAGTCCTTGTACCTAATTAAATCTTTTAATTTGACCCAAATTCATTCTTAAACATAATTAAACTTTTAATTTGGCCTATGATTAAATCAAATTGGCCTATTAAAAGTCTAATTAAGTCACTTGCCTTACCTTTTATCATTAAGTTTGATCTTAAATCTGCATTGTTTCTTTAGTCTTGGGTACAATGGAGTATGATGAGGCTCATGATTTCATCAAAGATTTCAGCTTGGTTTTTCTACATATCTGAAACCTTCCTCAACCTATTTTTGCAAAGTTGCCAGTCTTCTTATTATTATTGCTTTTGTTTTTTTTATTTTTATTTTAAAAGGAAAAAAGGTAAATTTGGGGGGAAAACCCAAAAATAGGTTATGAAAGTTGTCCCCCTCTTTACAATACTTATGACATAAAGTTTCATAAGAGACTCTAAATAATAAGCTTGTAAAGAAGAAAAAGAAATGAGAGATTGTGGATTTACTAGATCAAGAAATGGTCAATCCTTCTCAAAATGTGTTAGAAGTGAAGGCTCAAAAGTACGTCCAGTAAAAGATAGGGCAAGAAACCATAGTATCAGGGAGATGAGGGCTCAAAGGCGTAATAAAAAAGAGATAGATAGGGCTAGAAAGCACACTTAATGGATATGGTTGGAAAGCGTACTCATAAGGAAAGAGATAGGGAAATATAACACATTATCTGATGGTTGGGAGCTAGAAAGTGCACTTAAGGGATATAGAGATAGAGTTAGAAAGCACATTATCTAGGAGATGAGGGCTTAAAAGTTCACTGAAAGGAAATAAAGATAGGGCTAGAAAGATCTGGGAGATGAAGGCTCAAAGGCACACTAAAAAAGAGAGGAGATGATGTTTAAAAGTGTGTTATCTAAGAGATGAGGGCTCAAAGCACACTTGAGGGAAAAATATTTGTTGATAAAATACGAGTTCATCAAGGATTCTTTCCTTAGACTCCCTGTAAAGATCAAAGTTTAATGCATTATTATTAATATGCATGTATACTTACCTAAAAAATATATGTCACTTTTCTTCATAACTCCTTTTATTTTAAAGTTTTGATCTTTGTAGGCAAGCTTTCATGGCTTTTTTGCTTTCGTCTACTTGAGTCATAACTTGTGATCTTTGTCATATGTGGACACGCAATGTCAGGGGCCGGGTCAAAGGAGTCGCCACCTAGTTGTTTGGTTCAGGGTCGCTAGGAAACCCAAGTGTATTGGTTTTATGAGAGATTGAAGGGTAAGAGACTGGTTGTGGCTAGGAAAGGTATTAGCACCCTACTTGAGATAATCTACTTTGTGTGGTTTTGAATGTGGTTTAAAGGGTTTGATGGGTTCCTAACTAGTAATCTGTCTATGGTTTATAATTGGAATTTATTCGTGTAAATAAATCTGGTGTTAATAATTTATTATGGGCTCGTGTACCCACATAAATTCTTATGAAAAAGGTTTTTTTTTTAATTTGAATATTAATATGAAAAACGCTCCCAATTAAAATTGGTGAATATTTAGAATAACTCTAAGAATTCTCTAGTAAACACTTCATATTCAAATATCAACCTCACTTGTAGGTCTAATGTTCTATACCAGAATATTTAACCATTAATTCTCATGAATTAAAATTTTATGTGGTTGATTCGATGGGAGAGAGTGGTTGATTCGATTGGAGAGAGTGGGTTATGGGAGATGTTGTGTTGGCCACGACTGGAATCAATGGAGAAGGAGAAGGAAAGGTTGAAATTGGTTTGCGGGCGACGGCTGTTGTTGGTATGGAGTGAGGGTGGCTGGTTATAGGAGCTTTTAAGAAAAAGGGCTGGTCTTGTTCTCGATGGGGTAGAAGGTTGCGGGTGTAGGTTACGGCTGAAGGTGTGGTGGCTCAAAGGTATTGGTCGGCTAGAATGGATGCAGTTTGCTAGGGAAGATGGTGGTTAGTTTAGTGGTTGTTGTGGCTGGCTAAGGTCATTGACAATAGTGGATGATCCAAGGCTAGAGAGGGGACCTATGGTCATCTTTGGCCAGTTTTTTACATTTTCTTTGCCTTGTCCAGCTAGTGGCTGGTTTGGGTATAATGGGTTTAGAGTTGTTTTGTGTTGTGTGGGTGTGGGAGAGTATGTGTGAATATTTTTGGTTTCCCTTAAATTTCTCCTCAATTTTTGCCTTCTCCATGTGTGTGTAACCACCATCTATTTTTAGGTAAAAAATATTTGTTATTTTTAATTGCTTGGTCTCCAAGCAAGCTTTGTGACCAAGTAATCCTTCAAACAAATTGGTCCCTCAACTTCTTTCTTTTCATATTTGGTCACTTGCAGATTTTGATTTTTCTTATTTTTTGTATTTTATATTTTTTTGAAAAAGAGCGACATTAACGTCGATTTAAAAAGCATATTAACAACTAAACGCGTAGAATAAGATGTTGTAAGTGGCGCAAAGCCGTTAAGAACATATTTTGTTGTGTTTTTTGCTTTTTTTTTTTGTTTTTCTCGAAAATATTTCAAAAATAGGGTAAACAATTAGGAAGCAACAATCTTAACCTTTAGGAAGGGCAGGTCTCAGATGATATTAGCATACCGTCCTAGCCTAAAAACATTTATCTCAATGATCATCAATTTTGCTTCACATTCTCTATTTTCTTAGAAAGGGAATTGTGAAGCCAATCCTATTATGTTTCTTGGATTGCCCCCCAAACTGATCATATCCCCAAGTGTTTAGTTTCGAGTTTTCTTTAGGGACGATGCTATGCAGAATAAGATTTGGTTATTTACTATGAATTGTTTTTATATGAAAATTTCTTAATTTCAAAGCCATTCCTAACACAAAAATCATTTTGACATCAATTTTGAGCAAACTTATTTCGAAAAGAATTCAAGAGATTCCTATGGATAGGTTTTTTATTTTCATTTAAAATCTTTGTTTTGTTGTTTTGGAAAAAAAATGAAGTGACCTTTTGTTTTTTGTTTTGTTGGTTAGCAAGGTTCAAGTTTTAATTTGATGGTTTTAGAAAAGTAGTCTTCAAAGCATTTGTTTTATTTGTATGAAAAATGGAGCTTGCTTCATATGGGAAAAAATTACTTTCCGATCCAAATTGCCTAACTTTTATTAGAAAGAGCTTGATTGGGCATGTAACGTTAGCTTCGGCTTTTGGTTACGAAGAAAAAGGATATTTGTAGGCTAAAAATTTGTTTAAGGGATTTCACTATTCAGGATCACTAGTGCTTGCTACCAGATTTCCTTTTGGTCCATATGTTTCTACACCTTAGGATTGACATCCAAAATGATTCTTTATGCCACCTAGTGTCGAGTTTGGGCTTCTCGTCTTGTTTTCTTCATTTGGTTTTAGAGATTAGATCAAGTTTAGAAGATTTACTTGGGTTTGTAGGTTTTTTTCTCTTTTTTTTTAAAGCTAATGTTTTTTTTATATATTTTTTTGTTTTTTTTTGTGTGGTTTGATTCTATTGGGTTAACCCTTTATAGTTTTTTTTCACCCTTTACCATTTTTAATCTATAAATAATTTATTAAATTACAAATGTTTTTCAACTTCACTCCCTATAATTTTTAATCTTTCAAATTTTGTCCTCGTTCTTTTAATTGCTATTTTTTTTGAATTATTTTTTATTTTTTTATAGTTTCATCTTCCTTAGGTTTTATTTCTCAAATTTTATCCTTATTTTTCTTTGTTTTTTTTTCTTTTGTGAGCTTTTTTATTAATATTTTCTAATGATTCTATCATTTAAAATTAAATTGGTAAAGAGTTTAGCTTCAATAGCACTACCTCATGCACTATTTCTTCTTTTGGAAAAACATAATTAAATTACTCTGAAAAATGATTTGCTTCTTCCTTAATATATAATTTCAGTTTAAGCTGATGAATCAAATCTGGTTTCATTGAAATTTTTTAAGTAATTCACAACACATAATAATTTGGTTACCAAAAATCACAAATTAAAGCTCAAAACACATATTACAATCACAGACAAACTCTTTCATCTAAAGAAGAAATTAATTACTCATAATTTCCTCACAAATGCAAGGAATTGAGGAAACAAGACACGAAGATTGCGGGAGATAATTTTGAGAAAAGTTTTCCCAACTGCTGACACCGGAAAGAAGCTAGACACCAAGATTGCAGGAGACAGAACAAAGAAGAAACAGAAGGACGAGCACTCGGACGTTCATGCATGTATGGAAGACACTGTTTCCATCACATTTCTTCTTCATTTTAACGGACAGTTCTCACTTTCAATTTGAACTGTGCTCCTCCGTTAACCTCCTGATAGAAAGTCACAGTGTCTCCACTTTTGAGGCCAACATCGCGAGCAATATCATACCAACCTCTTTTAAATACAAGGCTTCCGCTTTTGGTTGAGCAGTGAATTGTCACTGGGTCCGGTAAACGGGTTCCTGCAGCTGACTCAACTATGGTGGACAATTCTATGCTCCCTTGAAGATGTTGTAGGGGTTTTAGGTTAGAACTGGGTGGTAGCACCAATCCACTCCCAAAATCAACTTGAGTGAGTTGCTTTGTGAAGATTTCCATGGCTAGTGAAAACTAATGCTTTGAAATAATTAGGTTAAAGAAGGCTTTATGTAGTTGTAGTGACAGGGGTATCAAGTATTTGTAGAGAACTCAGCAGTGATCTTATGGTAACCCAGCTAGCTTGCTGCTATGTATAAACTTATTTGAAATGTTATACAGGCACACATTATCTTATGTTTAATTTTTTATTAAATAATTGGAGTTGGTGAGATATGTAATTTTTATTGATGTATAAACTTATTCGAACTTTTGACCACTTGGTTATCAAAGTTTTAATACCATGTCAAAGAACCAGTTTAATCAAATAACTTAAATTGTTAGATAAAGTCTCAAGTTATAATTTATATTATTCTCTAACATGACATATAATTAATTATTATAGAAAAATTTGAATTCTCTGAATTCCCATGATTTGTTAGTCAATACTTTCAGAAAGAAAAATATCCATAGTTTGAACTGACGATATATTATCAACAATTAATGACTTTCGAAAGCAATTTCTTTTCTGTCGAATTGGTCTTAGGGTTTTGGGATAGAAATGCTAGGTGGCAACCATCTCCAAGCATTAAATTTTTATTTTTGCACTAAAGGTGATATGTGTTTTGAATCACTTTATTTTTAAAAATAATATGAATTTTCAATAAAGCTATTTTTATATATGAGACTATCTCTA